>CEOI01035160.1_pt1 | contig 9980 bp, 26 predicted proteins | sample 530351 | NCBI WGS metagenome assembly CEOI01 (sample SAMEA2619962, study PRJEB7988) | marine metagenome | biome: marine biome (ENVO:00000447); feature: deep chlorophyll maximum layer (ENVO:xxxxxxxx); material: "saline water (ENVO:00002010), including plankton (ENVO:xxxxxxxx)" | depth 17 m | reverse complement strand
CAAGAACTTTGCACTGGACATGGCACAGGCACACAATACGGGGCAGAAGATTATTCCTGTTGTTATTGATTCTTATGGCGGTCAGGTATACTCTTTGATGTCAATGATTGCTGCCATTCGGGATTCCGAACTACCAGTCGCAACAATTGTTGAAGGCAAAGCAATGTCTTGTGGTGCTGTTCTTTTTTCTTTTGGCGAAGACGGTCTTCGTTTTATGGACAAAGACGCAACTGTAATGATTCACGACGTAAGTTCAATGGACTGGGGCAAGGTCGAGGAACTCAAAGCAGGCGCAGCAGAGGCAGATAGATTAAACCAAAAGATTTATACAATGATGGCACGCAATTGTGGGAAGAAGGACGACCACTTCTTGAAGATTGTGGATAAGAAGAAGCACGCAGACTGGTTCTTGGAAGCAGAAGAATGTAAGAAGCATAATATGGCAAACCATTTGAGACTTCCAACTATGTATGTGAACATATCAGTGGATATTGAAGTAGAGTAAGTGAGAGAAAGAGATGTTTGCAACACAATTATGCATAGCGGTTGTAGCAACCCTTGGGATGCCCAGTGTTCAGAGTAGAACAGTCTGCGAAGTCATGCCCAACATAGTTGAAGAGTCCGAAAAGAGGGGGATAGACCCTGTTGTATTTTCATCTCTTATCTTTCACGAAAGTGCCTTTCGCCCTCGTGCAGTCAGTCGTGCAGGTGCTTGTGGTCTTACCCAAGTGTTACCTCAGTATTCCGACTACACTTGCGAACAACTAAAGAGACCCAAGACATCCATTAAGGCGGGCACGGTTGCCTTGCAATACTGGTTGGCGAGGGCGAAAGGCGACATGGAGAGAGCACTGTGCGGATACAATGCTGGTAATGTTTGTATCAACAAACCGAATTCTAGAACATCCAGGGCAGTCAAAAGAAGGTATTCTAAGTCTATTCTTAGACTGGCAGAAGAAATAAAACTAACAGCACAAGATAAATTCTTCGATGATTTCAGGTTTTACAACAAGGTGACTGACGATGATAACCTTGACTGAAGCAGCAGCAGATGCTTTGAAAAACTTCTTTTCGAACATGGACCCTAGACCAATTGGTGTACGTGTTGGTGTCCAGGGCGGTGGATGCTCGGGGTTTACTTATCAACTTAAATACGCCTATGAAGTGAAAGATGAGGATAGGGAGTTGGAGAGTCACGGTGTAAAGATAGTGATAGACAGAAAATCACTTCTCTACCTTATGGGAACTCAGATAGATTACAGAAATGAATTGGGACAATCAGGTTTTAAATTTGAAAATCCGACAGCGAAAAGAACCTGCGGATGTGGCGAAAGTTTTGGAATCTAATTCAAAAAGAAACAGGTAAAGAACTAATTATTAACAGCAACCGAGAGTTGTTTTTGTAGTGGGATGGCAGAGTCTGGCTGATTGCGACGGTCTTGAAAACCGTTTGGCGTTTGTAGCGTCACGGGGGTTCGAATCCCTCTCCCACTGCCAATTTTTTGTAGGGTTTTTTTCATTTTCCCTGCTCCTTTCTCTTGCTTTCTTCCTCTCTTTTTGATATTATCTATTTATTAGAAAGAGAGGAGAAAGAAAGAGTTTATGAAAAGAACACTCATTTGTTTGGATACGTTTATTATTGCGGTTCCTCTCGTCATCGGTTCAGCAATGATGATGCCCTTTGCTGCTTATTGTCTCGCAAAGGAGTTAGCAAGAGAGAGGTACGAGAATCGTGATTAAACACATTTCTTTTTACAAGGATGGAAAAAGAATGATTATCACTCCTGGTCCCACTGGTTTGTTCAGCATAAGAGTTCCTGGTCTAACTTCATCTGGATATCCTACTACAAAGAGTCTGGAACTGACAGCAGCAGGTCTCGTTGCCCACTCTGACTATAGAGATTGCGACCCGACACTTACTCTCGATGATGGTAAAAAAGTGAGAGTATATCACGCTGGAAACTCTCATATTCCAATCGTTTATCCTAGTCTGGTTATCGACAACTTTGATGAAAAGTGGAGAAGGAAGAGAAACAAGAGTGCAACAGATTCAGTAAAAGAGAAACTAAAGAAAAACAATAAAGATAGGGATGAAAGGGTTACTCAACCAATGGCACCTATCATTCCACCACCACCAGTAAGGACATCGACAAACAAGAGTGTAAAGGTATCGAACTCGCCACCAATTCGGTCAGCAACTTCGAGTTCCGACCCTTTCTCTCAGGTTCTCGATGAGTGGTTCGGTGCTGACGATGACGACCCGAACGATGGACTTTATGAAAACTGTGATAGTGGATACTATCCAACCGACGATGAGTACGAGGATTAAATGTCTTCTAATATTTTAAAATTTGAGTTACCACAGGTGGTTCGCACAGTATATTCTGAACCACTAGATGTTTTCACTGCTATGGAGACTATCGAGTTCGATATAGTTCAGACGATGGGCGTTATAGGAGAGATGGTGAAGGAGCACAAGCACACAGTCATAAACTGGATGGACTATTCAGATTTTCAAAAACCTTTTAGTCACTGGAAAGGGACAACAAAGGAAGCAATGATAAGACAAAAACTTGCTTTCAACTCACGCATTGCAGCAATGGGGAACATCAGAGCAACCCTTATTGGAGGGGAGAAGGTTGTCCTAAAGAAAGCAGAGTTTCAGATAAGAGACATTAATCATGAGAAGCAAGAACTTGCCAGACTGATGGGTATTGTCACGGAGGTCTTGTTTCTTGAAGCAGTTGTCTATCACCCAGACTCTCTTACACTTATGAGTGTTGAGGACTATCACATAAAGAGTTTGGAGTTTTGATGGATGACGGAAGGAAAGTATCACCTCCGAGTTGGAGACTTGCTACATAATTCGAAGAACACGGCACTTGGTTTGATAGTGAAGTCAACAAGGCATTACTTTCACTTCTATCTAATGTCCTCCACTATGGGAGATAATCCAGTTTTTCAAATAACAGAAGACAGGGCATCAAAGCAGAAGGTGTATGAAAGTATCGACAGCGGTTTATTGGAGGTGCATTATGGCACAAGAAAAAGAAGAAGAAAAAGAAAAACTTTCTATGAAGATATCAAGGTTGAATTTGAAGATAGTGAATCTTACTAGGGAGAAGGCGACCATAGATGAGGAGATATATAAACTTGCCAAAAAGCGAGATAAAGTAATCCTCAAATTAAGAAAAAACTATTTATAATCATGAGCGATAGCAAATTAGAAAAAGGCGACTTAGTTCGAATCAACAACGAGACGGAAGAGTGGAAACACTTGGAAGAGAAAGAAGAAGACCATTGCCTCAAAGGGCACGGAATTGTTGTAGAGGTGAGAGAAAGAAAGTATGTTGTAAGATTTGGCACTTGGACCGCCTTCCTAAAAGAATCAGATTTAGTTAAATTAACAGAAAAGGAATCGTAATGAAACGAGGACAGGTTGTGGCAAGAAAGAATTCTTGTGGACACGCACGTTATGAAATCGGCGCAGTGACCGACACCGAGTTGAGAAGTAACGGATGGAAGTATCTTGAAGTTCAGTGGATTAATTCAGGCGAAAACCCTTTGCCAGTTTCAGACAGGACGGAATGGGTAAGACACGATGACCTGCTGATGCTCAACCCTATCGAAGAGTTGAAAAGATATCAAGATGTCATGACTTTATCTTCTGCACTTCTTAGTGAAAACTATGAGAAAGTTTTGAGAAAAGAGTATGAAAGCGATTGACTTTTTAAATAGACTGGGTTTGGTTCTCTTTTCGCTTCTTGCTTTGTGCGTTGTCATGCTTGGCATAGCATATAATGAACTGAGAGAAGTTGAAGAAAAGATGCACAAAAACAAAGGCAGTCAGGAAAAAACAATCGAAGCAAGATTAGAAGAGATGATGAGAAAGATGGAGAAAGATGACTGAGATTATTCAAGCAATTTTAGAGAAACACAAAGACGCTCAACTTAATTTATCTTCCGAAGCGGCACGCTGGATTCTTGCCAGCGAAATAGCGAAAGAACTTGGAAAATACAAGTAAACTTATCTAATTACATCATACGGAGGGTTTTATATGTGTGGTATAGTTGGATATATTGGTAAGGAAAAGAAAGCAGAAAAGGTTGTCATCGAGGGACTTTACAGGTTAGAGTACAGAGGTTACGACTCAGCGGGACTTGCTTACATCGAAGACAAAGAAATAAAAGTTGTCCGAGCAAAAGGTGCAGTCTCGGGACTTGATAAGAAGTCTTCTAACATTGCGCCACAAGATTTGGCAATCGGACACACACGATGGGCAACTCATGGTAAACCTTCGGAAGAGAATGCCCACCCACACATGTCACTCAAAGGTGAACTTGCCATAGTTCACAATGGAATCATCGAGAACTACAAGCACTTGAAGGAACTTTTAATGGACGATGGATATTTCTTTCGTTCAGAAACGGATACTGAAGTTCTTGCGAACTGGATAGAGTACACAAAACTAAAAAACAATTCGAGTTTAGAAGATGCAGTCCACGAGGCACTTAAATATGTTCACGGTGCCTATGCGATTTGTGTCGTTGAACCTAATGCAGAGATGATAGTCTGTGCGAAGAAGTCTTCGCCACTCGCAGTTGGAATTGGTGACGGTAGTTTCATTATTGGTTCTGACGCAACTCCAATTATTGGTAGAGCAAAAGAGGTTATTTACTTAGAAGACGACCAGATTGCTATCGTTACTCGTGATAAACTCCAAGTAAAAGATATAGATAACAGGGAGACTGGATTCTTTCCAGAGAAACTTCTCCTTGACTTGCAGGCAGTTGAGAAAAAAGGTTTTGAATCTTTCATGATGAAGGAGATTAACGAGCAACCAGAGACTATTGCAGACTGCTTGCGAGGTAGATTGGCAGCAGCAGGACCAGAGATTGCTCTTGGTGGCATTGAAGATGTTATGCCGAGACTCCTTAGAGCAAAGAAAATTACCATTGTATCTTGCGGAACATCTTGGCACTCTGCTCTTATTGGCAAGTATCTTATAGAATCTCTCACCAGAATACCAGTCGAGGTTGACTATGCATCAGAGTATAGATACAGGAAACCTATCATTGCCAATGACGATGTAGTTATAGGTATAACTCAGTCAGGGGAAACAGCAGACACGAAAGCAGCACTGGAACTAGCAAAACGAAAGGGAGCACTCATCATCGGCATCGTCAATGTTGTAGGTTCTTCAATTGCCAGACTATCAGATGCAGGAATTTATACACACTCTGGCACAGAGATTGGCGTAGCATCCACAAAGGCATTCACTGGACAGGTTGCAGCAATTACCATGCTTGCTATAAAGTTGTCCCATCGCCTCGGGCATATTGACGACGAGAAACTGATGGACCTTAAAGACGCACTAGCAATAATACCAGACCAAGTTCAGGAAATACTAGACGACTCAGGAGTAATTGAATCAGTAGCAAGTATCTATTCGAACTATGACGATTTTCTTTTTCTTGGAAGAGGAGTAAGTTTCCCAGTTGCTCTCGAAGGTGCTCTTAAATTAAAAGAAATAAGTTATGTTCACGCAGAAGGTTATCCTGCTGGTGAAATGAAGCATGGACCCATCGCTCTTATTGATGAGTCTTGCCCTTCTGTCTTTGTAATGCCACACGACGACTCTTATGAAAAGACCATTTCAAACTTACAAGAGATAAAGGCAAGGTCAGGCAAAGTCATTGCAATTACAGATAAAGAAGATAAAAACTTAACAGAAGCAGCAGATGCTGTTATTATAGTACCTAAGACAAAACCAGAGTTAACCCCGTTGTTGACAACAATCCCTCTTCAAATATTCTCACATAAGATAGCGAGGATTAGAAATAAGGATGTTGATAAACCGAGGAATCTTGCTAAATCAGTAACAGTTGAATAGAGGAAACATGCCAAAGAAAAAAGAGATGGTGTTCCATCCCGAGCACTACAACAAGGGAGTGGAAGTAATTGATTTTATTGAGTCTTGGAGTCTTGACTTTAACGAAGGTAACGTGGTAAAGTACGTTACGAGACATAAACTCAAAGGCAAACCATTGGAAGATTTAAAGAAGGCAAGGTTCTACATCGACAGACTTATCGCATTACAAGAAAGGGAGGAGGGGTGAATCCACAACTCAAAGTTTTTACTGGACCAATGTTCGGAGGCAAGACAACAAGAATGCTCGCAGCGTTGGAGAGGTACCAGTATCAAAACAAGAAGACTATTTTATTCAAACCAAGAATGGATAAGAGATACTCAGAAGAGACAGTCGTAACTCACAAGGGACAAGAGCACAAGTGTGCTTTGGTTGAGAAAGGTTTCGAAATCTACAATCTGTCCAGAGATTTTGACGTTGTTGGTGTTGATGAACTCTTTATGATTGAGAATTCAGCAGATGCTTTAATAAAATTATTTCAACAAGGTAAAACAGTTCTAGTGTCTTCGCTGCAACTTTCTTCTACCTCGGAGTTCCTACCAAAAGGATACGAACCATTTCAAGAGATGACAAAGATAATGCCTTGGGCAACAAGTATTGACATCTGCCCAGCAGTATGTTACAAATGTGGTGCCGATGCTTTCTATACGGAAAGGTTGGCGAAAGAAGAAAAGAAAGTCTTGGTTGGTGGAGCAGAGTCTTATCAACCAGTTTGTTATAAACACTCAGTAATGGGGAAGCAATGAAGAATAAAGAATTTAAAGAAGCAATAAGGAAAGCAGAGTTAGGTGTTGGGATATTCTCTGCTGGCGTCATGTTTATAACTATTTTACATATCTTGTCGCTTTTTGTTTGACTTCTGCCTTTCTCTTTGTTATCTTTATTATGTGGTTAGGAGAGAAAGGAAAAGAAATGACTAACAAAAAAAACTTCAGAATCGTCTTCCGTAACTGCGGTCCTACTAATAGTTACTACACTGCTAAATGTGGCAACATAGTTTACACTCGCAAGAACTTAAACTCTCTTGAGTGTTTCATCAGAAATCAAGGTAACACTTTTTACCATGCTTGGGTGAAATAACTCTTGACTTTGTGTTCGCTCTTCACTACTATCAAAGAGTGGTTAGGAGAGAAAGGAAAAGAAATGACTAATCAAGAAGTATGTGAAGCACTTCGTTTGTTACTTCAGGTTTGGAAAGAGCACGGGCAAGAAGGTTGCGAGGCATTGCTCGCTGCTGCATTGGAGAGGAGAAATAATGAAAGTCGGTGACTTGGTAAAGCACAAGAATCCTAAGTTTGCTGAACACGAGGGTGTTCACCTTGTAACTTTTGCTAGTCCATTGGCATTTCAGTTCTTGGGGCACACTGGGTTCCATTCTCCAAGCGATTGGGAGGTAGTTAGTGAAGGTCGGTAATCTAGTAAAAGTCCCAGAGTGGCAGTCAAAGAGAAAGTTCTGGGAAGACTTCGCAGGTAGAGGTGTCGGAGTTGTTCTTGAGGTCACTCCTTACTCAGTCCATGTTCGTTGGAGCAATGGCGAAGAACTTGCCCATAGTAAAATGGGAGTAACACAACACTTTGAGGTGGTAGCATGAAAGTCGGTAGCATAGTCAGGTTGTCTCAGAGAGGCAAGAAAAGCATCGAAAGTTCAATGGCTCGTGAGTCAAGAAGACTTGCGAAAGAACTCAACCTCGGCGTCGTTGTTGAAGTTACGGAAAATGCCAAGAGAAACGCTATTTGTAAAATCGCTTGGAATGGTGAGCAACGTGTGAGAACTTTCACTTCTCCGATGATTGAGGTAGTAGCGTGAAAGTCGGTGACTTGGTGAGACTTCCGCAACCAACAGCAAATTGTTGGGGCATCAATAGAGAAGTTATCTTAATAGAAAAAGTGTTGACACCTGACCATCCTTGGTTGTATGCTTGGAATGCTCTTGCTTCTAACGGTGATGTAATTGAATTTGGTAGACAGATAGAGCATTCATCCGAGGTTGTGAGGTGCTAGAAACTTTGTTAACTGTTGCAGTGTTCTATGGAACTTGCTATCTAATTGGCTACGTTGTGTACGGAGGATAAATGAAGGCAGGTGACTTGGTAATGTGGAAGTGGAAAGGGGAAGTAAGTTCTGATACGATGGGCATTATCGTTTCAGACTATACTGAGTCAACCGCAGAAGATGGTTCTACTTACAAGAATGTTTATTGGTTTCACAAGAAGTGGGTTAGACCAATCGAGCCACAGCACTTGGAGGTTATCAGTGAAGGCAGGTGACTTGGTGCGGATAAAAGAGTATTGTCGTAAGGGAGGCACCTTCGCTATTGTTCTTGAGCGATTCAACAGTGGAGTAAAGATACTTGAGTTGGATACTGGTTGTATAATATCAGCATTAAAAGAGAACCTAGAATTAGTTAGTGAAAATAAATGAATAAAGTCCTTGACATATCCATCCGAATAATGTTATAAACAAGAGTAAGGCAAAGGAGATGGTTATGAAAAAAGGTAATTTGGTAAGAGCAATAGGTTTTGATTTCAGCAGACTCTTTGTAGTCTTGGAGACTCGCAACGAGCGAGGTTATGAAGAGTTACGACTCCACTGCTCGGAAAATCCTTTCCTTGAGCAAACTTGGAGCAATGCCGAGTTCTTTGAGGTAGTTCAGTGAAAGTTGGTAACTTAGTTAAAATGCCTACGGGACACTTCTGGTGGAATGGTAGAGTAGGTGTAATAACAGAAGTTCGTATGGGAGGTTTCTCGAACTCTGATGGCGAGCATATTACCAGAGAAGAGTGTAGGGTAGACTTCGGTGATGATTTTATTTGGTACTATTCAAAAGATATGGAGGTGTTAAATGCCGTCTCATAGACATTTTCAGTTGGGCGACTTGGTTCGCCTAGACCCAAAGAAATATAATAAACCAACATCTCAAATGGTTGGAGTAGTATCCAAGATAGATGATTCAGAAGGATGGAGACTTATAACAGTATCTTGGGCAGGAGAGCGTGAAGACACTTCGCAACTCCCACTTGATTTGAACTTGGTGGAGAAATGAGTAAAAAAGTTTATTATGATGAGTCCTGTTATGTGTGCTCGTTAGAGATAAACGCAGTACGTAAGAAAGGGGAATCTTGTGGTATTGAGTTCGTTGATATCAGCAGTAGTGATTTCAGTTCTGATGGTCGTGACTTTGAATCTGAAATGATTGGAGAGTTTGACGGAGAGCAAACAACAGGTCCAGAGACTTTTCGTCGTATGTATGAAGAGATGGGATTTAAAAAAAGTGTTTGCTTTTCAAGACTACCTGTGGTAAGAACAGTAGTAAACATTGGTTATCATATCTTTGCTTATTATATTAGACCAAACTTACCAAAGAAGGGGAAGAAGTGATTCAAGTAGGCAATCTTGTAAAGTGGATATCGGCAGCGAACAAGAACACTCCAGGGTGGCGAGAAGAAAACAAAGACATGGTTGGACTTGTCTTTGAGCGTGTTCGTGATGGAAACATAAGACTTTATGAAGATTGGTTCTGGGTATTGTTCGGAGAACAGAAAGCAAAAGTATTTAGAAAAGATTTGGAGGTGATAAACTGATGAGTGGATATCCATCAAAGACTGGAAACCCTTCTGGCAAGGGACGTTGGAATAATGAACATGACGACGGGTATGATGATTACGAAGAAAGCGTTGCAGACAGCGACTACCATATACCTTTTTCACCATCACGATACGATTATTACAGACGAGCGAGGCAAAGCGAAACAAGTTCGGTGACGTTGACACCACAGCATACGAAAACACCCCTCATTCAGTCAAAGGAGATAGTTCAGGTTAGAAAAGGATATGGTGCTCTCGGTTTCGTATCTCTGAATCACCTCGCCTCCTGTGGTAGTTTTGAAATCCTACGTGATGAATCTTTGGGAATACTCATCGAGCGAACTAAGGACTACGTTTCTGTCTTGGTGAATTTGAACGACTTTGGCACAAACTTGAAAACATCAGAACGAAGTAATTCTTGGAAAGTTTTGAAGTTCGTGAGTCACCCTCGGGCAAAACGATTAT
>CEOI01041469.1_pt1 | contig 10000 bp, 1 predicted proteins | sample 530351 | NCBI WGS metagenome assembly CEOI01 (sample SAMEA2619962, study PRJEB7988) | marine metagenome | biome: marine biome (ENVO:00000447); feature: deep chlorophyll maximum layer (ENVO:xxxxxxxx); material: "saline water (ENVO:00002010), including plankton (ENVO:xxxxxxxx)" | depth 17 m | reverse complement strand
TAAGAAAAAGTTAATTGATTCTGCGAAAAAATTGTTAGACATCATATTATAGAGACCATCACCATCTCCGGTCCATTCTGCTGAGGCAGATAAATTTCCGGAGGGATGAGGTTCATTTGATGCAAGTTTGTATTGAGATATATATTTATCTGGTTCTATTATTGCTTCAAATGGAATTCTTTTGTTGAACTCGGTGTTTATTAGATACTTATCTCCGCTAAATACTTCAACTTCCATACTGCCGGTAATAATTGGATAATCAACTGCAATACCAGACTTAATTGTATTAAACAATACTCCGGGCGCAAACAAAGGAGTCATGACCATTTGTCTTCCATAATTAAAGCCGTCAAGTTCGACATTGTTAGCATTATAAAGTTTGATGAAGTCCTTAAAAGAATCATAGAATCTTTTTGTTAAATCGACAGTTCGTTGTGCTGGATAAAATCCTTCATATGGTAAAAACTTCTTAACAGCCTTACAACGTAAAGACAAAACCTTTCCGTTTGTAAATTCTTCGTGGTCCCTATCTATTAGTTCAAATTGACGCATAAAATCAGAATTTGAATATATTTCATAAAACTGAGCTTGGGATGAGTTTTGAGCGTCCTCAACACCACCGGTTACTTCAAACATGTCAAGCTCAATTGAGGTTCCGTTTGTAAGATAATCTTCAACTTGAGTCGACATTCGAAATTCTGGAATAACAGAAAAGTTTTTATATTTTCTTCGAGCATCCTCAATGTAGCCCTCATATGTGTCATAGAAAGGCTCCTTCGGAGAGGATATGTAATTGCCGTCAGAGTCTTTTATGTAACGATTTTTTCCCGCCTCCCAGAGAGCTCCGCCTTGAAACAAAGTATTACTCGAGCTTCCAGTACCATAAATATGCATACCTGATGGATTAGAAGTAGAATCTTTGTTGGGTATACTAATTCGGCGCATGTAAAGAGGCCCTGGGACCATAAACTCATCAATACTGTTGGCAGCTGTATTTACTTGCGTCGATAATGTGCTTCCAAGGCTAGTGGTGTTTGACTTAGCCTTAAATTGTTTCCAATATTGCGATAAGGTGGTCATCAACAAACCTTCACCAGCTCTAAATTTATGAGATTTTGTGCCGCTCTCAACAGCGATGTTGTAATCTACAGAATTCTGCGCAGTATCATATGTTCTAGTAAGAAACAATTGGTGCTCGTCCAAAGGCCAAGTGCTTTGAGATAATTTTGTATTACCGCCAAGAACGATTTCTGGTGAACCAAAGAGTCCCTCATCATTAAATAAGACTCTCGTCCTATCTTCTCGACTATGCCTATAAAAACTCACAAAATTTGGACGCTCCAAGTTTTCGTTCTGGAACTGATTTTTCATGTGGGGAAACACAGTTTCTCTATATTGAAGAAACTCCCAGTGAGTCAAAGGAGATTTTTGATCATTCAAGCCGCCTTCCGCATAAAGTTTGTAAATCTCTCTGTATTCGGACTTTTCTTCATCCGGATAAAATTTGTGGTGCTTATCAACTTCGTTATTTGCAAATCCAATATTCTGATTGCCAAAACTTGATATAATTGAAAACCTCTCCGGATTCTCAAGATCAACATTTCCATTCTCATCTTTAAAATGGCGCCCGACATTCCACACAAGAGGATAGGCTTTTTGAGCTATTGCAGGTTCTGTAAAGGTATAAAGAGCAGAATATCTATCACGGACTCTAAGTTCGCCTTCCGAAAGAACATTGCGAACAGGACCCGGTTGCACCACGAAAGTCATTGTGCTATTTGCCTTGTGGTGTCTTGTTATTGGGTTCTCGGATACTCTAAGTTGTTTCCAAGTTGAGTAACCATACGGTCCATTTCTGTGAAGGTTTATTCCAACCAACTCATCATTTTCAATGTCTGCAATCTCAGTATTTTTACCTGATGATAGTGTATTGCCGTCAATAGAACTAGACACTAGTGTGTTCATTCCTGCGAAATCAACAAATGTTGGCATTATTAACTCCCGATTATACTTGATGCTGAAGGAAAGACAAGTGCCTCAACATACCCTGCCGACGAAGAAACAATTCCGTCTCTTGGAGCATAACCCAAAATGTGTTGCCCATCCTCCCAGTTTGAACTTGAGATTGCTGAACGTATCCATGAGTATTGGAATTCACTTCTTGGAATTGGAGTATTAATAAAAGCATTGTCATGATTACTACCAGTAATTAGTGTTTGTTGAATATTGCTCACAAATGCTGCTCCATTGTTAAAAGCAACTCCGCTTCCAGGAGAAACAACAAATTTAGCACCACAGCTGGTATTTGTAATCGAGGCACTGTTTCCAGCTGTTCCAATTTGATCTGCTTCTACAACAACAATAGTGGATTCACTAGAGGTACCGGTAGCAGTAGCAGTCATTTTACCTTGGTGCCCATTTGATGATTGAATTGCGGCAACAACTTGTGCACCAACAGTTTCAAAACTTTCACCATTAACTTGAACAACAACGTTTGATCCATCCAAGTCACCGCTAGAAAAACCACCGCCATTTCTGTATACATAGGCCTTACTCGTCCCATCTCCTGATATAATCCTAAAAACTCCTCCAGCATAACTTTGGGGCGTTGATGGTCCTGTATCGGTCATTCTTATAGACCCAGAAGCTTGAGTAGCGCTACCTAAGTCAACCACTGGTCCGTTTTCTTTTCTTTGGCTTCTGTTGCGGTGTTGTTTATTAAATGAACCACTTGATGGATAATTTGCTGCTGTTACAGAGCCATATTGAGAATCTATTCCAAATTGTCCCATATGAAGGCCTCTAAGGGTCTTTAAACCTCTTCTAAGTCCTAAATGGTCTTCTACCCTTATGGTTCCTTGTTCACCGCTTCCAGACCCCAATACGGAGCTGTTACGGAATGGCAATGCGTTGTGAACAGAATAGGTTGTAGTGTAAGCGTCTAAATATCCAATTGATTGAATTTCAGGACCACCAGGTGCAGAAAATCGTGTAACAATATTTCTTTGAGATCCAGTCAAATCAGTTCTCGGTATTTCTTTGACGTTATCAAATTCACTGTAGACGGCTGGAATGAAACTAGTTCCTCCTAACATCCCTAAAATAGATGTTATTGAGGTGCCCGTTTCTGCTAGTGTTTTATTTCTGTCGGACCCTGTTACTGAAGAGGTAATGGAGAAAGTTGCACTTATTAAACCTGAAGAACTTGTGTTAACTGTTTCTCCAGTTACTGTTTCTATTTTGCTTTTTAAAGATGACCAAATTTCTGAACTACTACCTGTTGTTATTATATAATAGCTAGGATCACTGTCAGCTTGAACAGTATAACTAAATATAAAACTTTTTGGAGTTCCACCGGAATCATAGGTAAATTTATTGCCATTTTGAATTCCACCGGTCGACCCACTATCTAGTCCACCGGCTAAACCTAGTTCTGACGTTATTGATGTTCCAGATTCACCTAGTGCTATTGTGTTTCCGGCAGCTCCGGCTGTTGAAGCTGTGAGCATAAAAAATGCATTTTCGCTACCAGAATTAAAAGTAACTGTTGTGCTCGTTTCTGCATTTAATTTATCTCTCATTGTTGTGTAGATTTGATTGCTTGTGCCTGTTATCTCAATGTAAAAATTAGGAGATGAATCACCCGGAGAAGATGAAGTAAGGAAAAAGTTTTTGGTTGTGCCACCGTCAACAACAGTAAGCTTGTCGCCATCCGCTATACCATAAGATCCGCCATAATTTTGACCACCGGATGCGTTTTGCAAGTTAGTAAACGTGCCTAGGGGCGATTCTAAATTTAACGTTAAATTATAATCTCCCCCAACAGGTGCATTAGAAATCAAAAACGATGCTGATGTTGGTGTCTTTATAATTGTTGCTGATGCTCCAGAACTAGTCAAAGGAACCAGATCACCTACAGAATTTATTGATGCTGTCAAATTATTATTGCGTGAACCTGCGTCGCTGATTATTTGAGAATTTGTTATTGCGGTTCCAACTGTTAGACTTTCAAAGTCCATAATCATAGTCGGAGATCCTGGTTTAGAGGGTTGCCATTTTCCACCATTATACAGCTCTACCATGTGTGTGTGCGCTCTTGCTTCTGGATATACCACTATTTCATCTAAATAAATTGGACCTGTTGATCCTGCTGTGAAAAGAGAGTTGTCACCATTGTTTTTTGTGAATAATGTTATTTCTGTTGTAGCCAAATCAACATAGTTAAGGGGCCCCGGAGTTGCTGACCCTTTGTTTTGAGCCAAAGAATCTACAGTAAGCACACTACTAGAAACACCATTAAGATACAATATTAATTGGTCTCCTTGACCCATTGAACCACTGTGACTAAAAGAAAAATGATTTAATGATTGATTATAACTACTTGTAAAGTTGTTTATAACAAATGCATCAACAAAGGCATCCCCAGTTCCGGAATCATCCACCCATGCAGACTCAAATACCAAAGATCCACTTTCAATATATATGTATTTTGTCATTGAATTGTTGGCAACGTTTCTAGCTTCATATATTGTTTTTTGCTGATCACTTCCAAAAGTATCAAAATAAAGCCAAAATGATATTGCATACCCTGCAGTTCCTCCTCCGCCGCCAACAATGGCGGAGGAATTCATGCGAGACGGTGCTGCAGTTGATGAACTTACAGCTATACTTCTAGTTGCTGGAGAAACTGTATAACTAATCGTATATTCTGGTAGACTAGAAGATAAAGAAGAACTCATGTCATTCCAGAATATAGTATTTGTTGAACCAGAAATACTAGCATATCCTACATTTACTAAGGAAGAATTTAAATCGATTTCAAACGGATATATCCCTCCATTACTTTGAGTAATTACCATAACAGAAGATTCTACAACATCCTCAATTCCAAGCATGTGAAAACTTGCATTACTTGTAGTAGTCGGGGGACTCGGTGAACTTGTAAGAAAGAAACTTCCCGTTGCCACAACAGGTGCTGAAGGAGACCCAGTTACAACAAACGAACCGGTTGCAAAGGTTCCAACAACAGCAGCAGATATTAATCCCCCATCAGCTTGTCTGTTGTTACTATTGACGCCAAATGTATTACCTTGAGATACAGGGTTAAATCCAAATAAGCTCTGATAATGTGTTGTATTAGGTAAACTGTTGTCAATTGACTCCGGTAATATTTTATAATTTGGATCATTATATGCTTCAATTGCCCATGTTTTTTGGAACGTTGGAGATACAGAAAATAATTGAATTTCATTTGTGTAGTTTCCAGCTTTTTGCGAACCAGAGACTGTCTTAATGTTACGAACATTAACCGGTCTTTTTGCATGCTCATCTCTATATCTATTGGCTTTTTGAGCTGTTGCAGAGGGGTACGGAGTTTCATAATCTGGACCAATAAAACCAAGAGCTCCATCAGCGTCTGGGCCGTTTACGGGGTGATCTTTTAAAACCAATCCCCAACCTTCGGGTCTTGACGTTTCATCATCTGAGCCTTCATTTATATCAGTGTGTCTATATTGTAGACCTCCAACATGTTGCTCCGTAAAAGGACCCTGTATAGATGTTTCGTTGTAGTTTCCAACAATATCGTGGTGTAAGTTTGTAAAGTAAGAAGCGCTTCTATAAAGAGTGTCAACTCTAGAGTTAAAGCCCGACTTAACAGATCCGGACATAATATTCATTGGAAGAATAAAATCTCCTAAAACATTATATCCATATTCTAAACCTTCCTTGTTACCCACTAAAACATTTACGTGCAATTTTTGTTTTCTTGGAATGTCATCGTTATTATCAATTTTTGAAACTGTGCCTTGACCGGCACCGACTCCTACAGTAATGACGTTTTGAGGCACGGAACTGACAGCACCTAGAGCGCCTGCTGGGGCGATAGATTCATGAAACAATTGCAAATTCTTTTTTCTTCCAAAGTTTGTTCCACCGTGAATTGTGTCTTGTGAAATTATTCCAAAATCATAAGTTTTTGCAAATCTTCTAACTGAATAAGTATCGCTTATTCTTGTGGAGCCATCAATATCTCTCCTAATAAGGCCTGATGATTGAATTGAGTGGTTGTTTCTAGAGATCCTCAATGTTTCTCGCAGGCCATCTTTTTTATTTCTCTCTCTCTGCCAAAGAACATGATTAGCTTCACTAGATCCCGTTGGTGCATGACCAAACTTCCAGTTGTAATGCATTTCTGCGTGACCTTTTATTGAACCTTCTGTGGATTCAAAATTAGTAGTTATTGGTATTTGATGCACATACTTGCTTCTTTCTAAAACGTGACTTTCGATAACATTGTTTATTTTCTCAGAAAATCTAGCAGATGCCGGAACGAGTTGTTGTAATGCTATGGAAATTGAGTCATCAATCCATTTGTAAAAGGACGTGAACTTTTCAATGTCCGGTTCGTTTTCAACATCTTCAAAGAAACGATCTCTCAAAAAATCTGCAAGGGCATATTTGTGATGATATCTTTGATTTGGTTGACCAATTAGATTGTTTAGATCCAGTGCGGTTGAGAACATGCTCATCATTTCATCAGAGATTGTCCCCCACATTGATTTTTCAAAAGAGTAAAAATTATCAGATACATCTTCATCAACAAAGAATTGTTCTGTCTCGTCTGTCTTAATTATTGTAAGGTCTGAGGACATTAAATCATCAGGTAAACGCTTCCGAGCAGAATATAAAAAGTTTTTATCAACAATTTTAGACGAAGAATTGTTAAATCCAATTCCATACGCTGCTATATATCTCTCTATTGTATTTGATAGAGAGCCGTAATTGCTATCTGAAGACCCAGAAGATAAATCAGAGACACTAAATCTACCTGAGGCATCAGAAGACGTCAGATCATGAAATGCCCAATGGAAAGCTAATGTTTTTTCTCGCGGTATCTCGACAGGATAAACGTCTATCAAATCTTGCTCAAGCGGCTCATTCGCACCAAAAGTTTCCGAATCAAAAGCATGCTGTCTAATTGCATCGTTTGATAAATAACTATGCCAGTATCTTAAATAACCTAACTTAACGTCTGTATGTTGGAGAGTTGATCCTGTGAAGTTGGTTTTATGAGCACCGGCATAGAATATTTTATCGGAGGAGTAATAAGAGTGTGCTATGCTAGGCGTTGATAATGAAAAAGAGTTTCTCTCCGTATTCCCATCAGCTTCGACTCCATAGAACTCTAATAAATAGTCATCTATTGTAGTTCCGGTAATATTCGGTGTAGGATATGTCGCATGCTTTAATCTAACAGCCAAAGACCATTTGTTGTTTTCGTATTGTTGAGGGAACCAATCCGTCTCAAGGCTTATATCAGGCAACAACGGCTCAGAGCCAGTTAAAAGAAATTTTACACGTTGTTTATCATCTGGACTTAAACCACCTTCTGAAGCTGAGTGTATGGCATATATTTGTAGTCCCGAGTCTTCAGCTCCACCTAGACTCAGTGGAGACTGAGCTATTGATCCAGCATCATTTCTCAAAGTTATGCCGTGCCCCAAAGTTCCAGGGTTGGATGTGGATGTAAGACTAATTGCACCGACACTAGTTCCAGTCGTCGCACTTAAACCTTGGATACCGCTAGACAAATTAGAGCCAATTACAATATTTGCACCATCGGTTCCATCGTTAATTGCAGCGATTATTTGATTAGTAATTGTTTCACTAGCAGCATTGTCCAGAGGGAGTGTAAGGCCATCCAAGCCAACTCCGATTGTGTTATTTTCTCCATTGTTGGCATTTGCACCGGTTGAATCCCCTGTTCTCAACCGTATTGTTGTGGACGTTCCTGTGCCACCGGCATTAGATGGGACTAGTATCCTAAATTCATTTCCATCGTTGGCTCCTAAAAATTGAATTATATTCGCAGCAGTGGCTTGATTTGTATTATGGGTATAATTGTTGCCAAAACGATGGAATCCGGCGATAGAAGCCGTAAGGTAGGGATATGGGTTATAATTCGGTTCATTGCTTCTTTGTTTTCTCGGAAGTATCACTTCTGCTTGCAAAGTAAATGATCCCGTGAAGTTACTGTCGCCTGGGATATATATATTGGAATTGTTTGATGATGTTGTTTGATATATTGTTCCATCAAAATGCCCATCAACATTGAAATTTAAAAAATTTCTACCATAAGATTTATATTCATAGTTATTTCTTAAAACAAATGTAGAGTCGTCAGCATACATTTTAAGCTTTACAACATCTTGACCAATACCAAGAGATCTAAAAAAGTTTCGGAATGCCTTTTCTGTTCCTTTTGATTTATAAATTCCATCTAAGTTATTATACAAATTATGATAAATTATATTTCTTACTTCATTAATCTCTTTTTCATAGATTTCGTTATCGTCTTTTTGTCTCAAATTTTCAACTAAAGTTGCATCGACAAACATATCGGGAATAACAAAGCCTTTATTATACAAAAGTTTTTTTGCAAACGGTAAAGCCTTGTCTCCTTCTTGAATATAATGATTATCATGTATCTTGTCGACAAAGCTTATTTGGTGCCAAAGAGTATCGAAATATGAACCAATAACTTGAGATAAATATTTTAATTGTTTACCATTCTGCGTATCTTCTTCTTGCATCCAACCTGGAAAATAACTGTAAACCATGGATGTGTTTTCTAGATCTGCTAAAGATCCAGAAGTTTTATACTCAGCTTTTTTCGAAACAACATCTGGGTGACTAGAGTAAATAATTGGGTCTAAAAACTCTGGTTCATTTAGTTTTTCTCGAATGGCTGATCCTGTATTTCTATACGCACTGCTGTATGTGAAACTAGACCCTGTTAGTTGACCATTGTTTATTCTCCCAGAGTAATCTAGTATTCTAGAATCTAAAGTGTCGTTACCGGTTTTCCCTTCATTAAATTTGAAATAACAACTTAGGTCAATATTTGCATCATGCTTATTAGTTCCTCCACCAATAGGAATAAACCAATTATTAAATATTTGTTCTGTTGTTCTTGCTTTTTTCCAAAACCTAAACTCATCCATTGAACCTTGAAATTGTTTGTTCAAATCAAAATTGTTTCCAACTCTCATGTTTAAAGAGTCGGAAGTTGGTAGAAGATCTGGAATATGATAAGAATTGCCTGCGATTGTTTCTTGACTTAACAATTGACCATTTTTGAATGCTTTTGATGTTAATCCGGAAGAAGAAGAGAGCAAGGTCACCGCATAATGATTCCAATCAGTGTCTAGTGTATTAGTCGGCGAGTTGAAAGATAAAGTGCCAGATGACCCTGAATTAACAGTTAAATTAAGTTGACTACCATTTTGCTGCAAAAGAATTTGACCGTTAATCCCGGATACATGAGCGATCGCTTGAGGGACTCCGGAAACACTATCCGGCTTCAGCCATGCCTCAATTGTTATACCATCTTCTCCACGAAATTCAAATGCACTAGTCCTTTTCTTCTCCTCGTCATATTTCATTGACAAGTCAAATGTAGAGTCTAGTGTCTTCCCTATCATACCAGCAGAGGCTGTATGAGGACCTCCAAAAACAGAAATGTATTGGTCGCTAAAAACAAGATAACCGTTTGTTCGAGGATATAAATTATCAAAAACATACTTATCCAAGTAAGAGGAAGAGTTTTCAAACTCTATTTTTTCATGCAGAGTGCCATCATATGGATAATAGTTATGGATTCTTTCAAAAGCTTTCTCGTAATAAAGCTCGGCAGAACCAAATTTTGCAAAATTCGATGCTGTTGCAAAATCTATTGGTGGTATAAATTGATCGTGCTGCTTTCTTTTAGCTTCTACAAATTCAGAAGACTCAACAGTTGCAACTAGATCATCAGAAGTTGCAGTCTTTTGAATTTTTGGGACGCCTTTGTTATTAAATAAATCTTTAATGCTCATTAATCTACCACTCTGAATTTAAACCTGTATGGCTGTTCTTCCCAGCCATTTTCCTCATCGTAAAACGAGTATTGTATATCATATAAATATCCCGTTTCTAGATAAGTTGTGTCTAAATCAAA
>CEOI01044531.1_pt1 | contig 10011 bp, 8 predicted proteins | sample 530351 | NCBI WGS metagenome assembly CEOI01 (sample SAMEA2619962, study PRJEB7988) | marine metagenome | biome: marine biome (ENVO:00000447); feature: deep chlorophyll maximum layer (ENVO:xxxxxxxx); material: "saline water (ENVO:00002010), including plankton (ENVO:xxxxxxxx)" | depth 17 m | reverse complement strand
GCAGCCGTTTTTTTTTTGTAGGGGTACGTCGTGAACCTGAAAGAGCTCACCGAAGAAATCAACTCAGCACTCGACTACAACCCCGACTTGGAAGCATACAAGAGCCAAGTCGCGCGGGTGATCAACCGTCACTACCTGCAGTGCTCAAGCCAGTACAACTGGTTGTTCCGACAAAAGCGCGTTCCCCTGACTCTGCGAGCTGACATCACCGGGGATGCGACCACCAACAAGATTTCAGTGGGCAACGCTACCGACAGCTTCGATGCTAGCAACGTCATCAACTTCGAGGGAACAGCTGACACGCTTCCTACCTTCGAGATGTTGGGCAACCCTCTAATCATCCAAGACAACGACACGTACACGACCAGAGCGGGCATCTCGCATGGTGCAAGTGAGCGTGAGTTCACCATCACAGGCATCTTTGACTTGGGCACTGCGCTCGCAGACTATGGCGCCTCAGGTCGTTACGGTGGCACAGGTGACCCTGAGTGGCCCGATGGGTATCAGCCTGGTGACCACTCCGGTATCATTCTGGACCGTCCGATTATTGACCCCAGTACAGATGACGGATCATCTCTGACAACGAAAGACTACTACACAGACTGGAAGATTGAGTTCCGTCAGTACTACTTGCCTGCAGACTGTGTGGAAGTACTGGGTATTGTAGACCGTGGCTTGAAGACGCCAGTTCATACGCAGTCCAGTTCGTCCATCACGACGTCTGTGAACACAGCTCCAGACCGTGGACGGCTCATCTTTATCGACGCCGCTAAGGAAGAGCACCTATATCTAGACCGAGACAGTACAGGAGACCCGGTTATCGGCATCGAAGGCATGCCCAGAACACTGACACCTCCGATGGTTCCCCCGCAGCTCAAAGCACTCGAAAAGGACGACAGTGATACCGATCTGAAGGAGGCGCGACTGAAGGGTGGTGACACTTATGAGTATTGCTACACCTTTGTCTATGCAGGCATTGAGTCAGCACCGTCTCCGATCAGCAGTATCACTTTGCCTGCCACGTCGAGCTACTTTGCTATGGACATCGGCAGCGAAGCGGTTGAGGCTGATTTTCGTAGAGACGGCACCTTTGGTCGCACTGAAACCGGCATCACGGAGCGTGGAAGCACACCTACAAGTGCTGACATCAAACGCCGCATGACGGGTCGAATCAAGCGTTTCTATCGGCGCAAGGTTCAAGCACCCGGTGACAAGGTGAGCCTGCAGTGGCAGGGATACCAGAGATGGCTGCATATCGGCGACCACTTTACCGATGGGTCGGTGTTGGACATCGGACGCAAGCAGTCTGTGTTTGCTGATGCTGGAGCTACTCGAGAGGAGTTCCCAGACGATTTCGCATCGGGTAGACCAGTTCTGGGTTGGCCACAAGCCGAGTTTCTTGAGCTCGGGTACTGGACCTACCACGACGGCGAGCTCTCGAAGCTGAAGGTACTGGACGAGTCTGGTCCCCGTCAGACCATCCGAGTGTACCGTCCGCCGAGCCAAGACATGGATGTAGAGATTCGGTACTTGGCACGACCAAAGAGGCTTGTGGCGGATTCAGACGTGCCTGAGTGGCCGGTTCAGTATCATCATCTACTGGTGTACATGTCGCTTGCGGACATCTGCCTTCAACACGGCATGACGAACCAAGCTCAGCTGTACGAAAGAAAGTCGACCGAGCTCCTCGACAGGATGAAACAGAAGTACTTGAGTCGAACGAACAGAAAATACATTCGACGAGGGTTCGACCGCATTGTGTTTGCAGGTGAGCGTTTCGGCGTACCAACTAAGGTGTAGTCAATGAACACGCAGACTCTTCAAGTTTTCAAGCTCCGAGGCATGGATGAACGGTGGCTTCCTGACCCCCAGGACGCTCTGTACATTCAGGACATGACTTGGACGCCGAATGACTCTTGGAGAACGTCTGGTGGTTTCATTCAGGTGTACAAGCCGAATCTCCTGTCTTTGTTTGAAGAGACGGAGACTACAATTGAGGTGGTTGAAGAGGAGGGTAATCTACAGGGTCGAGATAGCGATCCTGAAAGCGTTGCCGTGACGACGACCACGACGACCACCGTTACGACCGACATCAACATGCTGGGTGATGACGCATTCGGAACAATCAATTCAATCCATTGGTTTGCTCAGCACAACGGAGCTCGTCAGTGGTTGATTTTCGAGGAAGTCAACGCTGAGTACAATAAAAATACGGACCAAATAGAACCCTCCGACAAGGTGACACTCAAGGCTTTTTATGGCTCGATTGCTAAGTCGTTTGCGGATTCTCCTCTTGAAAACAAGCCGGTCATCGACCTCAAGCAATACTTGTTGTCGGAAAAAAGCACTAGTGTCACGAACATCGACGACCGCATCCGCACCGACCTTTCTACGCGAACACAATCGCAATCATATGGCGGTAGAATCTACTTGGTGAATGGCTCGGATGAGCCTCTAGTGTTCGATGGTGAGGTTTGTGAGCGAGCTGGTTTTGCAGACAAGCCACCATCTCCTACTGGTTTGGCCGGAGAATACAAGAGTTCTACAACGATTCCCATCGCTGTTGGAGACTGGGACGACAACGTCGAAGTCAAAGACTCAGTAGAGATATTGGGTACCGAATACGAGGTTAAAGACTATTACGCTACAGAAGTCAACGGTATAGGCTTCTACTCACTGCACAAAAACTTGCCTTACTGGGGGTTGGGTGCAGTCAGTGACGCGACTATTGGCGCTGGGTCTTATCGATTCAAGGGCGCTAGCATCACACCTAGAGACGATGCGGAGTTCGACAACGCGATTCAGTTGCGAGCTGGCTACTACGCTAAGGAGCAAATCGACACCCGTAAGTGTGGGTTCCAATACAAAGTCACTTATGTGAATGACCGGGGACAGGAGTCAGAGGCGTCGGCGAGTAGTAGCATCATGACCGTATACAACGGTCGTGGGGGCGCTAAAAACGCGCTGCATGGCAAGTCAATGATTTCCATCAACCTTCCAGTTGGTCCCAAGGAATGCGTGGCGCGTCGTATTTACAGAACAAGAAACGTGTACGACTCGACCGGAAACCTGTACACCAAGGGCGACCAAAGGTCTTTTTATTTCCTGCAGGAAATCACGGACAATATGACCACGCAGTTTGCTGATGGTCACCCCGATACCGCACTCGGAGCATTGCTTGATGAAGACATGTTGGGGAGCTTTCCCAGCAAGACTAAGTTTTTAGCGGTGTTCAAGAACACGATGTTCGCTGCTGGATCGGACCTCAACGAAATTAGATTCTCGGCGCCACTGTTTCCCGAGGTGTTTCCGAAAGACAACGTGCTCATCGTAGGGGATGACGATGGTGGTCAGATTACCGGAATGAGGACCACCAAGGATGCTCTAGTCGTGTTCAAGACACGCGGAATCTATTTGATCAAAGGGGATCCGCTCAATGGCTTTCAAGCGAAGACATTGAACAAAGATATCGGTTGTATTGCCCCAGATTCTATTTCTGAGCTTCCTGGTCTCGGGCTTGCGTTCTTGTCGGAGAGGTCGGTCTACCTTCTTGAGGGAGCTCTGGAAAACACTGGAACAATCACATCGGTCGTGAACATTGGCGGAGAAATACCGAACCAGCTGGAGCGATTGAACACGGCAGCTTCCATCCGAGCGTCATCCGCCGTATACCAAAAGGATAAGGAGTATTGGCTATCGGTCCCCATAGACGGCTCCGATAAGAACAACTACTGCTTGATTTATCATTACAGTGTGGGCTCTTGGAGTATCCGTAAGGACTTCCCTGTAGATTGCATGGTGGTGTCCAAGGACCATCGCGGCTACCTGTTCATGGGTAGTAACGACGCCAACAATGACTCAAGAGCGGGAATCCTTGTGTATACCAGAGGGGCATCGACGAAGGGTGATGTAACGCTGACTCGAGACCCAACGACATTTGAACCGACGGCAAGCACGCCTATTGAGATTGAGTCTATCTATGAGACCGTGTCGAACGACTATGAAAGTGTCTTCAGCAATTTTAGGCCAGCTCACGTTATGGCCTACGCGGTCGGATACGGTGACAATGGATTGACGGTCAACACTCGCGTCAATCGTTCGATTGACCAAGTCAGGACGACAAAGCAGATTGCCGAACAACAAGACCCTAACGAGGTGTACCCCGTATACGGTTCTGCTGTATACGGTGAGGACCGATGGACATCGTATAGGCCCACGGTGATTCGATTTGACGTATCCACCACTCACAAAGGCCCAGTCAGAGAGCTTTCCGTCTCGTTTGCGAGCGCAGTCAACAACAAGATCGAGATCATCGGATATGACCTAGAAGCCAAGTACGGCGAACAGCGGAACATCAAGCCGCTCAACAAGGCGCTGCGACCAAGCGGGAGATGATATGGCCTGGAAGTACAAACAGGAGTACGTCAAAGACGGAGACGTGATTGAGCCATCGGAATGGCGCATCAACGTCAATGAAACACTGTCCGAAATCAATGGGTATCTTGACTCGGACAACATCGCTGAGGCATCAATCGACGCTAGTCTGATTGGTCGTAAAACTTTCACTGATGTGTTTTCATCCAGTGTGAGCCCAAACGATTCGTTCATTTTCAATCATGAGCAGTCTGGCTGGCAAAGAACGACCCTCAAGCACAGAAGCCTAGATTACAACAGCCTCACGATGCAAGTGCATCCTAGTGAGGTCAAAGGATCGGTAATCGGTGGTGCGGGATCGACGCTGTACGAGGCCGTACAAGACGCTCAGTTGCCCAACATCACATTCACTCCGGACTCAGACGGTCTACTGATTTGCGAGTTTAACGGTTGGGTCAAGTGGTCGCGCTACAACACGCATCCAGATTTTGTGAGGGATGAAACTGCATACGACACGACCAGATTCGATAATCTTCATGAATACAGCTTTTTTGCTGACCAGAAAAAGTACTTTAAGCATTACTCGTCATACGTCTTGTGTTCGCAATGGAGACTAACCGTCAATGGTCAAAGCATCGCTGAGTCGGGTCCATTGGGAAATGAATACAACGCTCACCCGATATATCTCTGCGGAGCCGCGCCAATTCTAAAAAATACACAAACGGTTGTGCAGCTAGAGGCTCAGTTTATTTGGTATTCACTGGGCAAAGACATCAGTATTCAGGCCTCTTCGTTTGCACCCTTGTTTGTGCATCCATACGCTACGGCTAGTGAGGAACCCGATAGCGGAGGAGGCTCTAGTCATAAAGTCACCGACAGTGACTACAACACACAGACCTACCGCAATGACTGCTCACTTCAAAACCCATTCCTCACTGCAATATTTAGGAAGCGATAGTGCCTAAGATAGATTCACCAGATTTTGTAGAAGGGGACGTCGTTCAAAAAAGCGACATCACGAAACTACGAGACGACATCAACGAGACCTTGATTGATGGCGTGGACTCGTCAAACATTCGCGAAGAGGGACTTGATCGTAGAGTTTTCGAAAGTGGCTCGGTTGTACCTAAGTTCACGAAAACCCAAAGAGCTTACTCGTCTACAAAGACTAGTGCTTTGGCGAGTCAACGCTGGAACTACCTTTTATACCTAGAAGCATCTGACCTGAAAGGTAATAAAGCTCATTCAAATTATGCATCGACTTCAGTGCGTTGGAATCCTGAAACCGATACGCATTGCGTGATTCGATTGTCTATGTACGTTGATTCAAGAACTACGGGCAGGCGACCGCAAGACGGCGACAACTACTGGGACTTTGGCCTTGTCATTGTTCCGCCTGGTCAATCACGACCAGACTCAATGCTTACCGGATTTGAACCAAATGCTTGGACCACTGGTGGTATTCGTGTTTCACCGTATCAAAGAGTTGGACTTACCGGCGCATTCAATGTCAACCGCAACAAGGGCTACTTCACTAAAGGCCAGTCAACAAGTCTGACAAGGAGCGCAGGTTTTGTGGAGTGGCGAAGTGATGTTTCGAGCAACGAACGTGACCTGATAGACGACGGCACCGGAGGCACTTGGGCAACAAGCGCCGGAACTCTTGGGTATCACGATGACACCTATCCTCGAGGCACTTGGTATCAGTACGCCTTCGATCGGGGTTCTAATTTCAATTCCTCATTCTCTATGACCGCTCACTGCACAAGTGAGCTCAGCAGAGCATCCGAGGGAACGTCTCAATTTTTCTGGCCCGATGCTGGAACCGCCGAAATATACGTCGTTTACAGATCAAATCTTCCATCTCCGACGCCCAACTTTCTTGACGTTTTGAATCTGAATCTCTCAGCTCAAATTTATCGGAGATGACATGTCGATTGACTGGCCTATAGATGACCTTACTGGCACGAAGTTTTTGAAGGCCGAGCACATTAACGAGGGCTCTGACGCCCTTCAGAACTTCGTGAATGAGGGCATCAACACAACTGAGCTCGCATCATCCGTCGACTTCTTAGACAATGATATTGACAAGAGGCCATACGATAAAAAGGGCTGGGTCAAAAGTCGTGATGTCTACCGACCGGAGTTTTATGGGTCACCGTCTCCTCGGATGATGGCCACGAGTGGTCAAACACACTATCGAGAGGTTCAAAACGATTGGTCATCCGGTGTGGTTTTCAACGCCCAGCTGACGGGCTCGTCTCCGGTGGCAGTTCCCAACACCGCCACAAGAATTAAACTGAAGCACAAGGCGACCGTCAACATCATGGCCAGCTTCTACATGTTCGAGGTGGGAGGAGTGGCACTCGCTAGTAGTGAAAAGCGATTGGAAAACGTAAATCCAGACCACCTTAATTACAATGGCGGTGGTTATACCGGAGCGGATGGAGACACCTCTGTAAATAAAGAACGAGGCTACGAGTCTCTTCGGGCGGGCAACACTGCCTTGAGTATCAACGGTGAACTACTGAAGAGCACTAGAAGGCGCATTTATACTGGTGCTGTAGGACCCAAAAGCAACTTCAGTTCAGACGACGTGCCGCAGGATGAAGGTAGACGATACCTGTACCAGCAGCGTGGATTTTTGACGTTCCCCATGATTGGGAGACATCAACACAACATTCTATTGCAAACACATCTTGAGCCCGGAATCCATGACATCGGACTTGTGTTCGAGGCTCGCACGATGACTAAAAACCCGGACTACCCATTGCTTGATTGGTATTGGACTACCGAGAGAAACGCAGTGCAACGTGGACGAGGATCTCTCGACGAACGACCTGGCTTTCCGAAAATCAAGCACATCTTCTTTCTAGCCCGTAACTTTATTGTCGATTGCTACTACGAGGACAACGTCTGATTGTGGTTGTTCAGGCAGGTTAGAAGTAGTACCTTAGGGAGGGTGAAAAATGGCTGATTACGACAAAATTCTCTCTGGTGCAGGCGAAGCTGGGGAAGCAGAGGGCAGGGCTGCGGGCCGAGCAAAAGGGGCTGCAAAAGGCAGTGCAATTGGCGGTGGCGTTGGAGCAGGAGTTGGCGCAGGAATTGGTGCAGCGTTTGGAGCCCCCGGAGTAGGTGCATCGATAGGTAGCACTGTTGGCAGCGCCCTAGGTGGTATCTTTGGGGGTAGAAGCGGTGCCAAGAAAGGCGCTAAATCCGGCAAAGAGAAGGCACAAAAAGCCGCAGCCAAGCAGTTCCAGAAGGACTGGAAGTCTAAAAAGAAGAGACAAGTTGCAAGCGAAAGAGCGGCTCGAGCTAAGATCGAGGAGGCCAACCTGCAGGCCTCTGCGTTGTCTAGTCTTTCCGACGATGCTCTCCTCCGACAAACTTTAGATAGACCACCGACATCATCGGCTAGAGGAACAACTCAGCTCGATAGATTTGAACAAACTTACTTCGGGTAGTCACATGGCCACAGCAGAAGAAAACAAAGAAACTGAAGACAAGAAAGACGAGCTCGGCGAAGATGACTTGGTATTTGACCCGAAGTCCGGAGATTACAAGCCCGCTAGGATATCTCGTAAGTTGTACAATCAGCAGAAGAGGGCTCAGACCCGTCAAGCGCTCACCGCTGGCGGCCTTGGTCTAGCGGGAGAGTTGGGTCAGTTTATTGTCCGTCAGAGTGTGTTTGACGACCCGGCGATGAAAGCTCAACGAGCTGAGCAGGCCCGACTGTCTGCAGAAATCGCTAAAGACCCAGAACTGCTCACAGAGGCCGAGAAGCAAGAGTTTCGCACTGCTGCCTTGGCGCCGGTTCAAAGACAAGCAGAGGCCTCCCAAAGGCGCGCTGAAGCCATCTTGGCATCTACTGGTAGGACTGGTGATATTCGGAGTCTACTGGCAGCTGGAGAAGTCGCTGCGGGCCAAGCCGCTCAGCAGGGACTGCGGGCGGAGGCTGCACTTGCGAAGGAAGATGTCCGTCGAATTGATGCCAAGGAGGCCGCAGATGAGAAGCGCCGCCTGCAACGAGATGAAATCTCGGCCATGTTCCTCGATCAACGCAACAAGCTCATTCGCGAGCCTATCGCTGCATTGATTGGAAACACTGCAAAGCTTGCAGGCACGGCCTTGGCGTATGCTCCTGCAAAAGACTTTAGTGCTGAAATCGCTGCCGCAAAGGAGGCTGGAGTCTCAGACGAGCAACTTGAAAAACTCATTCGGTTGTCAGAAGGACCAGGTGCTAAGCGCAGAGTCGCAAAGTACATGAAAGAGATTGGGGTCGATACAGAAGCCAAGCAGCCCATGGAGGGCGAGACCGAGGCCGAGCTCGAAATGAAGCGTCAACTAGACGCGGCAGATGAGGCTATTGCCGCCACACGGGAGGAGGCTGGTACCCCAGAAGATCTTGAAGGTGTTGTCCCGGCTGAGGGCGATGGCGTCGACATCACAGAGATGAGTGAGGAAGAGGCCAAGAAGGCCGCTGGGCTTGAGAAGCCTTCTGTCAGCAACCAATATCAGGAAGCCTTCAGGGTGAGGCCGCAACTGTACTCAAAGTTGTACCGTAAGCGTAAAGACGATGGGTATGCATACGGCTTCAAGGACGGAGTGTGGACGGTGTACCAAGGCAAGTACACAGCACAGCCCGTTAGAAAGCCTGGTACTGATGAACCCGTGACTTTTACGATTGAAGAAGCCAAGAACAGTACGAACCCGAATGTCCGTGAGCTGTATGACTTGGCAGTAGAAAAGGGACTGACTGACTGATGCCTCCAAGCTCGCCAAGTCGTCGCGAGTATGTGCAGTTCAAGCGAATGTTAGAGCAGGCACTACTTGAAGTGCCATTACCTGCCGGCATCATCGACACAGATCACATCGTACCTGGTGCCATCAGGCCTCAGAACTGTAAGCTTGATGCGGAGTGGGTATTCAACTCAAGCGACATGCAGTCCGTGCCTCCGGCGCCAACGACACAGAGCACACAAACACTTGAGTCGACCACACGGACAACCGTCAATCTGTATGGGGCAACGTCTAGTTATTCTCCTGAACCCGAGCCTGCAGCGGAGCAGAAGCAGGATGTTCAGGAGGAGGTGGTTTTTCTAGACGCGCTGAAACGCAAAGTAATCTACACACTGCCATCGGCTGCAAAAAACGAAAACCTCAGAGTGTATGTGAAGCGAACGGACTCCGACACCACTAAGATTTGCCGGATCGAAACCTTCCAAGACGATAAGATAGATGACGACGACCGCATTACACTTGCAGTGCTTGAGGCAGTGATACTGTTCGCTCAATCCGGCAAGTGGCACATTTTCTCTCGATACACACCATCGTAGGATTTACCATGGCAGTTTCTCCCAAGTTCAACTTCACGTTCAAAACAGGTGAGTCCGCCTTTAACCAGCTGATGACTCAGTTCATTGGCATCCGAACTAAGGAGAACAAGGAGCGGTACGAGCGTGAGCTCAAGGCTGCAGACCCAAAGGCGAAGGCGAAGTACGTTCGTGATCTCATCATGGAGCGGAACAAGCTTGTCCGTGAGATGCAGAGGATGTACTCGGCTGGCTCAGTTACCGAGCGACGAAGTGGCGGTAGGGGGTCTGGTCTTAGAGCTAAGTACCTTGCCGATAACCAAGA
>CEOI01020919.1_pt1 | contig 10112 bp, 4 predicted proteins | sample 530351 | NCBI WGS metagenome assembly CEOI01 (sample SAMEA2619962, study PRJEB7988) | marine metagenome | biome: marine biome (ENVO:00000447); feature: deep chlorophyll maximum layer (ENVO:xxxxxxxx); material: "saline water (ENVO:00002010), including plankton (ENVO:xxxxxxxx)" | depth 17 m | reverse complement strand
CGCGGCAGCAGAGTTTGTTGTAGTAGTAGAACTCTGTGAGGTTGAAGTGGTAGTAGTAGTAGAACTCTGTGGTGTTGAAGTAGTTCTAGCTCCTCTAGCCAGGGTTTCTGTAGTCTCTCCAGTTGTTGCCCGTGCCGATACGTTTAGTGCAAACAAACTCTGTTCTTTAGTATCATAAATCGTTGGATGTGGTTTATCCGTATGCACAGGACCAACCATTCTCTTACCTTTATGTTCATGATATGGACCATAGTATGGGAATCCATTGACCCAACCAACAAAGACTAGATCTCTGATTCCAACACAATCAATAACTGTCTTAATGGATGTTGTAAGTCCAACAATATCTTGGTTATCAACAACATATTGGGGTCTATATTCTGTAACTGGGAATGCCTCAGCACCAGAACCTGTGTTTGTATCAATTGTAATATTTGGATATCTTGTGAATTGATTATCACATGCAAATTGATTCAAAACACCAATGATAGAACCGTTTTCTGTTAGAATTGGTTGATATAAACAATCAGTGCCCTCGATTCTGACTCTATCTCCCTCTGTATAACCAATACCAGGTCTTTCTATAACGATGTCAGTGACAATACCAACAGGAATAGTACCAATACCAATGTTACCTCCGCCATCATCCTCGCGGACACATTTACCGTTTACACAAACATAACCAACGGGACAATCAGAATCTACTGAACAATCTGTTGAACCATCATCGGGAGGATAATCTGGATCTCTTACACAAAGTCCGTCAACACAAATGTAACCTTTAGGGCAATCCATGTCCTTAGAACATGTTTGAACACAATGTCCATCTATACAAGTATATCCTGCTGGACAATCTAGAGTCTCATTACATCCAGGAACACAATATCCGTCAACACAAACATATCCTGAGGGGCAATCTGTAGAATCTCCACATTTTGGTGGCAACTCTGGATCACTTGGCGGTGGTGGTAATGTTGTTGATAAATCTGTTGGGCAATATCCAGAACCAGGATTTGTGACGTAAATATCACTTACAGATCCATTCGTAATTCGTGCTTTCGCTACTGCACCTTTACCATAGTTTGTATTGTCTACAATCGTAACTACAGGTTTTTGAGTATATCCAGAACCACTATTAGTTACAACAACCGAAATAACTCCTCCCGTATCTGGATCGATGACTGGGACAGCTGTAGCGCCTGAACCATCACCATACACGATAATTTCTGGTGGAATACACTTATAGAATTGATATCCAGGTGGGATTCTAGGTGCAGATGATTGATCTTTTGGATTTACATTCTGTTCTCTACAGTCTGTAAATGGAGTATCACCACCATATAGAGATAATAGTCCTGCCCATTCATTTACGGAATCACCATATCCACCGAGAATATCAATGTTTGCGAGAGTCTTAGACCAATCATCTGTAGATGGGAATTCGATCTTACCGAATGGATCCCATGTTCCAGGTTTATCACACAACAGACCATCACAATTCAGGAAACTGAGTATTTGTTGGATCATACCAACACCCTGACGAATATAGCTACTGATGTCTCCAACACCACCAGCTAACCAGTCAAGACCACTCATTACATCTCCGAGTAGGTCATTCATCATCTCTTCCATCTTACCGATGGTTGCAGCGAGAAACTCTTCAACTGCACAAGCAGCAGCGTTGAAAGAATCACCAATCATCTCATTGATGAGTCCTTGGAGAAAGTCCAACATTGGACCAAAGATTTTTTCAAATAAACAGAAGATGAGATCTAAAATCTGTTTTGCTGCCTCAGATATTTGCATCCACTGAGGTAGAGGTATCGTGATTGCAAATACCTCAAATAAACATGCAACTAACTTAACAATATTTTCTCTAATACCATTAACAACGAATCTAACAAGACCCATTGTTAATCTAGCAACCGCTGCTATATCTGCCTGAATATCTACGATTAAGTTTCTTACTGGATCAATGTAACCTAATGCAGTTGCTTCTAAACCGTTAATAAATCCTAAGAAACTATTGAGTCCTGATTGTATTTGTGCAATAATATCAGTTAAACATCCATTTGTGCCGTCTACTGGACCTTCATCAAAGAAGGCTTTATTAAACGCAGCATCTGCATTGTCGTATCCAAATAGTTCGTCAGTTTTATCATCTGCTGGTACAAAGACAGAACCTGCAAATTTTGACGTATCCGTCTTTAATGATACATTCAGACCTAGATCTGGTATTCCAGTATCAGATAAACTAAAGTTTGCATTTTCTTCAAAAGTAAATGCAGGTCCAGTCTCTACAGTCTTCTTTGGAACCTCATTTACTTTAGCACTAGGAGTTTTACTTCTAGTTGCAGTTTGTGATAGAGCACCCTCCATCCCAGTAAAGGGTTTGAAAGGCATTTTCTCTTTTAAATTTTGTACTGCCTTTGTTCTATAAAAACAAGATACAACGACAGGTTGTTGACCTTCTTCCCCATCTAGGAAGAATCCTAATACAGATTCTCCACCGACAAGTCCATGTGTTTTACCAAAACCACCCTGTCCAGGGGCACCACTATCTGCACTAGTCAGAATGTGTGCCCAGGGCAGTTCATCCCATGACAATTTGTTATCATCAAAACTATGATAACCAATAATTCTAACCTTACATCTGTACGCCCACCCCGCATCTTTTGGGGTATCTACTCTACTAGCATCGGTTCTCCAATGTTCGGCAGGAGCAACCTGTCCGATCCACCAGATGAACCCGTCTTTGCCAATAAAATTAGATTTTAGTACAGACTCGTCAATCATTTATCAATTATCGTGGATCTTACATTCTGGCGCACCAGGTTCCTGGTCGCAGTATAGTTCAAGGGGTGATGGATCGTGATGATCTCCTGCTTCGATTTCTTCTTTATGATGCTCTACCCAATCTTCTAGATCGTGTAGTTCGCCCTCAATGTGACGACGTTGTTGCGGTGAAGTTGTTGGATCGTCTAGGATTTTCTTATCCTGTTCGATGTGTTGTTCGATGCTGTCCATAATTGTTTCTAGTAAAGTCCGTAAGAATCGCGAATCAAACTTAAATATGTTACGTTTGAGGTTGCTGTAAAGTGATGCCGTAATCCTTTGATAAGGTATTTACCACTTTGTTCTTCGTCGGTGTCTGCTATGTTAGACATGTTCACTTTAGGGAAGAGAGCAGTAATTACATCACCTACCTTCAATTCTGTGTTACATGGTACTACCATATTTAGCGACTGAGAGAAGAGGACATTATATCTCGCAAAGGATTTTGCCATATCGGCAGTATCTCTACCAGAGTTTTCTGCAATTCCACTAGGATCTAAAATACCTCGATCTGCAGTTCTAACTAGAACTCTAGATGGAGCAGTTTCAAATCCTTGAGGTATTACAAGTTCATCTTCTGTTCCTAGTTTACCACCGATTTCGTCTTTTAGGTTATAAGTATAGAATTCTGTTTTGTTTTCATAAAGATCGAAGAAAAATGATACGTTTGAATACATTCCAAGTCTGAGACTCTGCAGCATATCTACGTTTCTATTCAGTTTATAGTCCAGAATCTTTAGATCATTTGTCGGACTATTATGTTCAATGACATTATCATACGAATAAGTGAAGAAAGTGTTATCAGAACTTGTAGTTCCCCCGATTAGAGTCTCAATACTCTTAAAGTTAAACCCATCTTTGTTCTCATAGAATAAAAATCCAGACGTTCCTTGCGCTTGTGTTCCTTGTGTTCCAGACTTACCAGCGACAGGAACACCCTTCGGTGCTAACCAATGTAATACATGGAAAGGTTTCTTAAGATTTCCAATGAATGTATATGTATTTGCAGTCTTTTCAATGTTTGATTCTTCAAACTTTTCGGTCTGAAGAACTTCTTTTAGGATCTTAGTTACATGTTGATCTATTGTAGCTTTTGCAAATTTTGTTTCACATCTTGTAGTCTCATTTGTCAGACCTTCTACTGAAACACATTTCAATACAAATGTTTCTTTCATTCCATCAGCAGCATAATCTGAAACTTTATAGACATAAAATCCCATATCATCATCTCTTGCCCACTCACCCTGAGCGGTATCAAGTTTTATGACTACCTTTTCTCCTCCACGAATTGGTAGAGTACTGAATAGACTGTTGGAAGAATTTAGTTTTATGTTAAGATAACAAACAGGAGACAATATATCTTCAAAATAATCGACATATTCTATCTGATTGGTTACGTCAACTCTATTAGTACCATTTGTTTGAGAATCTGCAAGTTTAGATCCCTTCAGAGGTTCTCGCAGAGTAATAATCTCTGCGCCAATTACATTTAAACTACCTAATAGTATTGACATATTACGTCGCGGATAACGTTGTTAATAGGAACTTATTATATACTTTATTTAATACTTCTCTCTCATTCATTCCTGCAGGCATTTGAGGTGTCTTAGATGATGCAACTCTTGATGGTGAAGAAGGTCCAGGTAACATCTGAGTATTGGTAATCGGAATGATCGTAGTATTACTACCTGGTCTGTTATAAGTTGTATATTGAGAGACTGAAGTAGCAGGAGTTGTTGGTACTGGTGCGGGTGTTACCGTAGGTGCAGGTCTGACTGGTGGTGGTTCTGCCTTTGGTGCATTTGGTGTCAGATTTTGTGATGTCACAGCATTTTCATCTGTCGCAGCAAAACCAAACCCATCATGCTTCATGAGTTTACCATCTTTCTTTACATAATCACCCGCTTTATATTTTTTATTAGGATCGTAGTTTTGTACATAATTATTTCTAAAACTACCACGGGTTGTTGTTTGTTTGCTTCGTGATTGGGAAGCAGTCTGTTGATTATTGTTTGGATTATTTGGTTCTACAGCACTAGTTCTTTGTTCATACTCTTTATCTCCAGGAATCCAAGATCTATTTCCAGGTCTCAAATATAGATCATTGGGTTCATTATTATGAAACTCGAAGTGTACTGGATCCTTATTACCCAACCATTTGAATCCAAAACGTGGTCCATTTTGAATCATCCACTGTTGACCAGGAGAACCAACACTCATATCAAGCGCCCACCCTTGTTCATGTGGAGACATTCCAACAGGAGCAGGCATGAAGACATTAGGATCACCTGCAGCAGCTCTATCAATAAGTTCCTGTTGTTTCTCCGCAGTTCTAAATGTAGATGTTACATCTTTAGTCAGGTCAATTCCTGCTTCATCCATTGCAGCTTGAACTGCAGAGTTCCATGCAGCAGTTGTTGATGGGTTGAGAATGATTCCAGAACCCATTGCAGCAGTCGTACTACTGTTTGGATTGCCACTGAATGATGTTGATGTAGTTTGTGTTGTTCTTGGTGTTTCTGTGTTTGATGGTGATTTTACAGTGCTTTTTCCATCACCGAAACCACCCCTTCCATACTGTTCAACCAGTCTTTCAAACTTATCTAATACACTCTTATTTGGATCTGCTAATTTAACCTGTGGTGCATCCTCACCAATATATTTTTCCCCTCTATTGACACCCGTAATATCATCTGCAATCTTACCACCTAGCATCGATCCACCGATACTACCACCGATGCCACCAAGCAATCCACCTATGGCAGCACCAGGGACAGCACCAACACCACCAAACAAAGCACCAATACCTGCTCCCAATGCTGCACCACCTTTAGCACCTGCAGCAAATCCACCTATACCACCTAAGGTAGATCCAGCAGTACCCGCAGTTGCTTGAAGATTTGTTTGCCCTTCTCCCTTTCTACCTGCAAACTCAATACCAGCAAATAAGGTATTAAGAACAGCATTCGATTTACTGATTCCTCCAAGTTTACGAAGTCCACCACCTCCAAATCTATTACGTGCTGCTCTTTCACCATATCTTCGAGTATATCTCTGTTTAACATCGGCAGATCTAGTACGAGGATTAACTCCAGGACCACGACCTCCACCTAAAAGAGAACTTAAACCAAGAGCACCGCCACCTAAACCTAAAAGACCAAGAAGACCTGCGTTACCACCACTCTTCTTGTTATCTGCAAGACTATCAAATTTTATATTCAGAGCTCTCTTAAGTTTTACCTTATTAATTGTAGGTTTCTTAATCCTGATAGTTTCATTTCTAACAAAAGATGGCATCTTGGAGAAATCTCTCTGAGCCAACTTCATAGATCTTTTGGATCTATTTGCTATGTTAAGGATCTCTCTTGCATCCTCACGAACCCTAGATTGTAGTAGTGCAGTGGCCATCAGTCTACGATATTATATGTCATCTTGGAATATAATGTAAGGAAATTATCAGGATTTTCTGCAGTAATATTAAAGTTTACATTATTAAGACCTTCTTGAGGAGCCATGGGGGGAGGCGATCCTTGAACTGGAGGCGCTTGAGTCTCTCCTTGCATTGGCATAACAGTAACACTATTACTCCCAGGTATCTGAGATACTTGAGAAATTTGTTGCGGTGCAGTCATTCCTGTAGGTTTCGCTGGTGTGACTCCAGGTTGGTTGTATTGTCTGAATCCTTCTTCACCACCAGTCTGATTGATGAAACTTTGGTATTCTCTTAAAGTAATTACTCCATCTTTATTACCAAATAGTAGATCTATATTCTTATTACCTTCATACTCCGCAGAAGGAGCCGAATAGATGGGATCATCTAGACCAGAACCAAGGTATGCAGGTGCGATATTTGCCATCTTAACATCAGCAATACCACTACCACCTTTTGAGAAGAATCCAGCATCGTGCAGATATTCTCTATGTGCTCTGACTTGATCAGCTCTAGATAGGTTCCTAAACTCGTCTTGAGTCTTTCCATATCTTACATCACCAAACTTACCACCATACATCAGTTGGAAAATACCAGTTGCACCCTCTTTATTTGTAATTGAAGGGTCTAATCCAGACTCAGCATTATACATTGCCATCAATTCTGATGGTGCTGCTCCCACTTCTTTGGAAAGTTTCTGAACCTCTGCAATGAACTCAGTGTCTGCAGATACATCAGGAACTTGAGCACCACCACTATAACTAGGAGTTGTTCCAGGGCGTTTGTATGGTGAATCTCCACTATCTCCTGATCTTGGTTGTGCCAGATCAGGTTTAGATTTACCCATGCGGGACATGGATTCTTCCCACTTATCTAAGATGTTATCAAATCTTTTTACATCAAAAGGAGCTTTTAATCCGTCAGCAGTCATCCCAGTTGCGGTGACTTTATCATCATCACCGATAAATTTATCCGCAGCTGCAGCACCTAGACCACCTAAACCAAGAAGTCCGAGAAGACCTAGAGCTAATCCTGCTTTACCTTTTGCACCTTTAAATCTTCTGGGTTGTGTTCTAGCTCTGGGTGGTTTCTTTTTGTCTCCACCTAGACCAAGTAATCCCGCTAAACCAGCTCCACCAAGTAAACCCATACCAGCGGATTTCATTCCACCCATATCATTCTTGAGTTTCAAGAATTGGTCGATCATCTTTTTGATGAACTTCCTCATCTGAACAACGATATCACTGGTTTCTTTGAACGCAGCCTGATAATCTCTTATAGCTTCTCTAAAGTTACCTATAAACTTAGGTTTAGAGAACTCTTTAATAAAATCTAACGATCTTTCGTATAACTTTAAGAACTCAGATAAGATCTTATTTGGACCTTCTTCTTCTGATTTATCTTTTTGTGCTTGGAATAGGTTTCCAATCTTATCACCAAATGCCTTAACAGAACTACCTATGTTCTGAACAATATTTTCTACATTACTTGTAACACTACTAGAGATAGTCTGAATCAGATCTGCCATATTAGGTGCAGATGCCTTCACTGAAGCCGTACCTGGTCTCTGAAATCCTACGATATTATTTGTTGCACTCTCCTTGATTGTCTCACCAAGAGGTTTACCACCAGATATAAACGATAAAGCGTTTTTCTTTGTTCCAATCTTTGGTTTTTTAGCAACACCAAGGTTACTGAGATTCATAGAAGATAATCCAGGAGAACCCCCTAATTTTCTTCTATCTGGTAAATAGCTCTTACTGTATGCCACGATTTGCTTCTGCTTGTTGTGCCTTGAGGTTTTCTTCCTCAATGTGTTGTCTCAAGAGGGACAGATAAATGTCTCTTTCCCACGGAATCATGTTTTCAATCTCAGTCAAGCTGTATTTATGGAACTGTATCAAAGCGAAATTGATTCGATAATATGCCTCAAGATCCATATGAGACATAGTTAGCCGAAAAAACTAGATAATCCCTCCAGCGTTACTTCATTATCTTTCTTGGTCTTAGGATTCTTGACCTTAAATGTATGACTCAATTTAGGCATAGACTCGAAGAATTCTTCAATCTTCTTAAACTGTGCAGAGTTGACACTTTCGATGAACTCAATGAGTTCTTTTCTTGTACAATCTGCAGCAGCCCATGCATCTTCTTCGGTAAAGATAGTATCAATACACTCTGCAATAATCTCAAAAGACTGTTCAATAGTGCTGAGACTTTCCTCACCACCAAAATCAAAGTTATTTTTAATGAACTGATCCAAAGATGGATATTTCATTCTTAAAACAACCTTGTCATCAAGTCTAATGTCTGTTGTGTGTTCTTCACTCTTTACAACCTGAATTTCATCAACGTAGATTTTGACAGGAACTTCAGTTTCTCCATCATCTGCACAAGTGACGATGAGATCAATTGCCTCACCAACTGACTTTGCACGAACATTCAAGAAAAGATATTCAATATCAAAGGATGGTAGAGCTTCTACATCTACACCTTTGGTGATGATACAGTCACTTAAAACATCTTTGATTCCCATTGTGATCTGTCTAAGATCACCACTCTCAAGAGCAAGGATAAGAACTTTCTCTTCTTTAACTAGAAATGGTCTATATTTAATCTTTTTGCCTGTGGAGGGCAAAACCAACTCATGTGTCGGTGTACTAATCTTAGGTAATGGCATAGGATGACGAAATCATAAAATTATTTATAGGTGCTTTTCAGATCTCCAAATTTCTCTCATACTCACATCAATCAGGTCGTAGTTGACACCCAGGTATCCATTATTCATTAGAACAACTGCATCTGGTCTATCCCTCATCAGTTCTTGTGCCATTACACCTTCAAAGACTTCTGTCTGTCCAATGTAATTCCACTGATAGATATTAATTCCTGATGGAGATTGTCCAACCTTAGTGATATTTTCCTTAAGTCTAATATCACTTGCCATTGGCCCACCAGCCTGTCCAGAAGGAGCAGTATTGATTGGTACTGGTGGTTGTGTGGCTGTTGTCGATTCAGTAGTAGTACCGAAGTTTCTCCACTTTATTGCAGTAGGGCTTCTATCAGACTCATGTTTCATCGTCACATAACGATCATAATTGAAGACAACACTGACCTTCATGATATCAGAATTTGCGTATGATAATGGTATAGAAATTACTTGAATAGGGAAAGCATTAATGAAGTTATAAGTCAACATTCCAGATCTAATTGCAGGAGCACCAGGATCTAGTTTTGGTGCTGCTGCATCACTTGTTGTCAATGGATAATTTCTTTCAAACTTAGTTACTGAGATAGATCTCTTATAGGTATTTGGATATCTGAATCTATAATAATTGTTTGTTTCTAAGTTTGGCGTACTATATGTACTTCCACCCGTAGATCCAGCATCTGCGTATCCTTGAGTGGTGTAAAGTGGATTGATAAAGTTCATCCACTCCTCAAACATTCTGATTACTTGATATTGAGAATCCACATAAAAATCTAGAGTTAGTTGTGGAAACTCTCTAGCTCTTGCAAAAGTTTCTGTTATACCTTGATATGCTCCCTGTTCTGTCGATAACTCAAACTTAGCACCAGGAATGGTTGCAGAATGACAGAGAAGATCATACTTAAGTGAGTTTGTATCTCCAATATCACCAAAAACTCCACAACTATTCAACCAGGCATTAACATCTGAACCAGGTTCATTGGTGAATCCATCAGCAAAATATAATGTAGTTTTGAATTGACTGGATTGTGCAAGTTGACCAACATAATCCATTGCAGAACCCAGTGAGGTTCCTTCATAAGTCCGAGGAGTAGTGGTCCTTACATGAATAGGGTCTACTCTAAATGGATTAAAAGA
>CEOI01040938.1_pt1 | contig 10114 bp, 9 predicted proteins | sample 530351 | NCBI WGS metagenome assembly CEOI01 (sample SAMEA2619962, study PRJEB7988) | marine metagenome | biome: marine biome (ENVO:00000447); feature: deep chlorophyll maximum layer (ENVO:xxxxxxxx); material: "saline water (ENVO:00002010), including plankton (ENVO:xxxxxxxx)" | depth 17 m | reverse complement strand
CCCTCGATGAGATAGATGCCTTAAAACGACAACAAGACGCCACTAGACTTGGGGATGATGGACGAAGAGCTAGTGACGATGCTGCTAATATAGCTACCAGAGATAATGTAATATACCCAGAAAATACATCTTATCCATTTATGGGTGGTGACGAGGGTGCAGGTTTTGTAAAAGGCTTTACTACAGATGATGGAACAAGAATATTTCCTCCTGATGGCTCTACAGGGGGATCTAAGCAGTTTGATGGACCTGTATATGATGAAGATGGAAATATAATACCTGAGACTGAATTACCTGATGGCGTTACAGATCAACAAAGGCTTGATGCTGAGTTTAATCGTCCTGAAGGAGCAACTTACCAAAGAAACCCTGACCCTATATCTGATGAAGAGTTTATAGATGGAGCCAGTGAGTATTACGATCCTGACAATAAAGCAGGTACAGACTCACCTACTCAGGTATCTATTTATGATCAAGGTACAAATGCAGACTTAGGCGCAGAGATGTCTCAAGCCCAAGAAAGTTTTCTAAGATCTAAGGTTGTTAGTTTTAAAAATGCAGACAATACAATTAATGATCAGGCAGTACAAAATTTCTACCAAAATAACGCTGAGTTAATATCACGGTTTCCACAGCTAAAAGCCGATATGGATTCTATGATATTTAGAATGAAGATAGCTGAAGATATGGCTGCAGATCTAGGTACAGCGGCTAACGCAGGTCAGCTACCTGATGCAATAATACAGGCTATAGATACAGATCCTGCCCAAGGCTATGCCAGATTAGCTAGAGAAGCTGAGAGCATGGAACAAATCAAAGATTTTAGAAATGCAACTGTGGATTCTATATTCCTAAAGGCGACTGATAGCTCAGGTAATGTTGACATGATGACTGTGGTGAGGGAATTTCTAACCCCTCGAACTGGGAGACAAGGAGAGCAAACCGATTTACTTTCTATAATGGAACAAAATCAGATTATTACTGCAAAAGAAAAACAGGCTATCGGAACTGCTTTAGCGGAAGCAATCCGAATTGAAAAAACTAAGATGGACCCTAATACCTTTAATGAGGTAATTGGTAAAATACCTGATCTAGCAGGTAACCTGTCTAGGATAGTTGGTGCTAACTTAGGTGTCCTCTTTGGTAGAGGTGATGCCTCACTACAAGCAGCCGCAATTGGTTCGCAATATCTTAAAAACCAATTCGATAAATTTCCTATGTTAAGACAAAAAGAAGTCTTACAGGAATTGTTTAAAACTCCTGAAACTTTAAGAGGTTTAATAGCTGCTAACCCTAATATAAGACGCACCACACTGGATGGCGTAAAAGAATATTTCACCTACTACGCTGACATGGGTGCAAAACAAGGCTTAAAAAGTGCTGCTATAGATAGCAGTGCGTTTGTAGCTAATAAAGCTTTAGATGCGGTAACTAATTTACCAGTTACTACAAGAGTTGGTCCGTTTACTGGCGGCACAGAGAACGAAGAAAGACCTCTAGTGACCGTAGATGAAGAGATGATGGAGTTAGGTATTCAGTAAAAATAATCCCCTGCCTCATTACGAAAACAGGGGATTAACCAACTAAAATGGTAACCAACCATTTCAATGACATTCTACTCGTTTTGAGCCTCTAAGTCAACCGATTTAGGGGCTTTTTTGATATAAAACAAGCATTTAGACACCACATGAGCCACCTGTTCCGCTGATGTCACATATATCGTGTGTCTCTACATGTTCATCAAATTCTTCACCTAATTTATCGACTGCTTCTTGGTATGGAACTGCAGTTAAAGGCTGACCACCTCTCGATCCATCAGGATAACAGGTAAATCCACGTAGTCGAGGCGCATACTTAGCTAGTGTATGTGCGAAGTCAGATACTGTAGACTCATTATTCATCTTAGAACCCCACGCAGGTAAGTTAATAGTAGATGATATCGACATATCTACGTAATCTTGAACGTCAGCTTGGAAAGCCATCCTACGTTCATAGTCTGCAGCCAGATCCAATGCACTCTCTACATTTTCTGGGTTTACTCCGTATCGATCTATTAGCTCCTGAGCCGCTGAGTCCACTACGTATTGATATACCCACCTAGTATTACCCTTCAGATAGCGTCTTTTGTAGGCTACAGCGAAGATAGGCTCTACTCCAGTACTTGTACCTGCTAAGATGCCTATTGAGCCTGTAGGAGCTATTGCGCGGTTAGCTACTGGTCTACTTATACCTAGATGATCTGCAGTCTCCTTACTCACCTTATCAGACACACCCTTATACACAGATAACCAAGCATGAAGGGTTGGAGTTACCTCATACTTAGAATTACGCTGTATAAGCCACTCATGCATACCCATCAGCCCAAGACCTAGTCTACGGTTCTTCTCTCTAGTTTCATATACCTTCTCATAAGGTAGCTGCGCTCTGAGTGTACCACAGATAAGAAACTTCGTGGCTAACTCTACAACGTCTGCCATTTCGTGGATGTCAGTTACTCTACCCATATTGATAGAGCCTAAATTACAGACATCACTATCATCGGCTGAAGTCACTTCAGTACATGCATTCCGAAGAGTTTCATTCTCTTTATCGAAGAAGTTAAAACTAAATCCAGGTTCTGCAGTACGCATTGCCTGTTCTACGTTCTTTAGAAAGGTAGATCCAATATTACCAGTTCTGTAGTAATTAAGTAACCACTCAGTGTCATAGTTAACTGAGATGTTAGTCATATCGAGAGGTGCAGGAAAGTTGAAGTCATCTTGCTTGATATCCCACAGACTTTTACCTGTAGTACCTACTGGCATATTAGCCCAATCTTTAGCAGATAGGAACTCATGGATGTCTCTGTGCTTCCAGTTAAGGGATGCGTAGATGGCTGACCTACGTGATCCACCCTGCATAACACGCCTACCTATCTCATTAAGCATATTCATCTTAGGAATTGGTCCAGATGCTTGCCCACCTGTTTTATTTATAGGCGCACCACTGGGTCGATAAACTGAGTAGTCCACCCCTATCCCACCGCCTGTCATCAGGCAGCTTTCTGCTTTCCAACTTAGGTTAGCCCAATCCTCTCTGCTATCTTCTTCTGCTTTTAGTAGATAACAATTATTAAAGAACTTATTTGGTCTCCCTGCGTAGTATAGATATCTACCTCCAGGGATAAACTTCATGTCTCGTACATATTCAGTGAGTTGATCACATTCTTCGTCTGTAAGGATCTCTCCGCATACATCATCTATTAAGGTTTTGGCTAAGGCAGACCAAGTCTCTGCCCCTTCATGTTTATATTTGTGATTGAAAATATCTTCAGAAAATTTGCTCCTGAACATCGGGTTCAGGTTAGATTTATAACTGCTCATTGGTTACTCCACTAAGTCGGTAAGTTTTGGTTTTTTATAATTCGGGCCTTTAATTACTTTGCCCTTGGCATTCTTTAAGGGTTTGCCATCTATCCCTAGCTTGCTCATATTAGATAGGTGAACTCGCCTAACGGCCTTGTCTAAATCCCATCCATACGTAGCTGCATATCCGTAGAGGACATACACAAGGTCAGCTATTTCCTTGAGCATGTTCTCTGGATCTGTTCCTAGAGAACTTTCCAAGGCCAGTTCATCGAACTCTTCCTGTATAAAGTTGAACCGTAAGTTCTCTAAGATAAGGTCTTTGTACCACTCCTGATCGAGAGGTTGTTCCATACGTTTGGCGAACTCCCTAACCATCTGAAGAGGTGTCTGGAAATGTTTATCCCAATCGTCTGGCATATCGTGCAGCCCTGCTTGAGAGGGCGGCTCTTGCATGTCTTTGAATGCCTCGATGTCTTCCTTAGTTATCATCTTCTAACTCCGCTATTAAACGGTTCAGATACCACTGACATTTCTTGAGATCTTCGACACGGTTTTTGTAAGGCCAACGCCACAGATACTTAAATGAGTTCTGCCAACAATAGGCTTCGTGTGCGGAGACATTTGTAGCCCCATCAGCCATAGCTCTCATGGCATCGATACATTCAATATCACCCTCATTGTAATGGAAAGGGTTATTAACTGGATCATCTGTGTCGAGAGTTATAGTAGTCAGGGGATCATCAAGTTCTTTATATTTATTCATCATAAATTCCTTTCCCATTAATGAATTTTCTTTTTGAATTTGATTATTTTTCGATCTTCCATTGCTTGTAGAAGTTCTTCTGATGGTTCGAAGTCGATACCCATCGCATCTTCATCATCATCATGTTGGTGGGCTGCGAGGTTACGCATTAACATTCCAGTAAATGCCAACTCTTCTAAGCCGAACTTTACTTTAGCCACTATTCCATTGAGGGCATCTAAGTAGAAAATCCTTGCCTCTTCGCTAAGGTCTTCACCAAAGTTATGTTCAACGCCAATATCGAGGTAGTCTTCTTCGCTATCCACTGTAAGGAAAATAGCCATTGTATTAGGTCTTTCATCATCCATTATTTCTTCCTTCCAGAAGTTTAAAAAAGGCATCGGCATCTATCACCACCAGTGGCTTTTGGCGGTCAGCTTTGATTACCGATAAGGGAGTAGCGTCTGCAGGACAGTTAGATGCTGCCTGTTCCATAACCTTGTAGATAGCGAAACTCTTATGAGCCTTGCACTCCACTGAGTATGGGAACAAGCGTCTAGCGGAAGGACTAAGGAGGATGTCCTCACCACTAGCGCCTGAAGAGGTAGATCTTACATCATCGAGGGTTAGTTGGGGAAAGAGGGAGAGAATTTTATCCCGAACTAGTTGCTGTAATTTTCTACCTTTTGCCTTCGCAGATTGAGTAGTTATAGCCACTTAGGTAGCTCCAGTATGGAGCAAGAACCCCACCCAGTGCCATACTCGTTCTTCTCACTCGCTAAGGCAATTTTATCCAAAGTTCTGTGCATACGTTCAGTTGCATGGTTAAGTAACTCTGGACTCACCACATGCATATGAGAGAGGTACGGAGAAGCCTTCTCACACGCAATGAAGGTGAACTCTTTGATATCAAGACCTACCAAGTTACATACATAGATATAAAAAGCACTTTGTATGTCATAGGCATATCGAAAACATTCTTTCGAAAAACCTGCAGGACTAGCGTCTAAAGTAGTCTTAACATCGTAGACTGTATTTTCGGACTCGATATATAAATCAGGTCTTGTTTTAAGCGTGAGGCCAGATCGAGGATCATCAACAAAGATAGATACTTCGTTCTTACGTTCTTTATGACGCAAAACTTTCTTACAGTTCTCGTTCTCTAACGCACCCTTCGCAATGCGGTTAGCTACGTTATATTCTACTTCTGTAAGTAATACCTGATCTTCTTTTAAGCTGCTTTGCATTTCCTCAAAGGCTTTAGACTTCTTAGTCTTTGGACCCTTGATTACTAGCTCTCGATCCTCTTCTAGGAGTAAGGCATGTACTGCCGTTCCCATTGCAAAAGCTGCACTTTGGACTCTTTTTTCACCTTTCCAGTGAGCCAGAGACTTCTTGTATACAGATTTTACCGCTGTAGAGGATATACCACTGGTACTGTGGTACACCTCATTACTCATGCCTGTTACAATACCCATTTAGCCAACGAGATCTTTCTCAAGACTGTTGTCCACTGAGTCTACAATTTTATCGCCTTCTAGTGCCGTTCTATACATCTCAGTAATACGAGCGTTTTCACCCGACACCATCTCAGCTACCGCTTTAATACTGTCACTAGTCTCCTGATCCATCTCAAGAGGCTTATGTAACTGGGGATCAAAGCGAATTTTATAGTATGGCATCCCTGCAGGATTTTTTAACTTTTCTCCTCGCAGGATACATTCGAAATCCCAAAGATTTCTGTCACCCATTTTACTGGTAACATCATGGAAAAACGGACCATAATTTTTACGTTTAAGTTCTAACTTACAAGGCTGATTAGTTATTGTAACTTCTTCACCCTCTGCAGTCTTCCCTGTATAGCTAACTACGGCTCGAATTATGCGAAATCGATCCCTACCATTAAATTGTTTACGGTCTTCTTCAGACATCTGCCTAGACTGTTCATATGTAGGCATACCACACATAATACCGCCTAACTGGTCTATCGCTTCCTCAGCGTTATTACGCATCAAAATAGATTTATTAATTAGATTACCTTCAGTACCCCAATGCTGATACTGAATGTGATTAGAAAATGCACGAAGCCGCACACCATCTTTGGCGTACACCCTACCCGAAGGTGTATTTAAGAAAAACGCACCAAGTGGTATTTGGTTTCCGTTATCATCTTCCCCTTTACTATTAATCTTTAGAGAAGGAATTTTAGTTGAAGTGCTTTTAGTATTAGCCGCGCCAAGAGCCGCTGCCATTTCCTCGATAGTCGAGCCTGTATCAGTAGTTAATTCTGTCATTATATTTCCTTTAAGGTTAGATGTTCATTCTACCACTTTGTAGGGTGTTGATCAAGACATTTCAACCTGATCTAACCAATTTTTTCCACTAGAAATTTCGATGTCGAGAGGTACAACAGTTTTGTATCCAAACCGTAGTTGGGTCTCTTTACCTACCTCTGTCATAGCCTCAGTTAGAATAGCTTTTACTGCCTCTAATTCTTCATCTAAGCAGTCAACTACAATACTGTCGTGTACTGTAAGTATCAGTTTTGATTGAAGTTTTTGCTCTTTGAACATCTTGAAGGCTCTAATACAAGCAAGCTGCACAAGATCTGCACTGAAGCCCTGCACTGGGTAGTTTAGTATCTGGGTAGCGTTTGTTACCCTGTTAGCTCTTGTACGAACCACATTAGGCCAGAAGTATTGCCTACCAGAAGGCGTCTGTACGATGCCATTCTTCAGCGTACCTGTCATCAGAGAGTCATGCCATGCATATATACCTTCATAAATCTCATAAAAACGGTCGAAATATGCTTTTATATGATCTGGCTGACCTGCCCCAGTGCCGCCAAATAGAGGCTGAAATGAAGCCCACTTATGACCTTGCCTCTCATCTTTGGTTACCTCAGATGCATCTTTCTTCAGACAAATACTGGCAGTCTGTCGGTGAATATCTTTACCTTCTAAGATATCTGCTAAACCTTGTGCATCTCTCGAAAGTTCCACTGCGACTCGAAATTCCAAACTGGAGTAGTCACTTTCAACTAATCTTCCGCGATCTCCAAAGCGCGAAACCATACATTTTCTAACAGGAAACCCTCTTTTAGGCATGTTCTGTAAGTTAAGGCTAATACCCCCACCACTCGATAGCCTACCAGTAGCAGCAATAGTCTGATTAAAATTTGCATGTAGAAGACCAGTACTTCTAGTACCTCTGAGTATGCCTTTTACGAAGCTATCTAGGTAAGTAGATATGGCATTGAGTCGGCTGATTTTTGTAAGAAATTCAACGGCTAATTCTTTTTTCTTAACCTTAGCCTGATTGATCAGTAGCTGAATAGTTTCCTTATCAGTCTTGAAGCCATTTATTGACGCATAATATGGATCTAAAGGATTTAGACCTAGACCTGCTTCTTCTCCAGTAGAGATATACAAAGCCCCTTTGCCATCGCAGGTTTTACACTTGGTTCTGTTTTTGTAGGGATCTCCCTTTACCTTGTATTTTTTACCTTGGACGGTCTTTGTCTTACTTTTATACTTCTGAATACTTCCAATGCCGTTACAGTCAGGGCAAGTACGAGCTTGGGTCTTCATAACTACCTTAGTTGTAGCTCTGACCGCTATTACAAACTCTTTTGAACTCATATAAGGTGGTCTGAGGCTCTTTCCTGCAGCATTAGTACCAATATTAAACGTATTCTTATGTACATCACGATCAATTACCTCACGCGAGTACACTACTTTGGTCATGTCAGCCCCACTATTCAGGTTAATAGGCTTATCACCCATAACTTGGGTAACTATTTCCTGTAATCTTTCAGTGAGTTCATTTTTTTCAGCTAAAAACTCCTCTTCCACCTGTTTTAAGGCTTCCATGTCAATCTTTACGCCATTCATCTCTATCTCACAGAGAAACATCAACATATCTGACATAAAATCGATCACATTATTGAGAGATAGGTTTTCTGCCTTTGTTAAGTCTTTTAATTGGGATAAATAGATCTCACCGCAGACCTTTACGTCAGCTTCTGCATACTCAACTACGTCTGCCAGAGGTATTTCAGAGAAATCCATACCTGATTTAAACTTCTCATCAATTAACTCACTCTTTTTGTAGCTCTCTGTCTTCCTACGCAAAGCAGTTTCTTTCAGAGATATCTTTGTTCGATTAGCATTACCTTCAAAATCAAACTCAAAGAACCTACCCTTCAGTAAGCAATATTCGACGATCATAGTGCAGATTACTTTAGGTGGAATAGGTAGATCCATCTCCTGTAGCCATTCCACATCAAACTTTGCGTTATGTACTAAAAGAATATCTGCATCATTGAGGTGATCTACTAAACGACTGATTCCATCAGGCTCGTAACACTGAGTGTGATAAAAAATATCTGTATGTACAACATCTACTGTCTCGCTACCTAGCCAACCATAATGTGCAGAGATAAGTTTGTTTTCTGGGTTCTTAGGTGAGTTATCTATTCTACCCTCGATCCTTCTAACTGTAGTCTCCAGGTCAAGTACTAAAATATTAGTCATCACTCACCTCTTTGTTTGCAAGAGGGTAAGGTTTATATTTAGTAAACTTAAAGTCAGTGTCGTTTTCTACTAAGTTGATTTTTGACCAAGCTTCTAGTGTCATCGGCTCAAAGCAGAGCGTATCGTCACGCATTACTTCTACTGAGGCTTTAGGATTAAATCCTTGATCCATTAGATCTCTAGCCATCTTACCAACCAGAGAGCCTCTCCTAGCCACTATCGTATAATTATCTGGCTCACAGCTAACGCTGTAAGATCCACGCAGTCTTAATACAATTTTATCCATCAGAAATTTGGCTCCCCATTCTCGTCAAAGATTGGAGTCTTAAAAGAAAAATCTCTCTCAATAGGTTTTTGTTTAGGAAGAGGCTTTCTTATACCCACCTGATTAAGCCAATGCTCAAGCACTGGGGGAAGTTGATTATCTACCATTGCCATCTCTCCATACTGACCAAAGAACAACTACTAAAAGGGCGATCATTATAATTTCAGACCACATAGCGAGACACCTTCCCTTGAAGGTTGCATTGAACAGTTCCATGCCAACCAGATATCTTATTTTTCATCACAGTGATCCAACGTGCAGGATCATCAGGGTTGTCTGCTTGATCAAGCTTCCCAATGCCTAACAACAAATCCGCTTCACTTTGCTTACTGACGCGAGAACCCTCTAGCATCGACATAGATAGCCTTGTCTTACCTTCCGCATCTCCGTTTGCCTGAGACAGACCGATAAGCGCACAGTTATATTTCTTTGCACACTCACGTAGTCGGTAATAAAGTTCTCTTAGACGCTCATGCCCTGAGTTAAACTTCTCAGTCAAAGCTATCTTGTCAGCCATATCTATTACACAGAGGTCAGGTTGCTCTTTGGCTAGATAACCTTCTAGCATCTGAATATCCCAACCTTGGGCATCAACAAAAAACAGACGGTCTTTTATTCCGCTATACTTGGCTGCAGCGGCTGAGGGATCAGCTTGTATTTCATCTTTGGTAAGACCAGTATAAGCTTGAATAGCTCTTAGCTTAGTGCGTTTTGCAACTTCCTCATTAGCTATATAACAAACCTTAGCTCCTTGCTGACAGAACCCTGCAGGAGAGGCAGCTAAACTTACGGCAAAGGCTGTTTTGCCTACGTTAGAGTAAGCCGCTATTACGCCAAACTCTCCCCGACCTATGCCATATACATGCCGCGCTAGTGTCTCGATGTTAAACTTAAAACGGTTATCGTCCGACACTACGGCTAGTAACTCGTAGATGTCATCTGTAACATTGTCACCAAAGTCATCGGGTAGATAGCCAGACCCTACACGCTCTAGTAAGGTGTTTAAGTTATCCATAGCACTACAGTCACCTTCGCTCATGCGAATGCCTAGATTAGCGATGTCTAGTCCAGTGTGTTGCCGCCAGAGAGATTCGATAACGTCTACTGCTACAGCTTGATCCATTTGTTCAGCGTCAGCGATAGATGATATTTGATCTTCCATTTC
>CEOI01005219.1_pt1 | contig 10115 bp, 3 predicted proteins | sample 530351 | NCBI WGS metagenome assembly CEOI01 (sample SAMEA2619962, study PRJEB7988) | marine metagenome | biome: marine biome (ENVO:00000447); feature: deep chlorophyll maximum layer (ENVO:xxxxxxxx); material: "saline water (ENVO:00002010), including plankton (ENVO:xxxxxxxx)" | depth 17 m | reverse complement strand
TCGCTGGAAATATCTTTACACCATCCCTGTTGCTTCTGTTTTGAAATTTTTCTCAACAGACTACATGCCTGTTTTTATCAATGATGCAGTAAAAACAAACGCTGTTACTGGTGAAATTGATACTGTTGTTATCACATCTGCAGGTAGTGGTTATAATAATGGCACCTATGACAACGTTTCTATTAATGGTGACGGCACTGGTGGTCGTGTTTCTATCGTTGTAGATGGTGGTAAAATTATTTCTGCTACTGTAACCTCTGGTGGCACGGGTTATACCTTCGGTAAAATTAGTGTTGACAATATTACAGGTATTGGCACAGGAAACAGTGCTCAAGTTGACGTTATTATTCCTCCCCCAAATGGTCATGGATTCGATCCCATCATTGAGATGGGTGCATATCGAGTAATGATTAATGCTAAGTTGTCCTACGACGAGGGCGCTGGCGACTTCCCAATCGATAACGATTATCGTCGTATTGGTCTTATCACCAATCCTCTAAAGTTTGGCACAGAAGAATTGATTTCTGACTTGACCATTTCTGGCACAAAAGCAGTTATCTTTAATCCTTCATTCCAAGGTAATTATTCTCCTGACGAGATTATTACTCAAACTCGCACGGTTGGTGGACAGAGTGTTACTGCTCGTGGTCGTGTTATTTCTTGGAATCCTACAACTAAAGTTTTGAAGTATTATCAAAACTCTGTTGATGGTATTTTCCCTGAAGTTACAGGTACTCTAAACGAGTTTGATGGATCGAATATTATTAATGGGGCAACTTCTGGTGCTGCTGGTCAACCAGATGTAAACTTCCCCACAGTTCCTAATACATCATCTAGAGTTATTAACAATACTGAGTATGATCTTGGTATGAAATTTAACAGTGGATATGCTAAACCTGAGTTGAAATCAGGCACAGGACAGGTGGTCTATATAGATAATAGACGTGCGATCAGTCGCGCAAATGACCAAGTAGAAGACATTAAAATCGTAATCGAGTTCTAAGATGCCCCAGAATACTAACCTCAACGTAACTCCTTATTACGAGGATTTCGATAAGAATAAAAACTTCTATAGAGTTCTTTTCCGTCCTGGATTCCCGATTCAGGCTCGTGAATTGACGACTATGCAGTCGATTCTTCAGAATCAGGTAGAGTCAATTGGCACGCACTTCTTCAAGGATGGTGCGATGGTCATCCCAGGTCAAGTTGGTTACGATCTAAATGTCCAGGCAGTGCTGTTACAGGAATCTTTCCTCGGCACAGATGTTGAGAGTTACAGAACTCAACTAGAAGGAAAGATTGTTGAGGGACTAACAACAGGTATCAAGGCAAAAGTCCTTTTCTCTCTAAGTGCAACAGATTCGGAAAAGGGTTATATTACACTATATGTAAAATATATTGACTCTGGTGACACAACTTCTGAATCAACTCTAAAAACTTTCCAAACCAATGAGCAGTTAATCTCTGATGATGAGATTACATTTGGATCTACACTTATTGAGGTTGGCACTCCATTTGCACAGTTACTTCCAGTTGATGCAACTGGCGTAGGATCTGTTGCATATATTAGTGATGGTGTTTATTTCATTAGAGGACACTTTGTTGATGTCCCTACATCTTATATTATCCTTGAGCAATATTCTAGTAGTGCTTCTTATCGTATTGGTCTGGAAGTTTTTGAATCAATTATTACTCCAGAAGATGATGAGTCTCTCAATGATAATGCAGCAGGCACTTCAAACTATGCTGCTCCAGGCGCTCACCGTTTAAAAATTAGCACTCAGTTTGTCAAGAAGACAATTACTGATGAAGCAGATAAAGATTTCCTAGAATTACTCAGGATCAACAATAGTAGAGTTGAAAACTTTGTAACTAGGACAGAATATAGTGAGTTAGAAAAAGCACTCGCTAGAAGAACTTTTGAAGAAAGTGGCGATTATGTTATCGACACTTACAGCGTCACGATGCGAGAGCATCTTAATGATGGTTTCAATAACGGTGTCTACAATAAAAACGAAAAGTCTAGACAAGGAAATACTGCTACAGAAGAAAAGTTAGCGATTGAAATTTCTCCTGGTAAGGCATATATTAGAGGATACCGTAACGAGTTTATTGCTCCTCAATATGTTGATGTAGATAAACCCAGAGATTTTGATTCAGTCCAAAACTCTATCATCAACTTTAACTTAGGCAACTTCCTGAAAGTTTATGATGTATATGGTTGGCCTGAAATCACTGGTGATGGTGTTGCATCTGCATATCAAACAATTGAATTGTATGATGATTGGACTGTAAATGCTACTTCTACTCCCAAGTCAGGTGCTAACCTTATTGGTAGAGCTAGACTTATTCAGTTGCAGGAGGCATCTACTGTTAATGCAGGCACAAATCCATTTGCACCTGATGGTAATGTTGACGAACCTATCTACGATATGTGGTTCTTTGATGTCCAAATGTGGACAGTATTAAACATTGCTAATGCCGTAACTCCATATGCTACTAATACCAGAATTGCTGGTAAGACCTCTGGTGCTTTCGGTACTATTGCTAATACTGGAAACAATACTCACTATGTCTATCTTGAGCAAGTTAGTGGTGAGTTTATCAATGGAGAAATCCTTCAAGTTGATGGTATTGATGTCGGCACACTAGAAGCAGCACATACTTTCAGTTTGACTGATGCTAGATCTGCTTTCGGTCGTAATGCTACCCAAAATATTAGATTTGGTTGCAATCTTGTCCTGAATGATGCAAGACCTATTGAATCTTCTACTATTAACGTTGACGTTGGTAGTGATAGTGAGCTTACAGGTTTCCGCACTAGATTTGATAAAGATTTGAGACCTGGAGATGTTGTTACTCCAACAATTTCTGACTATACAGGTAATAATACAGTTCGTATTGAGAGAGTTGATCCCACTGCAATTGCAACTACAACCCTCAATAAGAAGTCTACAGTTGCCGATGCAGATGTTATCTTTGATTATGCAGATCAAATTGCAGCACTCGACACTGCTCTATCAGTAGGCACAGTTACCACTGATGATTACAGTGAGTTGGTAAGACTACGCCCATTTGTTTTCCAGAAAGATTATCAAAACGGCGAATTGTCATTTGACCTTCCTGAAGATCGAATGAAATCAATTAGTGATGAATCATTCTTTGTTTACAGAAACTTTGCAAATAAAACTGTAACTTCAGGATCTATTACATTTACAGTTCCTGAAACGGAATCCTTTGCAGCATTAAACTCCGAAAACTATATTCTTACCATCGTTAACGATAATGGTGACTCTACTTGGACTAATGGATCTAATATTGATGTTGATGCCCAGGTAGATGCAGGTAATCTCACAGCATCTTTTGGTGCTAACAATCAATCTTTCTCTATTGGTGGTCTAGGTAGCGTTGCTACAGTTACTCTAACTGCACTTGTATCTAAAAATACTGTAGTTAAAAAGATTAAGACTGCTTCTAAGATGAGATCTCTCAAGGTTATTAAGACCCTGAGAAATACTGACAATACTGCTCTTCAGCAGCGTCTACAATACAGCACACTTTTTGGCACTAGAGTTGAAGATAGACAAATTTCCTTTGGTCTGAATGATGTCTATAAGATTCATGCTATTTACGAATCATTAGATGATAACGATGCATCACCACCATATGTAACTCTTACAGAATCAACATTCTTTGCAACTGGCACATTGATTGTTGGTAAAACTTCTGGTGCGAGAGGTCGTGTCATTTCATTTACAAACACCAACCTAAGACTATATTATGTTTCTCTGAATGAGATTGGATTTGTTGCTGGTGAAACAATTGAAGGATTGAATGCTAGCGATGAAGATATCACTGGTATTATCGATGATGCTGATGGATCTATTTTCGCTGGTAGTAAAGTTATCACGGAAAACTACGAGTTGAATGCTGGTCAGAGAACTAATTTCTATGACTGCTCTAAGTTACAAAGACTTCCTGGCACAACTGATCCTTCTAGAAGATTGCTTGTCATCTTCGATTACTTTATTCATGAAGCATCTGGTGACTATTTTGCTGCTGAATCCTATAGCGGTATTCTTTTCAAAGAGATTCCCAACTATAAACTGGATGGATCTATTAAGTTTATTCGTGACCAGATTGACTTCCGTCCTGGTGTTAAGGAATTGGTATCTGGATCTGGAGGAATTGGCGCACCATACTTTGTAAATTGCACAACCTTAGATTTTGCTTCTAGAGTATTTGATACTGCTGGTGGATCGACAATCTTTGATATCATGCAGGTCAATTCGTCCTTCCGTGCAGACTACTCCTGGTATCTACCCAGAATTGATAAGTTGTATCTAACCCATGATGGCAATCTTAAGGTTGTTAAGGGTGTTTCTGGTAAGTATCTGATTCCACCTGGAAACATTGATAACTCTCTTCTCCTTGCAACTCTTGAATACAAACCTTATGTATTTGATCCAGAAAGAGATGTCTTGATTAAACAAGAGGTTATTCGTCGTTATACGATGAAGGACATTGGCGATCTTGAGCAAAGATTGACTCACGTTGAATACTATACATCTTTGTCTATGCTTGAGTCTCAAGCAGACAATACTAAGACATATGATGAAAATGGTTTTGATCGTCTTAAAAATGGATATGTTGTAGACGACTTCACCGATCATACTATTGGTAATGTCAATAGTGTTGATTACAAGTGCTCTCTAGACTTTAGAGAGGGTCAACTTCGTCCTCAGCATTTCACAACTAATGTCGGTTTACAATTTGATGAATCTGCATCTACTAATATTGTAAAGACTGAGGGTAATGTCCTCATGCTTCCATACGAAGATGTGGCAATTATCACTCAACCTTATGCATCTAGGACTGAGAATGTAAACCCATTCAACGTCTTTACATTCATTGGTCGTGTTGATCTAACTCCAGCATCTGATGACTGGATTGATATTGATCGCCTTCCTGCTCGTGTTGAAAACGTTGAGGGTGACTTCTCCTCCGTTTCTAGAGATCTTGGAGTTGATCAAAATGGATTTGCTCCTATTCAGTGGGGATCCTGGCAAACTAACTGGACTGGTGAAACGCTAACTTCTTCAAGTCAATTCACATCTCAGTCTGGCACATATGGTATTGGTCGTCAGTTGGGTCGTGCTGGTCACGGTCAACGTCGTCAAGGTCTTTTCTACCTGCATGAGCGTCAGGAGTTTAGAGTCGTTAATAACCAGGCACGTCAAGGTATTCGCACCAAAGTTGTGCCCAAGATTGAGCGTAAATCTTTAGGTGATACTATCCTATCTCAGTCTGCTGTGCCTTGGATTAGATCCAGAAACATTGGTTTCAATGTTGCTCGTATGAAACCACGCACTAAATTCTATGCATTCTTTGATGGTAAGTCGATTACAAATTATATTACACCAAAAGTTATTGAGCTTGTAAAAAATTCTGCTGAAGATGCAAGAACAAATGAAACTCCTTTTGTTGTCGGTGAAACTGTAATTGGTGAAACTTCTGGATGTCAGATAAAGGTTGTTGCTCCTGATGATGGATATAAAACTAATCCTTATGGCACAGGCACTGAGGCACTTCCCACAACCTACTCTTCTCAGACTGCTTATCTAAATCATGATATTACTGCTATTGCTGAGAATATTTCTCCAGACTTCTTCGGTAACATGCAAGTTGGCGAAATTTTAGTTGGTCAAACTTCTGGTGCTAGAGCAGTTGTAAGAGATCGTCGTCTCCTCACTGATAACGTTGGATCTTTGAAAGGCACATTCTTCATTCCTTCGCCTAAGAATGATGCTAATCCCCGTTGGGCAACAGGCACAAGAAACGTTAGATTCACCACAAATGAAACTAATAGTTCTCAACCTGGCACTGTAGAATCTTCTGCACAGACAACTTACTCTGCAAGCGGCACACTTCGTGTTGTCCAAGAAAATATTCTTGCAGTTAGAAACGCTGAGATTGTCCAAGACACTGTTAGTGAAGAAAGAGTTGTGCAGACAACTAGAGTTGAAGAGAGACAGGTTGGTTGGTATGACCCTCTTGCACAGTCCTTCATTGTTGAAGAGGAAGGTGGTGTATTCTTGACAGGTGTTGAGATCTTCTTCAATACCAAAGACACCAATATTCCTATCTCGATGCAGATCAGGACCATGGAAAATGGTTATCCCACAAAGACTATTCTTCCTTTCTCTGATGTTACCATCACACCTGATGAAGTAGATACTTCTGAAACTGCAGCAATCCCAACCAAGTTTACATTCAGAGCACCTGTTTACATTAAGTCTTCTGTTGAATACTGTTTCGTGCTTCTATCTGACTCTAACGAGTATAAGGTTTGGATCTCTAGAATGGGTGACGTTGATGTTACTGGCACTAGGACGATCTCTGAGCAACCTTACGCTGGTGTGCTCTTCAAGTCACAAAACGCATCTACCTGGACTGCTGACCAGTATGAAGATTTGAAGTTTACGGTTTATCGCGCAAACTTCACCGAAAGCACAGGCACAGTTGCTCTGAATAATAGTCCTCAGGGTAGAGGTAATGGTGGTATTCATAGGATGATTAACAATCCTATTTTGACCATCAAACCAAAACTTCAGTTGCAGTCTGGTCTTTCCAACTCAACTTATACTGCAGGCGCACAACTAACTCAGGTAACAACAACTGCACAAGCAACAGTTGTTGAATATGATGAAACTACTGATATTATCACCGTTGATAATGTTAGTGGATCTTGGATTCAAGGCACCTCAAACACATACAATATCCTATCTTCTCAAGCAATTGCTGTCCTTACCGTAAATACAATCATCGGCACATTTGAAGTTGGTGATACAGTTACTGGTCAAACATCTGCAGCAACTGGTATTATTACTGAAATTAATGGAAGTGATATCACTGTAAATTATGTGAGTGGTCAGTTTAGTGCAAGTGAAACGATTGAAGAACCTGGCGGTGCAACTTGCGTTTTTGCAAGTGCAACTTACAGCGGAGATACAATCGGAGGTTATCTATCTGCTACACCTTCTTATGGAAATGATGAGAGAGAAGTTTTGGTATACCATAGAAATCATGGTATGCATAACAGAACTAACAATATCAAGGTTGAAGGTATTGTATCTGAGATTGGATCTACTACTCTGACCAGTGCATTATCTGCTGGATCTACTTCAATTTCTGTAGATGATGCTAGCGAATTCCATAAGATTATCAATGGATCTGCATATGGTATTGTCAATCCTGGTTATCTTAAGATCGGAGATGAGATTATTCAGTATTCTGATATCTCTGCTGATGGTAAAACTATCACAGTTGCAACTTCGGGTAGAGGAGCAAATGGCACAGATGATGTATCTCATACATCAGGAGCTGTTGTTGAGTGTTATAATTTAGATGGCATTCCTCTAATCGATCTTAATAAAACACATACTAGTATTTCTTGTCCTTGGTTGGATACTTATATGCTACATATCAATGGTGTAGCAACCAATGGTATCAGAGGTGGCGGCAGCAATGTATTTGCTACTCAAAACGTCCAGTTTGAGACTCTAACACCTACTATTTCTACAATGAATCTTCCTGAAACGGAGATTACTGCAAGAATTAATACAACCAGTGCTACATCTATTGGTGATGGATCTGCTAATGTTGATCAACAATCATTCATTAATGATGGCACATATACGCCTATCACTCTGAATGATCTCAACTTCTTTGATAATCCAAGAATGATTTGCTCTGAAATTAACGAGCAAAACAAACTGAATGGTGGTAAGTCTCTTACCATGTTGATCGATCTTTCTACAGAGAAGGCAACCCTTTCTCCTGTTGTTGACCTTGACAGATGCTCATTGATTACAACAACTAATCGTATTAATGAATGGCCTGGTGGACCCGATCCATATGGTCAACAAAATAATATTGATCCTACTCAGGATGTTTCTACATTACCATTCGGTGATCAAAACGATGCGGTTTATGTAACTCGTTTGGCGAGATTGATTAGAGAGTCTAGATCTATTAGAGTAGACTTCCAGATGTCTCGTCCACCACAGTCTGAAGTGAAACTGTATTACAGAACTTTCAACACAGGTGATACCGCAACTCCTGAAGACCTTGGTTGGACTCTAATGCCAGCACCTCTTCAGTATGATTCTTCTCCTTCAGAAGAAATTCTTTGGAAAGATTATTACTACGAGGTAAGTGGTTTGAATTTCAATGCATTCCAAATCAAGATTGTAATGAGATCTTCAAACCAGGCAAGAATCCCACTAATTGCTGACCTTCGTGCTATTGCTCTCGCAACCTAATGAATGACTTTGAAGATCTAATTCCTGTTGATGGAAAGGAGGGGTGGTATAGAGACCCCTCCACTAATGCTATTGTAAACGGAAACAAATCCGAATATGATAAATATATGGCATCCTACAATGGACGCCAAAAAGCGAAAACTGAGAAAGAGACTTTACAAAAAGAGGTTTCTCAGTTAAAATCTGAAATGAGTGATATCAAGTCACTCTTACTAACGTTAGTCCAAAATCAAAATAAACATCATGACGATTGAAAAGGTATCCCAAGATGAAATGCTTGGGCAGTTTAAAGAGCGTTTTGCTGCAGTTGTAGAAGAGAATAAAAAACTTGCAGAAAAAATTAAAGAGAATGAAATCACTGCCTTGAAACTTCAGGGTGCGATTGAAACTCTTGAATATTATTCGGAGGAGCAAACTATGTCCGCTCCTCCAGATGAAGAAGACGCAGAATGATCAAAGGGGGCGCAAGTCCCCTTTTTTAATGGCATAAATAACTCAGAAGCATTTTATCTGTACGGGTTGTCGTAAAAAATGGCAAATAGAATTCAACTAAGAAGAGGTGGCGCTCAGGAATGGGCAAACGCAAACCCCACACTTGCTCAAGGCGAATTAGGGATCGAGCTGGATACGGGACGTATCAAAATCGGTGACGGTGTTTCCGCGTGGAATACACTGAGATATGAGAGACCTCTTGAAGCAATCTCAAACACAGCAAATACTCTTGTTAAACGGGATGCTGATGGCAACTTCCAAGCAGGTGTTATCACCGCTACTCTTATTGGTAATGCTTCTACCACTTCGAGACTTGCTTCTCAAAGACAGATTCTACTTTCTAGAGACGTAGAAGGTTTTACACTATTTGATGGTGGCGATAACGTTGAGATTCAAACCAATCTCAAAATTATGCCTGACTTGCTGCACTATGATGGCACGCAAACTTCTTCAGGAACTTACACTAAAGTTACAGTAGATGCTAACGGTAGGGTTAAGCAGGCTGTAGCACTTTCCAACATGACCCTTGCGGAATATGGGTTGAATGGAACTACAGTTGGTGAAGACGCACAAGCATATAATCTAGATCTGCAGGCAATTACAGATCTTACTACAAACGGAATTATTATCAGAACTAGTCCTGGTAATATGACCACCAGGGCAATCACTGGTAGTGCTGGTAGAATCAGTGTTTCTAATGGTAATGGTATTAGTGGCAATCCCGCACTTGATCTAATTGATACTACTGTTGTCCCTGGTGACTACAATACTGAGTCACTAACATCAATTGCAACGGTAGGCGGTAATAATGAGCCTTTCGGCACACAAACTGTAAACGCTACGAAATTTACAGTTGACCAATATGGTCGTTTAACAAGTGCAACAAATGTGCCTATTGCTACTGCTACTGAGGGTAGTAAGTATGCTAACTATGCTGCAGGGACTGCTTATGTCAGATATGACATTATCCAAAACGCATCGAAGGTTTATCAAGCACTTACATCAATTAATGCTGGTGCTGGCGCTCCTACTCATTCCAGCGGCGATTCTGGAGGTTGGCGCTACCTCGCGGCTGAAGCAACGGAACAGAAGGGACTGGCTAGTTTTGCACAGGAAGATTTCGATGTTGACAGCAACGGGCATGTCACCATCGCCGCCGCAGGAGTAGATAATACTCAACTTCAAAATAATAGACTCATCTTTACTGATAGAAACTCAGTACAAGAGTTTGAATTAGATAATGAGCTTACTGCTACTGATGCATATGATGGATTTAATTATCTCAACTATATTAAAATC
>CEOI01003671.1_pt1 | contig 10125 bp, 7 predicted proteins | sample 530351 | NCBI WGS metagenome assembly CEOI01 (sample SAMEA2619962, study PRJEB7988) | marine metagenome | biome: marine biome (ENVO:00000447); feature: deep chlorophyll maximum layer (ENVO:xxxxxxxx); material: "saline water (ENVO:00002010), including plankton (ENVO:xxxxxxxx)" | depth 17 m | reverse complement strand
GGACAGCTGGACTTATTTTGAGTTCCACTTGGCCTGCGAGTTAGGCATGACAGTCAGCAGGCTTCGCACTGAGCTGACCGATGCGGAGCTTGTTCACTTCGCTGCGTATTTTGAAGTGAAGGCAGAACGTGAAGAGAAGGCGGCAGAGCGCGCTAGGAGACAACGGCGGTAGACTTGTTTTGTCGCCGTTGAGTTGTCGTGGCTGAATCCAACGTCAAGCTCAGGGTAGACGCGCGTGAAGCGGTTAACGCGCTGAAGAAGACCAACGACGCGTCTAAAAAGCTCAATCAAACGCTCGGCAAGACAGAGAAGAGGGCTGCAACGGCTACGGGCAACATCCAGCGCATGGGTGTGTCTTTTCGGACCACTGTTGGAGCCGCTGTTGCGTTGACAGGCGCGGTTACGTTTTTCAGCCGTAGCCTCAGTGTCTTAGGCGAACGCCAGGCCAACGTCGCTGCACTGACCAACGGACTCAAAAAACTTGGTAGAGGTGAGCAAGATCTACAGCGATTAAAGAAAGCCGCCGATGAACTGGGCAAGGCCACATTGTTCGATCAAGAGCAATTCACTCAAGGCTTTGCACTACTGACAAGTTTCCAGAGTATTGGCGTCGAGAGCTTTGAGCGTGTTGCTGAAGCTGCTGCTGACGTTGCCACGCTCACTGGTCAGGATGTGAACAGCTCACTTCTGCAACTCGCTAAGGCGTTGCAAGATCCTGTGCGTGGCCTTACCGCGTTGTCTCGTTCAGGAACACAGTTCACTGATCAGCAGAAAGAGCAGATCAAGGTACTTGTCGAGTCAGGTAAAGAGCTAGAAGCGCAGGATTTTATTCTGCGAGAGATCGAGAAACAGTATGCAAATGCAGCAAGAGCCGCCGGTTCAGCTGGTTACTCTGGCGCGATTGATTCGCTTGGGGAGAGTTTCAGAGACTTCCAAGAGCGTCTAGCCAAGGGCGTAGAGCCCGCAGTGATTGGCGCAACAAAGGCGCTGTCAGATCTGTTTGACATTGTTAGCAGTATTCCCGCGCCTGTTGGTCAGGCTGCTTTGGGCATTGGTGCAACAGCAGCTGCAATCGTCGGCTTGAAAGCAGCAGCACTAGCGGCGATTCCTGTCATCAAAACACTGTTTGCTCTGGTGGTAGCAAACCCGTTCGTCGCTTTAGCGGCAGGAATCACAACGGCGGCAGTCGCTTTGGCAGGCTATAGGAATGAATCAGAAAGGATCGCTGATGCTGCCGTCGGTGGCGGTGCTGCTGAGATACAAGCGGCTCGCGCACAGTTGATTGAAACTGAACAAGAGATAAGCCTCAAAAAGTTAGAGCTAAAGGGCGCAACTGGCAAAGAAGCGCAGCAAATCAAGCGTGAGCTGAGACGACTGCGTGACGATGCGGCGGCACTTCGTAAATCTATCCCTAGGGTTAAAGACCCGGTAACTGAAGAAGAAAAGCTTCAGCCGACAGAACCTACTGATGAAGAGAAACTTCGACTTGAGCGGATCAAGCAGCAGGGAGAGGCTTTGCAGCAGTTAATCCATTCAAAGAAACAAGAGAATCTGCTGCTCTTAGCGACCAATGACCAAGAGCGCGATGCACTTCAGCTTGCTATCAACAAATTTAATCTAAACAGACAGTTTCCAGATCTAAAAGACGATGAGTTGGCGAAGATGCGAGAGCAGCTTGATATTGAGTATGAAAGAGAGCAACAAATTAAGAAACGATTGGAACTAGAAGAAAAGCAAAAGAAAAATCAAGATGAGCTAAAAGCAAAAATGGAAGAGCAAAAGCGCAAGGCAGAACAACTTAACGAGTCCATCCGGAGCGGAATTGTTGATGCATTGATGTCGGCGGTCGAAGGAACTAAATCATTGGGTGATGCGCTTTTAGGCGTCATCAAACAGATGGCAAAGCTAATACTTCAGCAACAGCTGATGAACGCCCTCAAAGGCTTCAAGATCTTCGGCTTTGCAGATGGCGGCCGCCCTCCCGTAGGTCGTCCTTCAATCGTCGGTGAGCGCGGTCCTGAGCTGTTCGTACCTGATACGGCAGGCACGATCATCCCGAATCATCGACTCGGCGGCGGCGGCGGGATGTCCGCCAACGTCACCGTGAACGTTGATGCCAGCGGCTCTAGCGTGGAGGGCGATGAAGGTTCGTCCCGTCAGCTTGGTGCTCTTATCGGTGCTGCTGTACAGAACGAGATAATCAGGCAACAACGACCTGGAGGACTATTAACCCGATGACCAGTAGCTGGGATTCATCCGTCAACATTCCGCCTATCTACGGCACGACCAAAAGCAGCCAGCCGATCGTGCGACGGGCACGTTTTGGCAGTGGCTACGAGCAGGTTGGCAGTCTCGGCATCAACCAAAACCCGAAGTCCTACACGCTGACTTACAACCTGTCTGAATCGGAATCAGACACCGTTGAGGCGTTCTTAGACGCTCGCGGTGGCACCGAGAAGTTCACCTTCACGCCGCCAAGCGAAAGCAGCAGCATCCAGGTGCGTTGCAGGTCTTGGAACAAGACGATGACCACAAAGGGTCGCGTTGAGCTGACGACCACTTTCGAGCAGGTGTTTGAAGCATGAGCACTCCGCAATCGATTCAAGAGCAGCTTCAATCGTTGGAGCCGTCCGCGATCATTGAGCTGTTTCAGCTAGAGCTGACGCAAGCCGTCAACGGCGTTGATGAGACCTTTTACTATCACGCAGGAACGAACGATCTAACCGCGAACGTCACTTTTGCCGGTCAGCAATACACAGCCACAGCCATTGAAGTTGATGGCTTTGAGGCATCTACAAAGGGCGTTATGCCTCGCCCGACTATGCGGATCGCAAACACAGGAAACGCCATCTCGGCTCTGCTGTTGCTCTACAACCCGTTGCAGGCGAAAGTGACACGGATCCAAACCTGTAAGAAGTTTTTGGATGCTGTGAACTTTGAGGGTGGCACCAACGCGACTGCTGATCCATCCGCAAAATTTGAGGATCAGGTTTTTTATATCGACCGAGTAGCCGCTGAAAATCCTGTAATGGTCCAGTTTGAGCTAGCCAGCAAGCTTGATCTAATCAACGTTTTGCTGCCGCGTCGGCAAGTCGTGGAGCATTGCCCGTGGCAGTACAGAGGCACGGAATGCGGTTACACAGGCACAAATTATTTCGACATCAATAACCGACGTACGACCCAGGCTAACGATGTTTGCGGCAAGCGTTACACCAGCTGCACGCTGCGTTTCCCTAGCGGTGATTTGCCATTTGGAGGTTTCCCAGGTGCCCGACTTCAGATGTGACGCTGAAGCGCACGCTGCACGGTCTTACCCTCGCGAATCGTGTGGTCTTGTCGTCAATGGGCAGTATTGGCCCTGCAGGAACGCAGCAGATGCGCCAGAGGACACGTTTGTGTTGGAGCCGCGTGATTACGCCGTTGCGGCAATGATGGGCAAAGTTGAAGCGGTTGTTCACTCGCATCCGCAAGGTGGACCCGCAAGCGAGTCAGATCAAACTGTGTGTAGCCATGGCTCTGTCCCGTGGCACATTTGGCAGATGCCTGAACGCAAATGGTCAACTATCAATCCCTGATCGGTCGCGAATGGGAGTACGGCAAAGCTGACTGTTTCACGTTGGTGCGTGATTGGTTCAAGCTGCAAGGCATCCACCTGCCGGATTACGAGCGGCCAGAGAGCACTTATACCTGCGAAAGCATCTTCCTGGATCAAGCGGAACGGATTGGCTTTAAGCAGGTGACCATGCAAACGCGGCTGCCTGGTGATGTATTGATCATGAGAATCGGCACACGCACGCCGATGCACGCCGCTGTCTTGCTGCCACATGAGCGAATCCTGCACCAGCAACGTGATTCCCTAAGTGCGGTAGTCCCTCTCAACAGATACTATTTGGCAAGGGTTGCGGCGGTCTTTCGATATGCAGCAGCAAGTCGTTCGACTGCTGGGTGATCTAGGTGAGCGGCACGGCTCTGAGCACACCTTTTTCAACGTCCGCACGCCCGCTGATGCCATTAAGTTGCTGTGCATCAACTACCCAGAGTTCAGGAATGAGCTAGCGACAGCGCATGAGAGCGGCATTGGTTACCGGGTTCTGCAGGCTGGTGTTGACCTGAATCCTGATGAATTGCACTTGCCAATAGGGCAGAACGATTTAATCGTGACTCCCGTGCTTGCCGGTGCAGGCAGTGGCGCAGGAAGAATTTTTTTAGGAATTGCCTTAATTGGTTTGTCCTTTGTAACCTTTGGAGGCTCCGCGTTGTTTGCTGGAGGCACGGGTCTTGGAACGAGTGCAGGCGCCCTTGTAACAACAGCTTCTGCAACTGGTATATATGCAGGTGCAGGTTCTGCCGCTATTGGTGTCATTGGCGCGAGCTTGGTGCTGGGCGGCGTAACGCAGATGTTGTCGCCACAGCCTGAGCTACCTAACGGTGGCGTAAGCACTAGAAACGACTTTCGGGCTACGAGACCAGAATCAGTGAATCGCGGATCTAATGGACAGCAGTCTTACGCTTATCTGGGCGCACAAAACACGGTCGGCGTTGGTGCCACAATCCCAGTGGCTTACGGCAAGGTTCTAATCGGCTCGCACGTTATCTCAGCGGATGTTGATGTTACCGATGAATCTGATCCGATTAAAAAATTCACCCGAACGCCGGGCTCTCGCACCATGACGGTCAATGGAAACAAGCTTCGGTTTGGAAGGCGAAGAGACGACAGCGCACGTTGGAACAACGTTTCATTTCAGCTCAACCGCTCAGACTCTGCGGATAGATTTACAAACATCCAGCGTGATAACAAGGTAACGACTGCAAAGAATTTTCGCCTTGAATTTTCAGGAAACCCGACTCAAGATCCAGACAAGTATTTTGTGTTTTTAGAGGTAAACAAGCTGTTTGAGTTTGTTAGCGGTGAAGGTTCTACAAAGACAGATGCCTTTATAACTTACAAGATAGAATCGAGGCAAGATGGCACAACTAACATTCACGCCAGTGATACATTCACTATACAAGGCTTAACAATGGGCAGATATAGATGGTATCACAAGTTTGACCCGAACAAAGCGTCAAACATAGATTTTTATAGGCTTGACATCACAATTATCGATGTGTCGGTTGATTCCTCCGTAGAGCTTATTGTCCGGCATGGATTTAACCCTAGCATTTCATAACCATGGCACTTAATTCTACTTCCAGCATCCGCATTGTTGACCTTTTGTGTGAAGGCCCTATTGAGGGTTTTGACAACTTTGGCGAACAAGTATTCTTTGATGAAACGCCTTTGCGTACAGGTTCAGGTTTTAACTTTCCCAGAGAGGATCGCGATCTTGACTATCGTTTAGGCGGTCGAAGACAATCAAGGCTCCCTCAAGCAGGTAATGCAACAACAACAATCACAAGTGTTGCCACTGAGGTTGGCCAAAATTATTCCGAAACAGTAAACGGCAATAATGAAGTAACGGCTAGGAATTATGGCGCTGGCACTGTCATAAGACAGATAACTGACTCGGAAGTTGATTCAGTCCAGCTGCTGTTTACCATTCCTCGTTTGTTTTCTACCGCTCAAGAGGGGCTAGCAAGAGGTCAGATTTTCAACGGCAGCATCCGTATTATTGTTTCTGTGCAGCGACAGGGATCTGCTTATGTTAGACAGTTTGATAGAACAATTACCGGCACGTCAATCACCGACTATCAAATTAAAACACCAGTCATTGAGCTTCCGCGTGATAGAAGAGGGGGCGGCTATCCTTGGAACATAAAAGTTCAAAAAATTAACCTTAGAGAAGATTTTTTTGAGGTCAAGTTTACAAACTTTGAGGAGATATCTAGAACAACTCCTCTTGCTAACGGTCGAGCTAATCAATTAATCTGGACTTCAATCATTGAGCGACAAGAGATTCGTAGTGCGTATCCTTTTACAGCTTGTGTCGGCGTTGAATTAAACACAAGACAATTCAGCAATATCCCGAGCCGTGCTTATTTAATTAAAGGGCGACGGGTCAAAATTCCTCACAACGCAAGAGTCCGCACAGCAGATGGCAGCTTGGCCTTTGCTGACAACGTTGCTTTTGACGGTAGAACTCGCACAGCTTGGACGACTTGCCCTGTCTGCATTTTTGCCGACATGGTGCTCAACAACAGGTACGGGTGCGGTGATTTTGTTGACTCGTCAAATCTCAGCTATACAGACCTTTATCCTCTAATTCAATACGCTAACCAATACGTTAGGAACCAAGACGGCTCACAAGAGCCACGGTTTGCCTGCAATGTTGTCATCGGTAGCCGTGCGGCGGCTTTTAATGTCCTGCAAGATCTCGCCTCGGTGTTTCGTGGGATGTCCTACTGGAGCACTAACGAAGTGCAACTAGCCGCTGATCACGGCAACCTCGACGGCTCTGCCGTTGATCCAGTTCACCTATATACAAACAGCAACGTCATTGAAGGCGTTTTTAACTACACGGGTTCATCTCTTAAAACTCGCAGCACCAGCATCCGCGTCCGATACAACGACCCCGACAATTTTTATAAACCAAACTTCGTTGTTGTCGAAGACGCCGCGCTGATCACCAAATACGGCTACCAAGTCCGCGAGGTTGTCGCTTTTGGCTGTACATCACGCAATCAGGCATTTCGCCTGGGCCGCTGGATGATGGCATCTGAAGAGCTAGACGGCGAAACCGTCACGTTCTCTACTGGCTTGCAAGGCGCAATTGTTCTGCCTGGTCAGGTATTTGCTGTTGCCGATGAGATGCGGCAGGGTGCACGCATCGCTGGACGTTGCAGGTCAGCAACAACAACAACATTGGATGCAGATATCACGGTGACGCTGCCTAGTGGTTCTAGGCACACGATCACCGTAACGCTGCCTGACGGGACGATTGAAGCCAAGAGAATTCAAAGTGTTTCTGGCTCTGTCATCTCGGTGACATCTCCGTTCAGCGCAGTACCGCTAGCTCAATCGATTTGGTCGATACAGTCGTCAACCGTTGCCCATCAGAAGTTTCGTTGCGTCTCAGTTACTGACGGTAGTGACGGCACATTTGCAATCGTTGGCGTTCAACACAACGACAGCATTTATGACGTAGCTGACAACGCCGATGACTTGGAGTATCGGTCGGTTACGACGTTCGACAGAATTCCAACAGCTCCGAGCGGTCTGACATTTGAAACCAGAGAAGTTCGACGAAACAACAACGTTGTTAATGACGTTTTCATGGGCTTCAGACGTGATGATGACGGCAATATCAGCGGTTACGAAATTCGTTACAGAGTCGGTAATGGCAACTTTAGAACTGTCAGGCAAACGACAAATGACCTGACGATTCAAGGCGCTAGAGCTGGGGCGACCATCACGTATCAAATTCGTGCGATTGGTCGCGACGGCACGTTTAGACACTCAGCTTGGACATCTGGAACATTTGTTGTCCCTAGAGAAGACCAAAGCTCCGGCGGCCAAAACACAACTCCAGCCGTTCAGTTGCCACCTGACCCGCTGAACGTACAACTAGAGCCGCATCGCTCAAATCAGGTAATGGTTACTTGGTCGGTGCCGAAAGACGGCTTAGGTGCAACCAGCGACAGGCTGAACGCTGAGATCCGCCACAGCTCAAAGACTGACGGTTCAGGGACTTGGCCGAACAGCTCGCGTCTGACCATCGTCAAAGCCAACACGTTCTACGCAATCCTGCCGGAACTGTCGGGCGAATATCTTGTCCGTTTTATCGACGACAACAACAACAGAAGCTCAGCGGTTCGGTCTGTTGTCCACACGCTGACGGATGCACAGCCGCGATTGTTGGTGCTTGAAGACCGTGAGGATAATGATTCGCCTGAGTTCCAAGGGCAAAGGAACGACACGTTCTACTCAGAGGAGTACGACGCACTGGTCATTGATGGTGACGAAACCATCGATGACATCCTTTTTGACGCAGCAGATCCGGATAACACTGGCATTAACGGGCTTGGCAGCTTCGACTTCCTTGGCACGCGGAAAAGCAGCGGCGAGTATTTCTTTGCCAACACGCTTGATCTAGGCGCAAAGTTCGACATCGAGTTCAGCCGCCATTTGGTGATGCGTGGCACCTATCCGGCTGATGACATCGATGAGCGCACAGTCCGTATCAACAGATGGGCCGACTTTGATGGTCAAGAGGCTGACGACGTGAACGCTGAGGTCTACTTGCGGGCCTCAAACAATGGCATCACGGCAGAAACCGAGCTGACGGAAGACGGTGACAGGCTGTTACTAGAGGACGCCAATAACCAGCAACTTGAAAGTAACTTAGTGTTCGGGGACTGGGTGCCGCTGCGTAACGGGCACTTCCAAGGTCGCCTATTCCAGTTTAAATGCGAGCTGAGCAGCGATCACGCTGACCAAACACCGTTGCTAGATGAGCTGGGCTTTAGCGCCAAGATGCCGCTGAGGACAGAGACCAGCTCTGTTATTACCTCTGGTACGGACTCCGGCGGCAAGGCTGTGACGTTCACTAATGCGTTTTTCCAAGATGGCGTCTTCTACAACACGCCGCCGAGCATTGGCATCACAGCTTTCAACCTTGCGTCAGGCGATTACTATGAAGTGACTTCGATCACCAGGACTGGTTTTACAGTGACGTTTAAGAACAGCAGCAACGCTGTGATTAGTCGCAACTTCCAGTACCAAGCGGTCGGCTACGGCTCTGAGCAATCCTAAAAATGGCAACTCACGACTATGAAATCGCGAACGCCTCAGGCGCGAGCGTGAGGCAAGACATCAATAATGTTCTTGCTGCCATCCGCAGCAACAACAGCAACGCAACTTCCCCAGGCACCACCTTTGCGTATCAGTGGTGGGTAGACACTACGGCCAACCAACTCAAGATCAGGAACAGCGCTAACGATGCGTGGATCACGCTGAGGGAGCTTGACGGCACGATTCTGATGCAGAACGGCACTGCCGCAGCGCCATCACTGTGTTTCAGGACTGACACTGATACTGGTTTCTACAAAGATGGTGACGGAAGAATTGGCGTTAGTTGTGGAGGCGTAGAACGGGCAACGTTTCTCGAGGCTGGAGTTATATTTAACGACGCTGGAAACGATTGTAATTTCCGCGTTGAGTCAAGCAGCGATGCAAATATGCTGTTTGTCGATGGAGGAGAGAATCGCCTTGGCATAGGTACTAATTCTCCTGCAGAAAAACTTGAGGTTCAGTCTGCAAGTAATACAACAATTCGCATTGACAACGCAGACGATTCAACTGCAAAAGTTCTTTTCCACAATACAGGAAGTACAGATCGTCAAATCGCCGTGACCAGCGGCGCAATGACTTTTGGAGGAACTTCTACAGAGTTTGCAAGATTCGATGACGACGGGATCTTCTTGGTGAATACATCATCAGTGCTTGACAGCAGTAGTGCTTCAAAACTACAAGCTGCGGACGCTTCTGGCGCTAAATTAATTTTAGCCAGAAACGATTCTTCTGTCAGCGACGGCAATAGTCTTGGCTCAATTAGATTTAAAGGAAATGATGGTGGAACATATCAAATCTGCGCATCAATCGAATGTGAAGCAGAAGATTCGCACGCAAATGACGACAAACCGTCACGGCTCGTTTTTGCCACCACCCAAGACGGTACAGGCACTCCTGACGAGAAAATGCGAATTTTTGCCACTGGGCAAACGCATCACTTCACAACAGGGAACGGAGTCTTTGTTGGATCGAGTCAAGGCGCAGGAACTACAAATTGGCTTTTCCGCGGAAATCGCAGCAGAACAAACAACACCACTGGAGGTGCCACGGTTTTCTATGTATATACCAACGGCAATGTTGAAAACACAAATAACTCTTACGGTCAGATTTCTGATGTCAAACTAAAAGAAAACATTGTCAATGCAAACTCTCAGTGGGACGACATTAAAGGTATTCAAGTTCGCAACTTCAACTTCAAAGAAGAAACAGGCCATTCGACGCACACTCAAATTGGCGTTGTTGCCCAAGAGCTTGAAACTGTATCGCCTGGTCTTGTTTATGACACGCCTGACCGCGATGAAGAGGGTAACGACCTTGGAACGGTTACTAAAGGAGTGAGCTACTCCGTGCTTTACATGAAGGCGGTCAAGGCCCTTCAAGAGGCAATGGAGCGTATC
>CEOI01015241.1_pt1 | contig 10126 bp, 6 predicted proteins | sample 530351 | NCBI WGS metagenome assembly CEOI01 (sample SAMEA2619962, study PRJEB7988) | marine metagenome | biome: marine biome (ENVO:00000447); feature: deep chlorophyll maximum layer (ENVO:xxxxxxxx); material: "saline water (ENVO:00002010), including plankton (ENVO:xxxxxxxx)" | depth 17 m | reverse complement strand
GGCGCTGGCGGTTCCTCGTATAATGTTAGTTACGTTAACTCTGGTGCTGCTTTTACCTCAGATGGTCAAACTGCCATGGATGGATATGCTTCCATCACCTGGATTAATGCCCAACCAAATATTATTTCTTTTAGTGCTAGTCCTAATCCACAAACTAGTAGCAATGGTGTACCATCATATTCAACCACGTTATCATGGAATACCCAATATGCTGACACACTGACTTTAACTAGTAGTGCTGGTGAATCATTCAATGTAACTGGACAATCATCCAAAACTATTACTAACTTACCACAGTCTAATGCTAACGGAACTAGTCCAGCAACTAGATCATATACATTATCAGCAACCAATCCTTCAGGCACTGTTACTAGTAGTGTCTCGGTATCTGCTTATAATGATAATACCCCATCGAATTCTTGGACTACATCATTCAGTAATATAGCACCTAATACAACGACTGATTTAACCTTAGGTACACTTAGTGGTGTGGATATGCCCTGTACTATTTCAACATCTGGTAGTCAAAATTTTGTTGGTTCGGGAGGATCTTTTTCTGGATCTAGAAATTTCAGCAATGGACAACAAGTTAAGTTAAGAACAACATCACTTCCATATAATACTGATGTTACTGGTGAAACAGGAATATACGGAAAACCTAATCCTAAAACAATACAGATCAATACACCAGGCGGTAGTTTTAACGTCACGGTCAGTACAGCAGCACCAAGAATTAATGAAATTTTTAATTATGCTAATAATGTCAATCAATATCCACATGAAGATATTGATTTAGTTACTAATTCACCTACCGAATTTCTTACATCAGCACAAATTGATGCTAATGATATTGAGATTCCTATGGAAATTAAGGTAGATCAACCAGATGCTCAGATAAGTATTAATAACGGTTCATGGCAAAACGCTAGACAGATCTAAAATGCCCTCAGATTCTTACACTAATCCTGGAAATTATAGTTGGACAGCACCATTCGCTACCAAAACTGTCACTGCCCGTGTGATTGGTGGTGGTGCTTCGGGATATAGAGATTGTGATGGAGACGATGAAGGTGGCGGCGGAGGCGGCGGCGGATATTCTGATCAGACTAGAAATGTTTCTCAGGGTACGACATTATCAATTACTGTAGCATCTGGTGGTTCATCACCTAGTTGTGATACTGGTAGAAATGGTGGTACATCACAAATTACTGGTGGTCCAATTAATGTTCGTGCTACTGGTGGTAGAACAGGTACTGATGACTCTGGTGGTGGTGGCGGTGGTTCTGGATCTTCTGGTGATAATGTTAGAAATGGTGGTTCTGGAGATGATGATGATAGGGGACAAGATGGTGGTGGAGCAGGTAACTCTGGTGGAAATTCTGGACGTTGTGGTAGTGGTAGAGGTGGTAGAGGAACTAACTTAAATGGAAGTTCGGGTAGTTGCCCAGGTGGTAGATCTGGTGCTAACTATGGTGCTGGTGGAGCAGGAAATGATGGTGGATCTGCTGGTTCTGGTGCCAAAGGTGGTGCTAGGATTACTTGGGACTACCATTCTCCTTCGATTACACAGTTTACTGTAGGTAATAACTATAATACTGATGGTAATCCAGACGCTAATGTCTCTATATCATGGAACACTCAATATGCTGATAGTGTTAGTATAAACCGAGGAGTTGGTGCTGTTGGTGCTAGTGGAACAACTACTGTAAATACTGGATTACAATCAAATGCTAACAGTAATAGTCCTGCCCAAAAAACTTATACACTAACAGCATCAGGTCCTGGTGGATCAGTGAGTAGCACTAAGACTGCTAAGGTAAAAAATGACAACACACCATCAAATGGTTGGACCACATCATTTACTAATTTAGAACCAAATACACAAACGACTGTTGTTCTTGGTACACTACAGGGTGTAGATATGCCCACTACAATTTCTACATCTGGTAGTGGTAATTTTATTGGTAGAAATGGATCATTTGGTGGTAGTATTAACTTTAACAATGGAGATACAGTTCAGTTCAGAACAACTTCAAAACCATTTAATACTAGTGTTCCTTCTTCTGGAACATTTGGTTCTACAAATAGTAAAACAGCTACTGTGTCAACACCAGGGGGTAGTTTTACAGTTACGTTTACTACTAGAGCACCTAGAGTTAAAGAAACCTTTGATTATGCCAACAATGTAGGTAAATATCCATATGAAGATATTGACTTGATTAGCAATTCACCTCAATCACATGTAACTTCAGCACAAATTACTGCTAATGACATTGAGATACCCGTTGAGGTCAAAACAAATAATGGAAATGCTCAGGTCAGCATAAATAATGGAGGATGGCAAAATACCCGATCAATCTAAGATGGCAGTAGAAAGAACCGAAGCAATAGATGCTATTGAAGTGAGACCTTTACTTAAGCAAGTAGGTGTCCGAAAGATGGTGACTACAGTAGTAGATGGAGAGACTGTATCTGTCAATTCTTACACTCTTTACTTCTCTCAGGGAGACGATATTTCTGCTGAAGATACTCTATTCCAGAACGTTGCTAATAATTATTGGAGTACATTATGAAAAAATTTCCCGTAGTATATGACCTTGATCCAAATAGTCCCCATTACAAGTCTAGGATCTTTGAAGTCGAGGGAGATCAAGAGCAAGAAATTACGGCAGACAAACCAATTCAGGTAAGAATTAACAACGGTCCTTGGATTGACGTTAGACAGTCTGACCTAAATAACAAATAGAAATAGCACGTGATAGAGTAGTAATCCATGCCATTTAGCAGTAGTCCTGTAACCGTTAATCCTGGTGACAAGGTTCAAGTAAGATATCCAACCCCAGGTACTTGGAATACCCAAGTTACTGTTAATGTGCAAATTGGTACTGGATCTGATCCAGATGGTATTACTTTCGGCACAAAAATTCCTGACGCTTTACCACAATCATTTTCTTTTACTGATCAGCAAGGATTTACTGGTGCTTTTAATGGTACTAGCACCCCTGGTAGTGTTAACGTCTTTCAAAGAAATACTACATATTACTCTCAAGTAGTTGATATTGCCAGTATTGAGATTCCTATTCCTGCCAGCATCTCAGCAGTATCTAACGGTCCTAAGAACAGCAATACAAACAATACATCAGCACAGTTTAGAATCTATAGAAATGGTGCTTTTGATTCTTGGAGAACTTCTATCAGTGCTGATATTAATAATGGCACTGGTGGTCTACAACCAGGAGATAAAGTACAGTTAAGAGTAACTGTCCCTGACTGGTATGTTACTAGCACTCTGGTAACATTCAATGTTGGTGATGAGACATTTGGTACTAACATTGGTCAACCATCTACATCTTTCAGTAGAACCTGGGGTATCACTACCAGAGCACAGGATCAAGACATTAACCAGTATTCATTTACTGATAGAGTAGACCAAAAAATTCCTGCTGATGGTGGTAATACCTATCACACATATAATGTTCCTATTAGTACCATTGATGGTGATGTTGTACTTAGAGCAACATCTACTGGTGATCTACAAATTTCTGCTGACAATAGTAACTGGTCACAATCGATTGGAGCACAGTTAATTCAGGGTGATACTCTATACACTAGAATCTTAAATGGTCCTGGATATACTACAAAGACTACAGGTACATTGAATGTATTTGCTGTTGGTGGAGACACATATACTAGAGGTGGCAACAGTTTTGAGAACACTACTGGTGGCACATATGGAAGTGGTAATTATCAAGTCACACAAAACCTTGGTACAGTAGAAGATAACTGGCAAAACTGGACTGAAGTAGATAGATATCCTGATCCTGTAGATGCTGCTCCTATCTTTACCTATGGTGTAAAACTAGGATTGGTTGGTGCTGCTCCACCAGCAACTCCAGTAACATTTGTTCCTGGTCAAACGTATAATGTAAGTGGTGGTACTGGCAACAGCATGGTTGTCAAATTGACAGAAGCTGGTTTTAACGAGTTACTTATTAATGATCCTGGATATGGATATACTATTGGTGACAACGTAACTATCACTGCTGCTGGAGCAACAGTTACTTTAGAAGTTCTTGAATATGAGAAAATTTTAGTATCTTCTGATAATAATCATAACAGGGCAGAACCAGATGTCATGTATTTTGCTGATGTGCCTATCACTGGTCTAGGTACAGAATATACTAGTGGAACTTATAATGATCTGGAATCACCATATACTAACCTAGGAAATAATAGTCCTGCCACTGCTCAGAATTTAGTATCTCAACTTAACGGTCAAGGTGTCAAGATGACCGCTATCATTGATGGTACTGCTGGTTTCATTAGAAAGAATAATACTGGATCGTGGGTACAACAACTTACTGTTGAAGAGAACGATGTTGTCAACCTTAAGTTGAGAGCAGATATTGATTTTGATGATACACAAACTGCTACTGTAAGATTACAGGGTCCTCCAGATGGTAACCCAACTATTGGCAACCCAACTGGTGGTCCATCATCTCCAACATTTGCTGAAAAAACTTTCACAATGACTCTCGACACTAGAGTGGCGAGAACAATTCCATATCCATTCCACGCTACACCTGTTTATCTTTCTGATCCTGGTGTTGAGCAAATTGCTGAAGTAGACATTAGAGGATTAGATGAAGCTACTACAGCAACTATTACTGGTGGTATCGGTAGTCTTAGTGTTGATGGAGTCAATTGGGGAACATCAGTTACAATCCTTAAAACTAACTATACATTATTTGTACGACAAAATGCTGACACAGGATCTGGTGGTCTAGCACAGATTACATATAGAATTGGTACATCAGCTGACATCTCTAATGGTGATGCTATATTTGATACGTTTAGGGTTTATACTAGACAATTTAATATCATTGGTGATTTTATCACCCAAACGTACTTTGGTGCTGGATTCACAGATTATACTGAATTTACTATTCCTGCTTTTGCTGCTGATGATTTCTTCTTGGCATTAGTTGGCGCTGGTGGTGGTGATGGTGGTGGTGACCTACCTGCTAGTACAGGTGGTCCTGGTGGATCAGGTAACCTTCTTAGAGTGAGGGTACAGATTCCAACAGCAACCTGGCCAACTAATCAATTTGGACAACCTGATTATAAATTAAGAGTTTATCCTGCTGATGCTGGTGGCGATGGTGGTGATTATGTAGTTGGAACAGGTGGCGGCACTGGTGGATTTGGATATGCTTACGGTGGTGATGGTGGTGACTCTGGTCCTGGTGACGCCTCTGGCGGCGGTGGTGGAGGTGGTGGAGCATCTGCCATCACTCTCACTGATGGAACACTAATCGCCTTGGCAGGCGGTGGAGGTGGCGGCGGTGGCGCTGGTAATGATGCTGCTACACCACTGTCTATTCAATATGGTAACCATAATGGGTATGGTAGTGTATCAACATCTACTATCAATCTTAATTTACCAGGAGACGATGCTCCTGATAGAACTGGTCAGGGCGGTGGTCCTGGCGGCGGCGGTGGTGGATACGATGGATCCGCTGGTACACTAATTAATACTTACACTGAAGGTGGTACTACAATACAAAGTAGTGATCTAGATTCTACTGGTGGTAATGGTGGTGGTGCTTATTACAATCCTACTTTCGCTACTCCATTGTCGGCAGCAGCACCAGCTGGTCAAGGTGCTGCTCCTGGAGAAGAAGGTGCTGTGTATATTGAATACTCACAGCAGGATGTTACACCAAACTCATTTGGATTCTCAACATATGATGGTGCTACAGTTCAGGAAACTGTTCTATCTGATATTGTACAGATTACTGGTATTACGGGCACAGTTCCTGTTACAGTAAACACTCCTGGTTTTACAGCAGATGTTAGAGTTTGTAGTGGACCTACTGCCAATACATGTGGATCATATGAATCTTCTGCTCAAATAGGAAATGGTGAATATCTTCAAGTTAGAGCAACAACAGGTAATCAGTTCTTTACAACATATACTGTTGCTGTAACAGTTGGCGATACTACTGGTTACTGGGATATTAATGCTGGACCACCTCCAGATAGTGTTCCAAATAACTTTACCATTGGTAATGTTGATGGTGCTCCAATTAACACTCCTATTGAAAGTGAAGAGGTAACTATTTCTGGTATCACTGTACCTGTTTCAGTTACTGCTACAAATGGTGCTGAGGTTAGTGTAGAAGGAGCGGCATATGTTCCTGGTGTTCCTGGTGCTACCATTGAAAATGGTGAGCAATTTAAAGTTAGAATCACTTCATCTGGTGACTATGAAGATGATGTAACCACACAGGTTACTGTTGGTAATGCTCCTCCTGTTGATTGGACTGTTGAAACTGCTGCTGAACTAGATTCACAACCAGATACTTATACTTGGCTCTTTGAAACTGGTGCTGATTTACTTACCACATATGAGAGTAATACTGAACTAATTCAAGGTATCGAAACTACTGCTGATTTTATTGTTGAGCAAGGTCCTGGTGACCAAGGTGCCAATACAGATCTAGCACGTATTATCAAGAATGGTGTACTACTTGCCGAGGGAGTTACTCAAACTACAGTAAACAACTTTGATACACTAGCACTACAATACACAACTAGTGATGTTGTTGGTGAGACTAGAGTATTCAATACCAAACTAGGTCTTGCTAGTGCTACTACTGGGTTCTATGAAACACTTTGGAGTGTAATTACTGCTGGTCAGTTTGGCACAGATCCAGATGATTTCGCATTTGCTACAGCAGCTGCTGCTGGTCCTGAAGTATATACTGAAGCAGCAGAGACTGTCACTATCAGTGGACTAGCTAATGGTGTTAGCATCGGACTGTATGGAACATCTGGTGCTCAATTCGCTATAAACGGTGGTGCCTATAATACCTATACTGTAGGTAGTCAAGCAAACGTAAGTAATGGTGATACATTCACTGTTAGACTATTGTCATCTGGTATTCCTGGATTTACTAGAACAGCATTTATCTTTGCTGGTTCATTTAATACTGGATTCTCAGTTCAAACTCCTGCTGCTGTACAAGATCCTATTAATAGTCAGTGGTATAGTTCTATCACACCATGTAAGTACATTGGTAATACATTCAGTGGTGATCAGATTAGAATCAATACTAAGTTTGATGGTCTACCAGTTGGATCTATCATGCCTGTATTCCAAGATGGTACTGAGTCTGACTCTTGGGGTACACTAGATGGTAAACCAAACTCTAGATTCCCAAGTTTCGTATATTGTGATGGTACATACTATGATCCAGCGGAATATCCATTGCTATTTGAAGTGCTTCAGTATGAATATGGTGCTAAACTAGTTGGTAGTGATACTTACTTTAGAGTTCCTGATTTTAGAAACAGATATGTTAAAGGAACTGGTGTTGTTGATGGCAACTCGGCTTCTTCACCTGGATTGACACCAACGTTCCAACCATCTAAACAATCTGGTGCCCCTGGTAATGAAGAACCTGGAGCATTTGGTGGTATGTGGTTTGTTGATACTATTGGTGATCCTGGTCTCGATGAACTAGAGCAAGTAGTACAACCTGCTACTGGACAACCAGCACAAGAGTCTGAATACTTTGGTATTGCTCAGGTATCAACATCTGGTTATTCGGATGTTAGTGGTCTAATTGAATTCTTTACATCTGGTAAAGTAACTTGTCCTGTTGGATTGGACCCCGAGAAAATTTATGAAGTACCTCTACACTTCCACGATCTAATTTCTGGTGTTCCTGACCCAGGTTCCTTTAAAGGCAGAGTTGTCTGGGGTGGTAATGGTGGATATGGTATTGATGTCAAAGCACCTTCTGCTGATGATATTGGTTCTCCTAGTGTATTCACTGATTCTTCATCTGGTACATTCTCCTTTAACTTGTGGGGTTATGCTCTAGAAGATTATGATTTGACTGCTGATAACCTGCCTGGATCTCAAGGTTGTGGTGATGAAGTTGGTTGGTGGAATGGTAGCACTGGAGAATGGGGATCAGGCACTAACCCTGGTTATGAGGGTATTGATGAAGTTGGTGAATATGGTGCTGTTACTATCGAACAGGATGGTATTGGTAGTTCGGAATATAGTGAAATTAACTCTTATATTGATCTTGATGATCAACCATTTAGTGGTCAGACAGGTGCTTTTGGTGGTACTAACGCTCGTAAGTTCTTGACTACGGTTGACATTCCAAGAAAAGAGATTACAGTTAAGTCGTACAACCCAACTAATAAACTCAAGCACAATCACTATGTTTCTTTGACTGCTATTCCTGATGGTAACATTTATGGATATGGTAATAATGAGACTGGTGGTACTACTAGTAATGATCTACAAAACTTCTCTGGTGGTATCAATTCATCAGTTGATCTTGAATTCTCTGCTCTAGATATTGGTATTCAGGTTCTTCCTGGTACATTTACACTACAGCAAACTAAGCAGTTAATTCCTGTGCCTGAGTTTTCTCCTCAAGATACAGTTCCAATGGTCACACCATACGTGTGGACCAAGTGGGTGATCAAGGCATACTAAATAGTAAATAAAGGACCTTTGATAGCGATGGCGTTCAATCCCGACGATTTTCAATTTGAGAGAATCTTACCACCTGAAGAGAAGAAACCTATTCTAGAATGGGATGCTTTACATCGCCTGATGGTGGTTCGTGTAAAGCAAAATAATCAGTGGACGTATCTTTCGACAAAATTGGACGCCCAGGTAAATACTAATTTACACAATAATTTACCAGATGAGTGGTCTAATGAAAATGATAGAATTGTAAGTTTCTCGATTTTCGAGGATGGTCAACACATTTTTGAGAAAGAAAAGTTGAAGTTTGACTTTTCTACAAAAGCATCGAAATGGATAAGATATGAAAAAAATGATCTTACCGATGGTCAAGTAAGAGAACTATTTGATATTCTCAAGGCAGCACTAGCAGTACATCAGACTGATGGTGAAGTTCTTAAGTCGAAAGCAATCGTTGATGTTGCTACTAGACAAGAATATCTTTCTAAATCTGATGAGGAAAAGAAAGCAATTAGAGATAAACTACTTCGTTCTTCTGATTGGACTCAACTATCAGATGCTACGGAAAAGTTTACTGGTGAACTAGCATTGTGGACTGCTTATAGAACATATCTACGTGATAATGTTAAGACTCCAGAAGATTTTGATGATGTTCTAGATTATCTCATTTGGGATGAAGAATATAACTGGCCTATTGATCCATATGCTTATCATGAACTAGACCCAGATCATGAAACTGAGTATCTATCTGTTCCTGCTCACTTCAAATTTACTGTATATGAAGCAGGATCATATACAACTGAGAAGATTGTTGGTAACGTAAGTCAAGCAGCAATTCTTGCTAAACAACGTCAAGCAGAAGGTGGACTACCACTTAATAAACAGATCTGGGATAAGATTAATCAGTATAGTTTGAATGAAGGACTAACTGGTGCTGTTATCGAAAACTTGAACATCACGGAGTAATATTATGTACATCACTACAAGAAACTTTATGCAGTGGATCCAGCACTACAGTGAAGCAATGGAAACAACCATTGTTTTACTGAGAACAACTGGTCCTGATGGTGTTGATGATGCCACCAAAGCAAATGCTATCTATTCAGCATACTATTTGAATATGCAGTCTGAGAATCCTGCTATCTTTGATAAATTGTTGTACAATGAGTTCACATTCGTGGAGTTTAGCGATGAAGAATCAGCAAAAGAATTCTGTAGAGATAACTTCCCAGGAACTAGACCAGACGACGCTGATTATTTTATTCAATACGTTATTTTTAGTAATGGATTGTACGCTGGAGGAAACGACGGCATGAATGGACTGAGAGAACCAGAACCAGAGACAGTCTGATAACTGACACAGACCGCCCACCACGGGCGGTTTTCTGCTATAATTACAGGGTAGTCAGCAAGGCAATCGATGCTCACCCTTCGTCCTCACCAGCAGCGTGCTCTTGCTGCTCTTGAGAACAATGCTTATGGTCAGGTTATCATCCCCACAGGTGGTGGCAAGACTCTTGTCATGATCAAGGATGCTCAGCGTCGTCTGACTGCTGCTACCATGCCACAGACTATTGTAGTGGTCGCCCCACGTATTCTGCTGGCAAA
>CEOI01001343.1_pt1 | contig 10189 bp, 6 predicted proteins | sample 530351 | NCBI WGS metagenome assembly CEOI01 (sample SAMEA2619962, study PRJEB7988) | marine metagenome | biome: marine biome (ENVO:00000447); feature: deep chlorophyll maximum layer (ENVO:xxxxxxxx); material: "saline water (ENVO:00002010), including plankton (ENVO:xxxxxxxx)" | depth 17 m | reverse complement strand
ATTTACATTCTCTGGTGAACATAAAACAATCTATAAAAATGATTCTGAATTATCTGCACACAATGGTTTAGCAATTGCTGGATCTAAAGTTGGTATCTCTGCATCTGGTCAAATTGATCATATTGCTCCAACTATTACTAACTTGTGTACAGAATTTAATACTGTTGCAACAGGATCTATCAACGAAATCTCAACATACTATAACGAATTTACTTTATTAAATGGATTGAGACTTCACGGTTTATCAGATATCAAATTAAATCTAGGTAGTACTGCAAGAGCAGCACTTGGTACTGATAGTGATGTTGTTGCAGGAGCACAAACAAAATTAAAGTTAGGACAAGAAACAAATACAACTATTGGTAATGAAACAAGAACTAAAGTAGGTGCAGCACAAGAAACTGAAGTTGGTGCTAAAGCAGAAAATAATTTAGCATTGAAACTTAGAAATATTCTCGGTGCAGATATTGCAAACGTAATCGGAATTAAGAATCAAACTAGTATTGGTATTCAATCTAAGATTACTCCAGTTATTAACATTGACGTTGCAGGAGCCATTAAGCTTACTTGCTAATTAGTTTTTCTGAACCCTGGCAGAGTTATTATAGTGACATTTGGGGTGTTTGTCCAGCCCCTTGACAGGGAAAAGCTACGATGGTATAGTAGAGAGGTAATCAAATGAGACGTATGAACATTACGGACATCCCTGCAGACACTCAACTCGCTGGTGTCAAAATTAATATTCTCAATCGTACTATTCATCTCTTTGGAGATGGTGGGGAAGAACTTCAACTGATTGAAGCAAGTGCAACTGACTTCACTGCTATGTGCAGCTTTGTCAATGAATCACTGACCGAAGACATGATTGAGTACGTTTACTGAGGCGAAAAACGGGCCTTAGTTACCAAAAACGTCGGAAAAAAATTCTGGGCCAAAATTGACTCTGGCCCTTTTCGGGACGGTGGTGGAATTGGTAGACACACCAGACTTAAAATCTGTTGATCATCACGATCGTGAGGGTTCAAGTCCCTCTCGTCCTATAAATAAATTTGAATTTGATTTTACTATGCCTAATAATAAAGTAACTCCTGAATTCCCTGGTCTTTCATTTACTCTTTCAAAAGTTCAAGAAAAGAGACTGGAAGATTGGTTAGTTGAACAAAATACCATTATTGTAAAAGAACAATTAGAAAATGGAGACTTAAACGAAACTCAAAAAGAGATTCAAAAAAAGTCTTTAGATATGGGATTTCCGATTCCCGTTTATGATTTAAATACTGGATACTATAGCATCAGTTTTACACCCGTTGCTTGGGGAAATCGTATTTACGTTCATAATCATTTCACAGGAAATTCCTTCAAATTGTTTGATAAAGAAGACTTTGAAGATCAAACAGCCACTAGTGGTTCCATTGATTCTGAGAAGAAAGAAGAATAAACTATATTATAAATAGTTTTGATTAAAAAAAGATAGTACAAGGGCTTTGCACACATGTCACTAACTCAAGTAACTACTCGCGGTATTGCGAAAGGTGTAGAAGTTGTACTTTCATCTGGTCTGACTGGAGACCCTTCTCTCGCCTGGTCTGGTGATGAGGATACAGGACTTTATAGTAGCGCTGCTGGTTATACTGATTTCACGTCTAACGGCACAACGGTATTAAGTATTGGTCCTGATGGTCTCAACTTCCCATCTGGTGCTACAACACCTATCAAGTTCAACGGAACTAATGTTGTAACTTTCGATGCGGCAGGTCTGACCATTGCGAATGGAAAGCAACTTATCTTACCTCAGGGATCCGCCTCAACACCATCTATTGGTTTCACCGGCGACACGAACACTGGCATCTTCAGTTCTGGAGATGGAGAGATTGATTTTGTCTCTAACGGTGTTGTAAAACTGTCTATTGACAGCACAGGTCTTGTTCTTCCTACAGGAATTTCTGGATCTTCGATTAACGTTACTAACAGTCAGAGAGTTCTCTATGTTAGTATTAACGATACTCTCGCTACCGATTCTATCACCAACACTGGTAGATCTCTAAACAAGCCCTTCAAAACTATCGAGAGAGCGTTACTTGAAGCTGCTGTTCAGTCATGGAGAAGTGGAAGCGGTGATGAACAAGGAGAAGACGGCGCTGACCTCTTCGAGTTCTTCACCATTATGATCTTCCCTGGTGAATATGAGATTGACAACCGTCCTGGTGATGGATCTAACTCGAATATTCTGACACAGGCAGCTTATACAGATACAACCCTATCGGAAAATCTGTATAGATTTAATGCTACTAATGGTGGTGTTATTGTTCCCCGTGGTACTTCTCTTGTCGGTCTTGATCTAAGAAAGACAATTATCCGTCCTAAGTACGTTCCTTCTCCTGTTGATGCATCTGCAGTTGGAACTGGTATCTTTAGACTAACTGGTGGTTGCTATATGTGGCAGCTAACCATTAAGGATAATAATAAAGACGCACAATATGTCTATAAGAGTGCTTCTTCTACCTACACTAACACTGGTTCTGACGTATTCCCTTGTTCTCACCATAAAGTTACTGTATTTGAATACGCAAGTTATCCTGATCTTACTTCTTACTACTCGAAAGTTGACCAGTATAGCCCTCTGGATGATGTTGCTCTGCAATCTCAGAGACATGGTGATGCTCAAACACTTCTTCTTGCTAATAAGAGATTTATTGCAGAAGTTGCTGTTGGTAGAATGCTCACCAACTTCCCATCGTTCTCTGTTCCTGGTGGAAGATCTAACTGCGAGGATGACATTGAGGATGTAATCGAGGCACTCGCTTATAACGTTGCTTACGGTGGTAACAACAAAGTTGTTGCTGCTGCGGGTCTATATGTTAGTGGTGGTTCAATTCAACACGTTGGCGGTGAAGAAACTCAGTCGGTTTATGCATTCAATCAAGCAAAACTGATTGCTAATGAAGTTATTAATAACGTACTCGTTACTGTTACTTCTGGTGATACAGCTATCACTCAAGTTAGAGACCTTACAATTACTGCTGATCCTGTTACTGGATCTAATACTAGTGCTGCATCTTGTGCAAACGTAACTTCTCAGATCACAACTCTATTCACTATCGTTACTGATACGATTAGTAATCCATCGAGTTTTGCTTCTCAGACATCGACTGCACCTCCTGCTGCTGGTACTGCTGAAGACTATATTCAGAGAATTGAAGAAAACAGAATCGTTGGTTCTGTTGCAACTGCTATTTTATCTGATACAGTTCAATCTGCATCTCCATATGTCTTTAACTGTTCGATGAGATCCGTCTTCGGTATGAATGGACTTCATGCTGATGGTTCTAGAGCGACTGGTTTCAAGTCGATGGTTCTTGCCCAATACACTGGTATCGCTCTGCAAAAAGACGACCGTGCATTTGTTGGTAGTAACCTTTCCTCTGGTATTGCTCAAACAAACGCTGAAGGAAACAACTATCATATTGATCCAACTTCTGAATATCGTGATGATTGGAGACACTTCCACATCAAGGCATCTAATGATGGATTCTTACAGGTAGTTTCGGTCTTTGCTGTTGGTAACGCTGATCACTTCCTTGCTGAGTCTGGTGGTGACATGTCAATCACTAACTCGAACTCTAACTTCGGTAATACTGCTCTGAAAGCAGTTTCCCATAGACCTGCAGCATTCACTCAAGATTCTGGTGGTTATATTGTTGGTGTTGTACCTCCAAGAGGTATTGATTCAACAAAAGATAATCTTATCGGTATCAGTGAAGTTGATGTTGGTCATACTGTTACTGCATACTCTGCAGCAAAAACAGCAAACCAGGAAGCTTCCTTCAAGAAAGTCTATATCAAGATCAATAACGAAAGTTTGATCAAAGAAAGTGATATTCCAGAATTCTATACTAAGAACTCTTCTGGTACAATCACAAAGGCAGAACTTCTGGTTGATGGTTTGAACTATTCTCTTGGTAAGAGAGAACATAGTGATAGTTTACCTGAAGCAATCTATTGCAATCTTTCTAAGCACCCTGCTGATCCAACTAACGAATTGTTTGGTGCTAGAATTCGTTTGAGAGATCTTACAAACAGTTTAGATCCTGCCAATACTTATACTAAAGTATCTCCTGGAAGTGGTACTTATACAACTAAGAATGATGTAAGATCATACTATGGTTGGGAATATGTTTCTACCAATGCTGATGGTGATGACCTTGGTCGAGTTTGTATTTTAGTTGATGATAGTCGTGCTGGTGGTAGTGCCACAATTTCTGGTATTCCTACTGGATTCAGTATTGCTGCAAACGGTACTAACACATATCCAGATAAAGCAGATGGTGATTATACTGTAACTGCAAACGTAACTACTCCTGCTACACCAACAACTCAGTCGGATCCAATTGACGTTATCGTAACTATTGTTTCTAACGTTATTACTGCTGTCGCACCTGCTTCAAATGGTGGATCTGCTGGAACTCCTGGTTCTCTTAGTGGATCTGGATTTGCTGTTGGTAACCAGTTAACTCTACCTGACGGTGTTGCAACTGGACTTGGTACTAGAGTTGGTAGTGCAGAACTTGTAATTCAAGTTGCGACCATTGGTTCGTTGACTAACCAGTCCTTTACTTCTGAAAACATCAAAGCAGATGGTTATCTTACCAGTTCTTCGATTGGTCCTAGATATAAACCTATTAATCAATCTGTTACTCTTGAAAACCAAACTGCTGACAGACTATCTCTTCTGAGAAGACTGACCCAGAGAGTTGATAGTAACAACTCTGGTAATACTACAATTCTGGATGATTTTAACTTAGGTTCTTCTACAACAACTACTGCTCAAATTAAGAGAATCCAAGATAACAGACAAGCATCTGGTTCTGGAGAACTTCTCTGGAGATTCATCTACAAACTACCTAACACTGGTACTGTCAAGAGAAAACCACCTGAGTCTAGATTTACAATTCAACTTAGGGATACTGGTGCTACATATCCATTCACTTATAATGGAACAACTACTGGTTCTAAGACATTCTACATCTATAGTGTAGAACCAATCATCGAATATCAATTCGGTACAGGTGGTAGAGACGGTTATTATATGTTGACCGTTTTAGATGGTAACGTTATTACTAAGACTAACGGTACTTCCTTCACCAATACAATCAATTACGGTGTACAAACTACTTCTGGTAATGGATACAGCGTTGCTGATACTGTAGTAACTGGTTGGGGTGTTTCTCAGAACATCAACTATCTCTATCCTGAGATTGACCTGGATAATCCTAAGTGGAATCCAAAACCATCTACTACCAGATATAACCCAGCAGTTAAGAACACAATTGCTCTTGATACTGATCTAGTAACAGATGGTTATGATCGTATTACTCAGTACTCAATTACTGCTGAATCTTCCAAGAATTTCTTAAATGGTGTTCTTGCTGGTGGATCTATCGCTGGTTCTTTGACTAACGAATTAAATCTGAATACTTTCTTCGGTCTTACTACTTTGACTGATGCTAAGATGGAAGCACCTTATTCCGTCTCTGGAAATAATACATATGGTGTTGATAAGGGTGCTGTTACCGAGTTCACTAACGATATTCCTGTATTCTCTGATCGTGTTATCCTTCTTGGTACTAATGTAACGACCAATGCAACTGCTGGTACTCCTGTAAACCTCCACAGACCTTCTATTCTTCGTGCTTCTGGTCATACCTGGGAGTATGTCGGTTTCGGTCCTGGTAACTACTCCACGGGTCTGCCTAGGTTCCAAACGGAGACACTTAATGCTCAGGAACAAGTCAATGCACAGGGTCTAGAATCTGGTGGTGGTTTTATCGCCTCCTCGGGTACTAACTCTCAGGGTGACTTCTTTATTGGTAACCAAGTTATTGATACGAAGGGTAATCAGTCTAATACACTGAACTTCCCACGAATTAAGACATCTGCAGACAATAAACTGATTGACTTTGGTGATCCTGCATCTCTCGCATCTAACTCTGCTTCCTCTACATTTAATCCATCTTCCTTTAGTGCAAGTCTAACTCAATCTCTTGCAAATCTACAAGCTGCACAACAAAACAGCTTTAAGACTGCAAACCTTGAGGCACAAACTGCTACTATTGGAACTCTGAAAGTTGATACGAAGTTGGAGATTGCAACCAACGTATTCCAGACTGTAGGAAACTTCCCAAGTGCATCTCAAGGAACCTTCGGTTTTGCCAAGAGAGCGGTTGATAACTGGTTTAACTTAGACACTACGTCTAATGCTTATGAGAATGAAGCTAATAGTTTCATTTCTCCTAAGGACCTTGCTGATTGGGCTAATAAAAATGCATTTATTACCACCAATCCTATTAACTGGCCTCTGTTAAGTACAGATTTACCCGCAGCAGGTTCTTATAATGCTGTAAGTAATGCTGGTTCTGTAACAGATCTTGCAACTCTCGCGAAAACTTCTAACTTCACATTCCAACCATACGATCCTGTGGATGCAAGGTGGTATGATTCTGCGACTGGTGTAACCAATGCTGCAGTTGGTGCAATCACTAATCTTACTGATTACACTGGTAGAAGTGGGCAGTTCTTCTTGATTTACGATTCTCAGGTTAAACTTGGTGGTATTCATCCATCTGGAACCTGGAGACCAGTAGAAAACACCTTTAAGAGTATTGACCCTGTTTCTGGAAACCCAGTTGCATATCTAACCAGTCAATACTTCTTGGTGACATACTACGTTACTAATGGTAAGGTCCTCTATGCTGTAAACGCAGTCTCCTTATCTTGATAAATTATTATAATAGGGAGGATAGTTAAACATGGCAGATCTAGGTTTTTGGGAAAAGAAAAGTACGGGAGGGGGTTCTGCCCCTCTCGGTAATTTACGAGTAGACGTTCTTTTTACAACAGATAATTCTGGTAGCATGAGTGCTTTCCAGAATTGGTTGTTTGATCCTGCAACTGCAATTGCATTGAATGATGCTCTTGTAGTTAATGGTATTGGTGCTGTAGACCAAGATGGTTTAGATACAGACAATTGTAATCGTATTGCAACATCTAAGTATTCTCAAATGTTGCAATTGGCTTATAGAGACTTGATTGTTGTCCAACTAGATCAATCTCTTCCTAGCAATGTTCAGGTTGGTGGTTCAACTGGAATAGCTTTTGTCTTTCCAAATGGAAATACCCAAGTTGGATACACAGTTTACGCTTGGAACAATAGACAATATGTTAATAATTTTGCACCAACATCTTCAAATGTAAGTTTGTCTGGTGATTATATTGATTTTAATAATCACAAATATGGTAGTGGAGATCGAGTTGTTTATAGCAATGGTGGTGGTACTTCAATTGGAGGACTTACCGATGGCGCCACTTATTTTGTAAGTCGTGTTAATAATAACCGATTTAGACTTGCTACAACCAGAGCAAATGCTATTGCAGGAACTGGTGTTATAGATTTAAATACAACAGAAGGATCTGGAACTAATCATAATTTTACTGGTCCATTTGAACTGATCTTGAGGGAAACTAATGGTGCGGGTACAACACCAAATATTCCAATTGGATCTACTTGTCAAACCAACATTGGTGGTGGTAATCTTGGTACTGTTGATAATTTTAAACGACTTGAAGTTCCATATAAGTATTACACCCCATGTGATGAAAGAATTAAATATTTCTGGGCATCAAATACGAACGGTACTAACTTCAACCCAAACACAATTAATGCTGGTCAAGCAACAACTCCACTTGGTAGTTTTGTGAGTGGTATTCAAGAAGACTCTTACAACACAATTTATAGTTCATATGCTATCGTTAGAGATGGTGGTGACGACTATCGACCAAGATCTGGTAGTAAGGGTATTGTAGTTGCATCTTCTAACCAACAGTCTATTCTAAATCCTGCTTTACCAACAACTCCTGGTGGTAGTTATCAGTTGACATTAGATACACTGAAAGATACCAATGTCTCTTATGTTGGTATGGTTGGTGGTTACATTGCAGGTAATCTTTCAAACCGTGTAGAACCATATCTTAGACAAGCACCAGACTATGGTGAAACTGGTGTTCCTGCTGCTGATGTTCGTGGATTTGTTCCATTAACTGGTGCGGTTAAAGAAACAGGTGGTTTAGATTATACAACTCAGACAACTGCAACTGCTGGTATCATGAATTCTATCCCACAAGGATGGTATAGAAATGTTTTAATGACGCTTAAAACTGCAGCTGCAACTCCAAATAGAATTCGTGCTGACATTCGTGTTAACATGTATCTATCTCCAACTGGAGCTGGTGGTGCAATTGTAGTTAATCCTGTATCTAAAGTTAGTATTGGTGGTTATGGATATGAAGATGGAGATATTCTAACTGTTTCTCCAGATTCACCCGAATTAACTGGACTTGCAAATGATTTGGATATTACAGTTGGTACAAATGGTACTGAAGACGAAGACTATACTGGAATGAGTAATGTTGTCATTGGTGGTGCATTTACTCCTGGTGAGTTTAGAATTATCACTATTGATGGTTTTACTTCTGGTGGTGGTGGTGAAGCGACTGACCGTCGTGTGAGAGAATTAAACTTTGCTACTTTCCCTGATACAATGCTAGGTGAAACTGGAAATTTTTCACCTCAGTCTACAGTTCCCGTTAGTGGAAGAGTCGCTGCTAGTAATGCTAAAACAATTAATTCTGCTGCAACAGCAGGTGATAAAACTCTATCACTTACTAGTGTAGCTGGAATTAATGTGGGTGATTATGTATTTGATTCAACTGGTTCTAATGATATACTAAGAGTTCCTTATAATGTTAAAGTTACTGCTGTGGATACGTCTGCAAACACAATTACAATAAGTCATCCAATTAATCAGAATATTTCAAGTAGTGATACAGCTATCAGAGTTGGTCCTCTGTCTACTGATGATCATGGGTGGGATTATGAAAGATTAGCAAGAGAAACTAACGGTGCCTTGTATTTCATGCCTGGTCCTCACTATTGGTCTTCTTCTAATGCGATTGGTGTTTCATCTAGTGCTCCTGGAGTATCTAGTACACAAGCAACTGATGATTGGCAAACCATTGCTATCTTCCAAACTTGGAAGGTGACATTTGGTAGATCTATTGGTCGTGTATTCGGTCAATATCTGTTCAAGACAGCCTGATAAATAGTAAGAAAAGCAATAAACAATGGCCACTGTTTTCAAACCCAAAAGAAGTTTTACGGCCGCGGCGGTCCCTACTCTTGCTCAAATAGGAAGAGGTGAACTTGCTATTAACGTCGCGGACAGGAAAATCTATGTCCGTGACGAATCTGGTGGCAATACTCCTGCTAATGATCAAGTTGTTGTTCTTGCAAACTTTGATTCTGCAGGTGCGACAATTGATGATGCCATCGTTTTTGCAATTGCTTTAGGGTGAGGTAAACAATGGCAAACGTATTCAAAAGTATTACTGATACAGGGGTAGGAACAAGTCTAACGACAGTTTACACTTGTCCTGCATCTACTACTGCTGTTGTGATTGGATGTAATGTTTCCAATACAACTGGTGGTCAGATTACTGTTGACGTAAAGTTAAACAAAAATACAGGTGACGATGTTTTTGTCGTCAGAAATATTCCTATTCCTAATGGATCATCTTATGAATTCATTGCAGGAAGTAAATTAGTATTAGAAGCCTCTGATGCATTAGAGGTGCAATCTAACGCTGCTACAAGTGTGGACGTAATCGTTAGCGTCCTAGAAAGTAGTTAAGGAGGGTAATCATGGGATATCAAGGATTAAGACCTTCAGATTTTGTAGGATCGTATAGTAACATCTTACAAATTGATACGCCATTACCTCACAGTCCTGGTCCTGGTAGTGGATTTAATGGAACTCAGACTGCTTTTAAACTGCAGTATGATGGTGTAGATGTTGGTGCTAGTTTAGAAAGTTTAGTTGTAGTTCTTGGTGGTGTTACACAAAGACCAACAACAGATTACACATATTCTAATGGTGTAATTACATTCACCACTGCACCACAGTCAAATCTGACCATTGATATTCGTAGGTTACAAAGTTTCAGTTCTGAACTTGTATTAGACAATGATGTTGTCGGTACTTTTAATTTAAATCTTACTAACACTGCAAATCCTACTAACGGTGTTGAAGAAGGAGATATTTATTATAATACAACCGAAAACGAACTTAGAGTTTAT
>CEOI01007170.1_pt1 | contig 10210 bp, 17 predicted proteins | sample 530351 | NCBI WGS metagenome assembly CEOI01 (sample SAMEA2619962, study PRJEB7988) | marine metagenome | biome: marine biome (ENVO:00000447); feature: deep chlorophyll maximum layer (ENVO:xxxxxxxx); material: "saline water (ENVO:00002010), including plankton (ENVO:xxxxxxxx)" | depth 17 m | reverse complement strand
GTTACCCAGGAAGTTGGTGGTTCGAGTCCATCCGCCCCAGTTTTTTTGAGAAGCCATGTCGGAGCTAATCTCGTGGCCGAGTACTCCATTGTGAAGCGACCCTGCTTCGACAACTCAAACAAGAGAAAACATCATGGCTGACGCCACACAAACACAACTTGACTACAGAACACTGAACATCGAAAAGCTGACTGCCAACCTTTGGGAAGCGGTTCAAGCAAGCAACAAGAACATGTTGGTTCTGGAACCGGGAAGTGAGTCTGGACAGAACTTTATGAACGTCCGAGTCTACTTCTTGAAAGATTGGGATGGCATTGAAGACGCAATTACTTTGGACGAAAGGGTCGTGTTCGACAGAAACGACTTCGACCTATCGTTACTCAAGTTTGTCCGCTTGATTATGGAGTTGGGTTACGAGCACAAAGCTCTGATGTGTGGCGCCCTCAACGACATTGAGACGCCGTTCATACCGGAAGATGGCTGTGACTCATTGCTCAAGCCTCGCATAGTAGACTGGGGAGACATGTCAGAAGCCGAGTACTTCAGTACGTATGCGGCGTTGACTAACGACATCAACATCAAATCAAAGGGAACCATATGTTCATGACTACCACCGTGAAGAAGAGCTCGATGCGCGGCACCGTGCTCACCTACGTCCTCTCAGAGCCAGGTGAGGAGACCGTCAACAGTATCGTTGATGATCTCTACCATGGCACTGGCACACGCAAGAGGGTGTTCAACGCCGTGTACGACGCGGTGTCGAACCTCAGGCAGCGCGGCTTGCTGTACTACGGAGACGGACCCAACCGGACGAACAGGAAGCTGCACGCTGTAGAAGGCGCAGCTGACTGTCTGGTCTAGCTATCGAGCTGTGAATCCGAACGTGACGGTGACTGATTCTTCGGGAGCCGTTGCGCTTTGACCACCACCGGATGTAGTAGAAGCATACGCCATCAGTCCTGTGCCAGTCTCAATACCCGTCGGGAAGTAGTAGTAGCAAGATGTGTTTGCTGGGCAGTAAAACTGGAACTCGTGCTGAGTTCCTGTCGTTCCAGACGTGTTCTCAATCACATGCACATACACTGCGTCAGCGGTGTTGGGGTTGGTGATTTCCACTGCGTACAAAGTTTTATTGCCAGAAGCAACAGCTTCAACGGTGAGGTCCGCATCAGTATCCACCACGATTGTGGTGACCAATGGGTTGGATGCAGTTGTTGTAGTTACAGCCATGCTTACCTCAAGCGCAAAGGAAAGTGAGGACTACGGTGCCAGGATCGCCCGTGTCGGAAGTTGCCGCTGCGTCTGTCACCCAGAAAGAAAGCTGAGTGAATGCAAGACCTGCAGGAAGCTGAAGAGTAGACGCCTTGTTCGCCTCAAGGTGCAGCATCAGGTCCGGTTGTGTAGTGCCGACGGTCACTGTTCCGCTACGCAGATAAATCTTGAGGAAGGCAGGGTTAGACGACTGATTGTCGAAATCAATAGCGTACAGCGTTCCAGAGCCACCAAAAATGTCAGAGCTCAGCGAATCACTCGCGTTGGACTCGGTGGCGATCTTGTAGCTCAAAGAGGTGTTCGAAAAGCCAGTTACCGTCAGTGCCATCAGATACTCCCAGCGAAGACATCGTATTCTACCAAACCTTAGTCCGTTGAACAAACGAGGACAATCACTAAATGTAGTGAGTGTCTTTGACAGAACCACGACCGTTCACTACTGTTGCTACACCAAAAGGAGATCACATGTCGGATGCAGACCAGAAAAAATTCGTAATCGATACCAACCCTGCCTTGAAAGCATTGTTCGATGAGCTCGGTGATTCGTACCGTGAAGTCGGCAGAGTGTTGGGAGTTTCGCACACACATCTGTGGCACGCCCTTAAGGGGGGGCGCAATCCGATCTCGGTAAACCTTCTAGCCAGGTATGCAAGCCTAGCGAAGGAGCGAGCTGGAGTCAGCATGGACCTGCTGATTACTTCGGACGGCAAATGTAAATGGAAGATCGAGCGCGTTTGATCTTCTTGGTAAAACCTTCCCCCCCGATTGATGGAGCGATCCGTGTGGATTCATGCAGCAGAGCGCGTAGCAGTAACAGAAGTAGCACAACGACTTGGCTTGACCTTGATGAAGGCCAACTCCCTTGGACCTTGCCCGAGTTGTCTAACAAAGGAAAGAGGCTCTAAAGACAAGCGCGGTGCCATCGGCATTCGAACCGACAACAAAGGTTGGGAGTGTCATCGATGTAAAGCCAAGGGATCTGGCATTGATTTGGTCTCTTTTCATATTGGCGGCGCCAAGTTTAAAGACTTGGACAGTGCAAACAAAGATGCGGTTCGTAAGTGGTTCGAAGGAGAAATCAGTTCTGGTATTGACTTGAGTTCAGAGCCACAAAAGCTCAGGGGTAGTCGACCACCACTCGATGAGGTGAAATCACTCTGGACGAGTTCAATGCAGTTGCACCAACTCGATCGGGATGACGAATGCATCAAGTTTCTTAAAACCCGCAATCTTGATTTGAAGGCGTTGGCCAAGTCCGGCGTCGTCCGATTCACACCGCAGAGAGCTAAGTATCAATGGCCATCGTGGTGGCCGCCAGGTCGTAGTTCACTGTGGCGGGTCATCGTTCCTGCTTTTGATGAGCTCGGCAACTTTGTTAGTCTGCATGGACGCGCGATTCGAACCCCAGAATCAGCACCAAAGACGTTGTGGCCCAAGGGCTACGAAGCGAAAGGACTATTCATGCCAAACCGATTTGCAGTCAAGATGCTCAAAGGCCTTGCTGTAGATCTGGATGGCGTGTTGTTCGTCGAGGGACTGACTGACTTCTTGAAGTGTGCAGCTGAAGTCGAGGATTTGAACCTGAAACTTGCCGTCCTTGGCGGCGCGTCCGGCGCCTTCGATTCGGTATCGAAACTCAAAATACCAAAGAATCTGAAAATATATATCGGTACGGACCCTGATGACCAGGGACGTGAATATGCCAACAAAATCAAGGTGCAGCTCGGCAATCGAGTGTCATACAGGATTCCTCTTGAGGAGCTCGTAGGTGGTCCTGATGCTTGATATTGATTCAGTCATTGACGGAAAAGAGGGGTCACCTCGACTCAGTGATCTGTTGGCCATGGCAGAAAAGCATCATGAAGTGAACGGCCAGTCCGGAGCCGATGGTCGCATCATGAGCATGCTTGAGATGCAGACCAACAAAGACGGCACACAGAAAATTAAATCTACGGTGCCGAACCTGTTGATCATTCTTCAACGCGACAAACGCTGGAAGAAAAAGATTTGGTTGAACGAGTTCAGCAACACCATTTACAACGTGGATCGACCGCTGAAAGACACAGACTATACGCGGGTCAAGACGTGGATGTACAACCAGTATGGAGTCCACTTCAGTACGGACATGATAGTCGAAGCAGTCAACTTTGTTTCAGAGGAGAATGGGCGAAACCCACTCGTATCGTGGCTCAAAGATATTGTGTGGGACGGTGTGCCTCGCATGGACGAATGGTTGATTCGTGGCTGCGGCACGGAAGATACGAAGCTTGCCAGAGAGATTGGCAGAAGATGGCTTGTACAATGCATCGCTAGAGCCATGGAACCAGGCTGTAAGGCCGACTGTGTGCTCATCCTTGTCGGACCCCAAGGCGCTCGTAAAAGCACGACATTCCGAATCCTAGCGTCTCCAGAGTACTTCTGTGACACGCCGATGGACATCGGTTCTAGCAATGCATACATGCAGATTCATCGAGCATGGATTTACGAGGTGGCCGAGCTGGACTCGATTCACCGTGCTCGTAACTCAAGTACGAAGGCGTTCTTGTCTGCACAAGAGGACACGTTCCGGGCGCCGTATGCACGCCAACCAGTGAGCCTGAAACGACACACCGTGTTCTGCGGTACGACCAACAAGGCTGAGTTCATCACAGATCAGACTGGTTCAAGACGCTACTGGCCGATTCAAATCGGAGCAATCGACACCGAATGGACGGAAACAAATCGCGCCCAGCTGTGGGCGGAGGCAGTGGTTGCATACAACAACGGAGAGAAGTGGTACCTACAAGACGAAAGTCAGAAGGAACTGGAAAGCCAATCTTCTGAGTTCAAGCAGATTGACCCGTGGCATGAAATCATCGACAACTGGTTGGTGACAAGCACATCCGGTGCATCGACTACAGACATCATGACGGAGGCGCTCAAGCTTGAGAAGTACCAGATGACTCGCGCTTCAGAGATGAGAGTCGCAGACATCATGAGAGATCTCAACTACGAAAAGGTAAGGCGTCGAATATACGGAGAGCGAAAATACGTCTGGAGAAAAATAAATCCCGACAACGTCATACCAATTGAAAAGCCGACCGCAGTGGTTGAAAATAAAGCAGAGGACTAGCAGCAATGTCAGAAGCAGAAGAGGGCACAAAGATTACCGACTGGTATTTGAACGAGGAGGACAAAGACCAAATCGTCGCCAAGTCCGGCAAGAAAACCATTCGAGCACTACCAGGTAGCGAAAAATTCTTGCTGTACGCAGAAGCGAATCGTGTGAAGAAGTTCGTCGACAACGGTTCGTACTACGCCGTCATTGGGTTTGGAGTGGATTTCTTTATCAACCGGGGTTTTTCCCACGATTGGGAGGACATGCCGAGTCGGTTCGACTTGATTGAAAAGACACGCAACACACTATTGGACCTTGTGGAAGATGGTCACACGTTTGATGAGTCGCAGCTCGATAAACTGTATGCTTGGTTGAACGTCAGTCCGTACGAAGCAATGGCGATGACCGAGCCAATCCGTAGGCAGCTCATCAACATTGTCGACATCATGTGGACGTCCTGTGTCATGAAAGGCAAGGCTCACGGTGTTCAATCGAACGATACCGCGCATACAATGATGATCGACACACTCCACGCTTGGTCTGACCGTGTAGTCATTCCGTTCAAGGGAGTTGGAGTGGCAAGGCTGCTTTCATGAAACAACAACTCGGCACCATAAAGAGGCATTGGATACAACCTCTCAACTGGACCGTAGATGTCGATCAAGACACCATACGAGTGTGTGACTCAAACAACGACCTAGTCGTGAGCTCAGCACTACACAGCTGCGTAGAAAAGTCTATCCAAGAGCATCTACAAGAAGCACAGGCAGTAGCAAATCTGGACTTGCTACTGTCCATGTGCGAAGAGGAAGAGGCCTAAGTACTCTTCTTGGTAGAGCGCTTGGTCGTCTTCTTTGCAGCGGGCTTCTTTGCAGCAGCCTTTTTGGCGGCAGGCTTCTTAGCCTTAGTCAAGGTGACCTTGTCATCCTTAGTGCCGAACTTACCGTCCGAACCCGCCTCGATCTTTGCCTCTAGGATGCCAACTTTGACCCGAAGTTGCTGGGCCTCGCTGACTCCTTGCTCGAGCTCGACGATGTATCGAATGAGTGTATTGAGCACATCGTTTGTGTCGTATCCTGGAATGACGAATCTCCCAGGCTTCCGTGCTTCAATGATTGCGTCTACTTTGTCTTTCAAACTCATGTTTGACTCCTTCATATTCGTAGGCATGGATTCAGCCCAGGCCATTCTCTCACAGAGACTATGCCACCAGTAGCTCTCTCGATTCCGATTGCCAGTGGCAGTGACGGTGTTTTGCGTCCGTATTCCAAATCTCTGAGGTATCCGATACTGATTTTCATATCGAAACGGACCAATTCACCATTCAACCAAACGACAAACTTGGCTCTCGTACTTCGACCCGGCAGGCTCTTACGATACTCAGCTATGACCATGCGACACACCTTGTGAAAGCAGACTATCGGAATGACTGCAGTTTGTCTACATGTAGGTGTGGCCGGTTGACACACATTGTGATACTCAGTACTCTCACCAGAAGAGAGGAACATATGGACCAAGCAGAACGCGAAGCGTGGCTCGCAGAACGTCGTAAGGGCATGGGTGGCACTGATGTCGCCGCTATTATGATGTCTGGAGCTGATTCATCAGAAAAGCTTGGTTCATTTGAAAACAGCCTATTCAAGCTGTGGTCCGAAAAAACTGGACTGTATCCAACAGAGGATATTGACGACGCGATTCTGATGCGTGGTCGGGTCATGGAAAAGTATGTCTGCGAATTTTACGAGCTCCATCTTGGGGAAGGTTGCAAGCTCTGGGAAGAAGGACTGACATGGCATCCGACTCGGCCACGCATCTTTGGCACACCAGATCGGCTTGTGGAGCAGGACGGTGTGCGTTTCGGTATGGACGCTAAGACTCGCCGCATGAGGCTTGGGTGGGGGCACTCGGGCACAACTGACGTGCCACTGGATGTCGAGATTCAAATGCGAGTGTACATGGAGATATTTGACGCTCCATACTGGGACATCGCCACGCTGTTCAGTCTCGATGACTTCAGGGTCTACAGAATTGAACGTGACAAAGAGCTCGGGGAATCGATTCTAGACGTCGCAACTGCGTGGTGGGACAAGCATGTCGTAAACGAGATTCCACCAGACGTGGACGCTACAGACGCTTGCAAGAAAGTTTTGAGCATGATGAACGAGCGCGTCAAAGATACTCCTCCTCGAGTGGCGACTGTGGCTGAAAAAGACCTGCACGAAAAGCTTGTCGACGTGAAGTCGAAAATCAAAAAGCTTGAGGGAGAGCGCAGGGAGATGGAAAACATCCTGCGCGCCAAGATCGGTGAAGACACAGGCATCCAAGGTATCGCAACTTGGAAAGTCAGTCGTCCAAGAAAGGTGTTCGATAAGGATGCCTTTCGTGAGAAGCATCCCAAGTTATACGACAAGTTCGTCGTTGAAAAACCAGGAGCTCGCATACTGCGAGTAAAAGAGGCAACATGAGCACAGCAATCACAACCAGAGATAAACTGGTACATCTCAACGACTTCCTTGAAAAGAAGAAAGGCAGCCTGATTAGCGTCGCGCCTGATGGCGCCGATGTGGACCGCATCATCCGGACTGCGATGTTTGAGGCGTCAAAGAACGAGCGCCTTGTTCAATGCAGCCCAACGTCGGTTTACATGGCGCTGGCTAAGGCCTGTGAGCTTGACCTTGTTGCTGGTGGAGCGCTGCATCGAGCCTCGTTGGTGCCCATGTGGAACAAGTCAAAGAAGACCTATGATGCTGAGCTATGGATTGAATACACGGGATTGATGGAGCTTGTGCTCCGTTCTGGGGATGTGTCTCATTTCACAGCTGAGGTCGTCTATGAGAAGGACGAGTTCGAGTGTTCGTTTGATTTGGAGGGTGGCAAGAAGCTGCATCACAAGCAGTTCTTCGATGGTGACCCTGGTCCTCTTCGACTGGCATACGCAGTGGCGCACTTCAAGAATGGCGGCCATCAAGTTGAGGTCATGAGACGTGACCAAATCAACAAGATTCGCAAGTCATCTCGTAGTCCTGACTCAGGCCCTTGGGCGCAGCACACCGAGGAGATGTGGCGCAAGACTGTTGTTCGTCGCATCTGCAAGTACTTGCCGCTTTCACCGAAGACAAAGGCAGTCGTCGAACACGACATCGCTAGCGACTTCAACGAACCAACGGTGCTCGATGCAACCTTTAAGTCCGACGTTACTGAAACGGACAACACGCCAGCACCAGAAAATGTTATTGAAGTTCAAGAAGCCAAGCCCAAGCGTAAGAGGAAGACGAAAGTGAAGGACTTGGTTGAACGAGCTCAGGCAAACGACTTGCCAGAGCCAGAAGAAGATTTCACCTCATAAGGAGCACCCATGTCGCTACTCGACGAAGCCGCAAGTAATCTTTCCCCATACAAGCTGATGATGTCTGAAAAGGCAGGCAAGGAAGTAGAACGCAAGTTCATCATCCAGCCGCAACGGTTGATGGACATTCTCAAAGATGAGATGAATGGCCGTGTAATCGACAAGAAAGCCAAGAAAGAGTTTGCGACATATCGCACTAAGCTCAAGACCACTGAGTGGACTTTGAAGGGCACGCTAAACTTCGTCGATGGGCCACTGTATCGTGAGCAAATCGGTAAGACGATTCAGAGCATGAAGAAGCACATCAAGCTTGTGCAGCCAAATGGTGAATGGTGCATCATGGACTATGAGGCAGACATTCGACCGAACGCTGCAGGTGACGACGCAATCATGCTTGCCGTCAAGTTTGTCGACGCCAAGAACGAGCGTGATCTGCAGTATCAGAACGGCGTTCCCTTGGTTGATGTGAAGGTCGACGTCAGTGGCTCCAACAAGGAGCTCATCGAGGCGATCCAGGCTCAGAACGCAGCATCTAACGGTGGCGACCCAGAAATGAAGGCGCTCCTGAAGCAGCTCGCTGCATTGATGATTCAGAAGGAATCTGCAACGACTGAGGCTAAGCCAGAGGCACCCGCCGAAGAGGTGGAGATGCCTACCGACTTCGAAGGCTAATGCCACTATACGTATTCAAATGCGAGGACTGTGATGTCAGAGTCGAAGTCCTCCAAGCATTTGGTGATCCTAAGCCCAGCTGCGAAAAGTGCTCTAAGGACATGGAGAAGCAAATCGCACTGACCAGCTTTGTCCTAAAGGGCGGCGGCTGGGCCAAGGATGGATACGGTTCGACCGATGGCTGATCATTCTCTCGACGACATCGTCCACTCCATTCAGTCCGCTGTTATAGCGGCGACCGACATCGCGGAACGTCATGAACTGGATTCGATTACGAACCAAGAGTTCTGGGAGCTCAAGGTTGATGAGAATGGAGAGCCGATTACCGATGACGACGGAAGACACATATATGCACCTCGCATGGTCGTCATGGAGCTCCCAACATGGGAAAATGGAGTACTGGTACACAAGAGAGTTCCGGTCCCGCTCCAGTCCCTCACGACTGGTCAGAGCCTACGGGTGGATACGCTCGAGGTTGAGATGTCAGTGGAGATCTCTGGTCTCACTGCGGACAAGAAAAAAGGTCAACTGATGGTGCGACCCTGCGCCACGAAGCCGTCGTGGTTCAAAAAGGAGAGCAATGCTGCTAAACTGAAGCTGGTTTTCAAGGGCAGCGAACCACCTGAAGGTTATGCAAGAATTGACGACCAGCTCATCAAACTGCTTCCTTAAAATAATCTTATGTCAACCAAGAGAACCAATCCTCCTCAAGAGATAGAAATGGAGGGCGCCACTATTATAGGCGCTGCGCCTCTGTCACAAGAGCGACGGACAACTCAATACGGGACGACGGACGTACGACAATACGACGGTAGTGGAGACGTTTTTCTCGAAACCTTTATGGCTGGAGACGAGGAAGTAGTTTTAATTTCAAGTAGCGATTTGCGAAAGCTTTCAGGAATCCCTGGGGTCGACGGATATAGAACCTACAGTGGAAGCGCTGAAGATAGCGAACTTGTTGGCGGGCCTTCATATGATGAAGCGACAGGATTCGCCGAAGTGCCTGAAGCAGATTTCGTATCTCGGGAGTATTTGAGTCGAAAAAAAGAACCAATACCTTCAGCACCAGCCAGAATGATAAATCCTCAAGCTGGTCCTAACGGTCGAGCGTCAACCAACCCGCGATACGAATCTTTAGAACCGGGCGTAAAGCGTAGATTAGACCAACAAGGAATCACCAGAAGCAAGTACAGAGACTGGCTCTACAGCGTTAATGAAGAAAACCCTGAATGGATCTCTTGGTTCAAAAAATACGCAAAGAACAACCCCACGCATCGAAAAACCGAAGGGTCTGACGGATTGGCGACCGTAGTAACCCCTCATATCAATGTCGGTGGAGGGTTCCATTTTATTCCGGGTGTATCGGTAGATGGTAAGCCCGTTTACTTCTACGATAAAACTGGATCTCTTGAAGACAAACGAAGTTTAGGAGAAAGGGTAAGAAGGCTGAAAATACCGGGCTCACCGGGGTCATATTCTCATCAGGTGGCAGAGTATGACAGGAGTGAGGTAAGATCAGATCGACGACCTCGATTGTCCGGTAAAGATCTCGCAGATGCATACAAACAGGCGTCTACTGGCTCGTCGCGTTCACCCCAAGAACCGCAACGTGAGCCCACTGAAACCGCGCAGACGACGGAGGCTACTTCGCAGAAAGGGTCGTCGTTCGAACTGTTTGAGCTTCCGGTGGTCGATACCCCTAAGGGTCGTCGCCGTATACCCCAACGACTTACAGATAATGAAACACTCATGGAAAACATGAGACAAAAATAGGAGCTCATCATGGCAGATTCCGGCCTCGTACAAATGTCATCGCAGTTCGG
>CEOI01008728.1_pt1 | contig 10237 bp, 4 predicted proteins | sample 530351 | NCBI WGS metagenome assembly CEOI01 (sample SAMEA2619962, study PRJEB7988) | marine metagenome | biome: marine biome (ENVO:00000447); feature: deep chlorophyll maximum layer (ENVO:xxxxxxxx); material: "saline water (ENVO:00002010), including plankton (ENVO:xxxxxxxx)" | depth 17 m | reverse complement strand
AAAAAAAACCCCGTCCGCAACGTAGTTGCATTTGATGTGAAGGGGTGATATAATTATAGAGTTGGAATTTACATTTTTATGGCCAAAGGATTTACAGTAAAAGCAAAGGCACCGACAGTTAATAAGAACGTTGACGAATTCGACCTTGCAGCAGCAAAGGAGATGATTAAAGGTAAGGCAGTTGTATTTTGTCTACCTGGACGAGGATGTTCATATACGTTTATGAAGAGTTTTGTACAATTGTGTTTTGACCTTGTACAAGCAGGTGCGAGTATTCAGATTAGTCAAGACTATAGTTCCATGGTGAACTTTGCACGATGCAAGTGTCTTGGTGCTAATGTATTGCGTGGACCGAATCAGAAACCTTGGGATGGTAAACTGCAATATGATTATCAGTTGTGGATTGACAGTGATATTGTCTTCGACACCGAGAAGTTCTATCGTCTTGTAGCAATGGATAAGGACATTGCAGCAGGTTGGTACATGACTGAGGATGGTCGTACTACGAGTGTTGCTCACTGGTTGGAAGAGGATGACTTCCGTACCAATGGTGGAGTGATGAATCACGAAACTGCTGAGACCATGCCGAAGCGTAAAAAACCGTTTACCGTTGACTACACTGGTTTCGGATGGGTTCTGATTAAGAACGGAGTCTTCGAGAGTCTTGAGTACCCCTGGTTTGCTCCTAAGATGCAGCAATTTGAATCGGGAGAGGTTCAGGATATGTGTGGTGAGGATGTCTCCTTCTGCCTGGATGCCAAGGAAGCAGGGTTTGAAATCTGGTGCGACCCGAAGATTCGTGTTGGTCATGAAAAGACCCGAGTTATCTGAGTCATTGACCCCTACGGGGGTCTTTTTTTATGGTTGACGGAGGGTCTTGGAGGTGTTATAGTGTATTCAAGCCACTGATGGGTGGTGAAAAAAACCGTAAAAAACAACCGTTTAGGAGACACCAAAATTATGGCAGCACGTCGTGGCAGTGGAAACACCAAACTTGACCCAGTTCCTAAAAAAACTCGTCAGGGGTCTGGTCAGCATACTAAATATGCAGCAAGTAGCCGTAATGGTGCTAAGAAACGTTACCGTGGACAAGGTAGGTAAGTATGTATTATCTGGATGGGAATGTAGAGTATCACGATATCCATCCAAAAGACCTTTGGGTCTACAATAAACTCCAATTATGTAGGGTTTTGGGATACAAATGCGGACCAGTTGGGTCCGATGTCCCAGAACCCAATTTTTATGTTGTAAAACCAGCAATCAATTTCATGGGAATGTGCCGTCATGCCCGTATTGTATGGTTAGATGGGTCAACAGACCACTTTCACCCTGGTGAATTCTGGTGTGAAGTGTTTGAAGGAGAGCATTTAAGTGTTGATTACCAAAATGAGTCGTGTAAATTAACAGTTAAAGGGTATCGTGACCCCCAAAAACCACTTTATAAGTGGGACAAATGGGAAAAAATTGATAAAAAAGTAGAATTTCCCGAAATTTTGAAGAATTTGGAGAAAAAATACGAATGGATCAACTGCGAATTCATTAATGGAAACCTAATTGAGGCACATATGCGTCCAAATCCTGATTTTAGGCATGGAAATGTCGTTGCAATCCCAAATTGGGGTGATATTAGTCAGTATAGAGAGTGTGAACTCAAGAAAGGGTACAATTATGTCGATGATCCTGACTATAAACGGAAGGGATTCTGGATAGATTAAATAATACGGAGATAGAACCTCCCAAAAAGTTCTGTTTAACCGATTGGAGAAACAGATGGCTAAGTATCACGTAGACAGAGACCCTGAATACATGTATAAAATGTGGGGAACAACCTCTTTGATTACTGATTACTGGTGCAAACCTCACCCCACAACTGATAATGCAGAGGAATTTTCCGAAGCAGAAATTGATGCAATGGGGGATGAAAAAGAAAAGGGTTAAAAAACTATTATAGATAGTATATAATACTCTTGTTTTATAAATGGCAACACGGGTCTCTAGGGAATTTAGGGATATTAGTTTATCTTTTACTAAACACCCAGTAACAAATGATATTGTGGCACTTAAAAACGAAGATGCCATTAAGAGATCCGTTGTTAACTTAATACGGACACAACTTGGTGAAAGATTTTTTGAACCTATAATTGGAACTTCCTTAGAAGGTTCATTATTTGAACTATCTCATCCTGAAATTCGTATTTCATTAGAAGGTGAGATAAAAGTTTTACTTGAGAACTATGAACCACGTATTTCTACAAATAGTGTTCGAGTAGATCCATCACCAGATGACTATGAATTGAATGTAACTTTAACTTATGACATTGTTGGTCTGGCAATACCTAGACAAAACATCGAGTTTATTTTACAACCAGCTAGGATATAATGTCGTTCAATCAATTCACAAACTTAGACTTTGACGATCTAAAGTCGCAAATTAAAGACTACCTTAGGACAAACAGTAATTTTACTGATTTTGACTTTGAGGGGTCTAATTTTTCAGTATTGATTGATATTTTAGCATATAACTCTTATATTACTGCCTTCAACACGAACATGGCAGTAAATGAGTCCTTTTTGGACAGTGCTACATTAAGAGAGAATGTGGTATCACTTGCTAGAAATATTGGATATGTTCCACGTTCAAAGAGAGCATCAAAGGCAAGAGTTAGTTTTACCGTTGACACTGCTGGATTCTTAGATGTTAGGTCAGTAACTCTAAAAGCAGGTGTAGTTGCACTTGGTGCAATGGTTTCTGGCAGTTATGTATTTTCAATTCCAGAAGATATCACGGTCCCTGTTGATGCTAATGGAATTGGAACGTTTGAAAATATTGATATTCTTGAGGGAACATACCTCACTAAAAACTTCACCATGGATGACTCTCAACCAACTCAGAGATTTATCATTCCAAACGATAATGTAGATTCCACAACAATTCGTACATTTGTTAGTGACTTGAGAAACGAAGAGTATACATTATACTCAAATATTTTAAACCTAGACGAAACATCAAAAATTTTCCTCATCCAAGAGGTTGAAGATGAGCAATATGAACTTGTTTTTGGTGATAATGTCTTTGGTAAAAAACCAACTACAGGAAGTTCTATATTTGTAAGTTATATTATAACTAATGGTAAAGATGGCAATGGTGTTGCCAACTTTACTTTCTCTGGAATCATAGAAGATAATAATCAGAATAGAATTACTACTGGTATTTCTAGAGTTTCAACAATTCAGTCATCTGAAAATGGTGATGATATTGAAAAAATTGATAGTATTAAGTACCTTGCACCTAGGGTTTATTCCTCCCAGTACAGGGCAGTAACAGCAAATGACTATAAGGGTCTAATACCCACGATTTTCCCCAATGTAGAGGCAGTGAGTGCCTATGGAGGAGATGAATTAGACCCACCAGAATATGGAAAAGTATTCATTTCAATCAAACCTAGACAAGGTAAGTTCTTATCTAGAGTTACAAAAGAACAAATCAAAAAAGACTTGAAACAATATACAATCGCAGGAATTAAACCAGAGATTGTTGACTTGAAATACTTGTTTGTTGAACTTAATACTAGTGTTTATTACAACAGAAGTTCTATAGCAGATGTTACTGCACTTAGGAATCAAGTAATTTCTACTTTAGATTCTTATGGAAAGTCATTTGACCTTAATAACTTTGGTGGAAGATTTAAGTATAGTAAAGTAGTTGCATTGATTGATGATATTAATCCAGCAATTACATCAAACATCACCACATTAAAAATTAGACGTGATTTAGCACCAGCTTTTAATTCTGCTGCTACTTATGAAATTTGTTTTGGTAATGCATTCCATGTTAAGAAGAAAAATGATGCAGATAACCGTGGATATAACATAAAATCGACTGGATTTAGAATTAATGGAGTCGATGGAATAGTTTACATGAGTGATGTTCCAATCGATTCGGAAAAAGGTTCTATTTTCTTCTTTACTCTAGTCGATAATGTTCCATTTATTATTAAAAACAATGCAGGTGTTGTATATTACAGAAAAGGTGAAATCTTATTAGATACCGTTACTATCATATCTACACAAAGTCCTAATGGAATTGAAATTGAGGCAATACCTGACTCAAATGATGTCATTGCGTTGAAAGATATATACTTAGACCTAAGTATGGAGAAACTAGTCGTCAACATGGTTGAGGATAAGATTTCTTCTGGAGAAAATACTTCCGCAACAGAGTACATTGTAACTTCAAGCTACGCAAACGGAACAGTATATACAAGATAAAATGTCAGATACTAGAGTAACGATTCAAAATATTATTCAGACTCAAATTCCTGAGTTTCTGAATGAAGAATCCCCACTGTTTAAAGAGTTCTTAGATGCATACTATGTATCTCAAGAACATAAAACTGGTACAGTAGAACTTGCTAGTGATTTAAGTTCTTTAAAGGACCTTAAAAAATACAATAATGAGTTATTTGCATCAGCTTTTGTACCAACACTTCTTGTAGCAGATGTAACTGCGTTTGACACTGATATAGCAGTTAGTCATACTATTGGTTTTCCTGATAGGGATGGTCTCATCAAAATTGATAATGAAATCATCTATTATAAGAATAAATCATCGCAAGGATTTAGTGGTTGCTCTAGAGCATTTAGTGCTATCACCTCAATTTTAGAAAATACTACTTCAAATTATACCGAGACTGAGATTGCTCCACACTCTGCAGGAGCTCGAGTTGCTAATCTTTCTTTAGTTTTTTACGGTGAGTTATTTAAAAAATTCAAATCACAATTTTTACCTGGATTTGAAGAAAGACAATTTATCCCACAGGTTGAAATAACAAATGTTCTGTCTAGAGCAGTTGATTTCTATACTTCAAAAGGAACAGATACATCTTTTAAACTTTTATTCAGAGCATTATATGGTGAACCAGTAGAAGTTATTAAACCTCAAGAATATCTTTTAAGACCATCAGACGATAGTTTCTTTGTAACAAAAAATATTCTTGTAGAAAAAATTTCTGGTTCAGATCCATTAAAGTTGAATGGGGAAACTGTCTTTCAAGAAACGGGTAATGTTGAGGAATCATCTGCAGCAATTTATCTTGTAGAGTATAGACCTGTTGATGGAAAAGACTTATATGAGATTTCTTTTGATAGTTCTTCTTTCCTGTATAGTTTCAATACTACGAAGAAATCAAATGTTTCTAAGAAAGTAATATCTGGGTCTACAACAATTAATGTTGATTCTACAGTTGGATTTGCAAATAGTGGAACTTTAAAAGTTTCTAATGGTTCCGTATTATATGATGTAACTTATACTGAAAGAACAAATACACAATTTTTAGGTTGTTCTGGGATTGTAACTGATATTGAATTTGGAAGTGAGGTATTAGAATCAAATTTTGCTTATGCATATGATAAGGATGGGGAAAAAGTAGAGTTTCGTATAATTAATGTTATTGGAAATATTGATTTTTCTAATACATCTAATTTATTGGAAGAGGATAAAATTACACTATCTTCTTTTGGTGCAGAATTATCTGAAAAATCTGAGTTTAATAGTTGGATTTACAATAATGTAACCAATCACCAAATCAAATCCATAGTCCTTGGAAATGACCCAAATGGTACTAGATATAGAATTGAATTTTTTGATAATATTAATTTCTTTCTTGACCAGGAAGTCACCCTTAAGAATTTAAAAATAGCTTCAGATAGTGGATTATCTGCCACGGTAGAAAACTTGATTTCTGATACTATTATTGAAGTTCAATGCAATCAAAATTGTCTTGATAAAGATACTCTAACCACAGATTTGATGACTGGTAAGAGTGATCAAAATAAAACACCATCTGTTTCTGACATTCCAATTTCTATTCAGAATACCTATATTGATGATAAGTATGAAAACTTCTATGTCGCAGCATCTGGCCTTCCAAACTATCCCCTGTATGCAAAAGAACAAATCATCAATACTTCTACTCAAGTTAGTGTGGGTAATACTAATACCCTAGATACTGATGTTGTTCATAAGTTTTTCACAGGTGAGAAGATATACTACAGCCCATCTACAAATTCTGGCATCGGCACTGGAATTTACTACGTCACTACAGTTGGTGATATCAAAGATAGTAAGAAAATAAAGTTATCTTTAAGTAAGAGTGATTTATTCTCAAAAAAATACATAACTTTTAAGAATATTTCTGGTGATTCTTTTGTAAAATTAGATTATGAGAATAAAGTAGTTGAGAATCAAAAACTCTTTAAGAAATTTAATTATATCAAAGGTGATTCTTCACTGAGGGAAGTTGCAGATAGAACAACTAACAATAGACAAATTGGATTACTTGCAAATGGTATAGAACTTTATTCACCATCTCTTTTTGATGAAAATATTTACTATGGAAAGTTACAGTCAATTCTAGTAACTAATCCTGGAAAAAATTATGATGTAATCAATCCACCAGAACTTGAAATTAAAGATGTCTCTGGTAGTGGTGCATCTGGTTATTTGAATATTAGTGGTGGACTAAGACAAGTTAAAATTATTACTCCAGGAATTGGATACCAAACAAAACCAAAAATTACTCTTATTGGTGGTAATGGTCGTGGTGCTGTTGTTGAACCAAACTTAGTTAAATCTCAAATTACTTCTGGTTTCCAGGGTGATGGAAATGGAGTTAATCCAACCACCGATATAATTACATTCATCAATAAGCATAACTTTGATAATGGTGAGCAAGTTTCATATATCACTAATGGTAATTCAGAATTAAAACCATTTAAAGAAGATTCTGTATATTTTGTTGGAGTTGAAGATTCAAAATCAATTAAGTTGTATGATAAAGAGTCTGATGCTCTTCAAAAAGTCAACCCAGTAAATATTGTTGGCATTAGTTCTGGATTCCATTCATTTAAAACTTTGGAATCCAAGAATACAATTACAAGACTGTATGTAAATAGCACTGGTTCTGGATATTCAAATAAACTTATTAAGATTCCATCTCTGATTGCATATGATGGAACTAATAATGGTGTTAATACTTGGGATTACTATATCTATGCAGCAGACCACCAATTTAATAATAGGGATATTGTAAGGTATCGTACTACTGGTTCGGAAATTGCTGGATTATCTACAACAAAAGAATATGTTGTAACTGTTCTTGATAACAATAAATTTAAATTATCCGATATAGGTGGTGAGGATGAAACATTCGATAAAAACTATCGACTAAAAAAATATATTGATTTATCTAGTGTTGGAGTTGGAACGCATACATTTGCATATCCACCAATTAGATTGAAAGTAGAAACATTATCTGGTATTGGTGCTACAACTGTTATTGAACCAGAATTTGAACCAATTGTTCTTGGTTCTATTGATAGTGTGTTTGTTGAATCTCCTGGAGTTGGATATGGAGTTTCTGATGTTATTAACTTCCACAGAAGACCTGATATTCAAATTAAAGATATAAAATCGGAGGCACTATTAAGACCAATTGTAGTAAATGGTGCTATTGTTGATGTACAGTTTTTAACATTTGGTTCTGGATACGAAAAAGGTATTGATTTAATAGTAACTGGAGAAGGAACCTTTGCTGACCTAAGACCTACTGTAGACGATAATGGAAGAATAGTTGCTGTAAACATAGCAAATGGTGGTATTGGATATAAACCAGAATCTACTGAAATTACCGTATCTAGAAGAGGAGTAGATGCAAAATTCTTAGGTGATGTATATGAATGGAAAATTAATCAGGCAGAAAAGCATAAGGAACTTTTATCTGACAATAGGGATGAGGCAATTATTGTTCCAAGTAAAGTAAAGGAATTTGGTTTACATCCAGTAAATTTCTATACTCCAAAACTTCTTAGAAGAACATTAAAAGACCATATTGATGATGCGAATAGAGAAGTAGCAGATAATAGTCACTCACCAATCGTTGGATGGGCATATGATGGAAATCCAATTTATGGTCCTTATGGTTTAGTTGGATCATCAATTCAGAAAATTAGGTCTAGTTATGGAAAACAAGCAGAACCAAATTCTGCATTAAGACCATCTACATTCCCAGAAGGATTTTTCCTAAATGATTTTTACTTTGACCGAGCAATCGGTGATTTGGATGAATTTAATGGAAGATTCTGCGTAACTCCAGAATATCCTGATGGCATTTATGCTTACTTTACAACAATTGATAATAGTGCAATTTCTAAACCAGAGTATCCATATGTTGTTGGTCAATTTTTCAGAGATTTTGTAATTCCTAGAAACTATGAACCTAATTTTAATCAAACTATTGACATTAGTAGATTAAATTTAATTAGAAATACTTCACCATATTACTTAAATTCAAATACATCAACATATGATTTGATATTAAAGTCTGATGAAAAATATAAGCAAGAGTTCACTGTATCTAAAACTTTAAAGTCAGGAATTGACAATATTGGAGTATATGCTTCTGGAGAAGGTTATAAAGTTGGTGATAATGTTGTATTTAATAATGTAGGAACTGATGGTACAGGTGTTTCTGCAGCCGTTTCTAGAATCAAAGGCAAGAGTATTAATACAATTAAAGTTGGTGTAACTACTCAAACTGATGTTCAACTGTTTTCTAAGGGAAATAATATAATTGGTATTACAAGAGAACCTCATGGATATGTTACAGGTGAAGTTATTAATGTAAGTTCGATTTCAGATGCAAAATACTCCGAGTTAGAGGGTTCTAGAGAAATATTTGTACAACAAAAAACTTCTAATCTCATTGAAGACATTGATGTTGTATCTGCAACAGGTTTAACAACAGCAATCACAGTTGGGGATACATTTGGATTTAAAGTAAGTGATTATATTCAAATTGGAGACACAGAGAGGGCACAAATTGTAAGGATTGATGAAACAAATTCTCAGTTTATTGTAAATAGACTCACAAATACTGGTATCCATACTGTGGGTATATCCAGCATTAAGCTCTTGCCTACAGAGTTTAGATATGGAGTTGACAAAATATCATCTCAGATAACAGTCAATGAGCAGTATTATTTTGATTCAAAGACACTTATTGGATTTGGAACAAATATTAATAATTACACCCTTTCAGATAATAGTAATTTATCTGTTCCTGCTGGTGGTATTTACATTCCAAATCATAATATAAGGACAGGTCAAAAATTGAAGTACCACACTGGTTTTGGTGGAACTTCAATTTATGTTGGTCAAACTGTAAGTTCTACTTTGCCTTTAGCAGATGGATCGGATGTTTATGCAGTAAATCTTGGTGTTAATTTTATTGGTCTATCTACTTCACCATCAGTAGTAACTCCTCTAGTTATTGTAGACCAAGCAACAGTAACTGGGTCTGCACATTCATTGTCAGTCAATTTTTCTGATGTTACTGCAGTAGTAGAGCAGTTTGGTCTTGATGTTGTTACAAATAAACCACATAATTTAAAAAATACAGAGAAAGTTAAATTCAACTTATTACCAAGATTGACAGATAACTTTGTGATTAGATATGACACAAAACTTAGAAAATTAACTTCTGAAAAAATTAGTTTTGATGCATCTCAAGTAGGTGTAAATGTTTCAACAAATGAAATTCACTTACCAGATAATACTTTAAACACTGGTGATAAAGTTGTTTATTATGTTGGTTCTGGTACTACTATTGGTGGTTTAATTGATAATGAAACATATTTTGTAATCAAAGAAAAACCTGATTTTATTAGACTTTCCGAATTCTTAGTAAATGCAAATGAAGGTGTTGGAATTGCCATAACTTCACAAGGAAGTGGAACTCAACATATTGCAAGAATCAATCCACCATTAACAGGAACACAGCAAAATATTGTTAAGTTTGACTTATCTGATCCTAGTCTGACTGGAATGGATATGAGAGTATTTAAGGACAGCAGTCTTTCAATTGAGCTTGAATCTTACAGATATAGAAGAAATTCTATTGAAGCAGGTCTTCCTGATGCAGAACTACAGATAGATACTTCCGAAGAATTTATTGGAAATACACTATTCTATAACATTATACCACTCGCACCAAATGTTGTTGAGAAAAAACAATCATCAGTTGACACTGAAGTTGTTGGTAATAATAAGATAATCCTTAAACCAAGTATTTTTAATCAACAGTATTCTATTGTTTCTATTGGAACGACAACATTTAAGTTTAATTTAAAGTCCAAACCAGAATACTTTGACTACAGTGTTAATAGTGGAGTTAGTACA
>CEOI01045866.1_pt1 | contig 10263 bp, 11 predicted proteins | sample 530351 | NCBI WGS metagenome assembly CEOI01 (sample SAMEA2619962, study PRJEB7988) | marine metagenome | biome: marine biome (ENVO:00000447); feature: deep chlorophyll maximum layer (ENVO:xxxxxxxx); material: "saline water (ENVO:00002010), including plankton (ENVO:xxxxxxxx)" | depth 17 m | reverse complement strand
TAGGTAAATTATGGCTAAAAAAGTTAGTTGGATGTGGGGAGGCAAGAAACATTATGGTACTCTCATAAGAGAAACTAAAACACATAAGTTTGCCAGAACCAAAAATGGTAAAGTAAAAAAGATTAAGAAATAATGGCTACTGCTAAAAAGAGAGACCCTGCTAAGTGGGCAAGAGCAAAAGCTAAAGCTAAAAGAAAAATGGGTGGAAAACATTCTGCTAGAGCTATGCAGTTAGCTGTTAAATATTATAAAGATATGGGAGGTAGATACTCTGGTAAAAAATCTTCAAGTAATAAGCTATCTAAATGGTCAAAACAAAAATGGGATTATGTTAGCAAAGGAGATAAGAAAAAACCTAAAAAGAAACGTGGTCGTTATCTACCAGAATCAGTAAGAAAGAGCTTAACGCCTAGTCAAAAAGCATCTACTAACAGGCGAAAAAGAGCTGCTAGTGCTAAAGGCAGGGGTAAAGCTAAGTATAGTAAATCAATAGCAAGAAAAGTAAGGAGAGCAAAATAATGCCAATGGGTAAAGGAACATACGGATCAAGGGTTGGAAGACCTAAAAAGAAAAAATCAGGTAAACCAATGAAGAAAAAAGGTAAGTCAATGCTAACTAAAAAGCAAAAGACACTACCTAAAAAACTTCAAAGAATGATTGTTAAGTCAAAACGTAAAAAGAAATAATGCCAAGATTAGGAAAAAGAAGTAAGCAAAGACTTGAAGGAGTTGATGAAAGACTTGTACATCTTCTAAGTGAGGTTGTTAAGTACTTTGATATTACAGTTATTGAAGGAAAAAGAAGTCAAGAGCGACAAGATCAATTAGTTGCTGAAGGCAAAAGCAAAACAAAGTTTGGTAAACACGTTTTAGGCATGGCCGTTGATATAGCACCATATCCTATAGATTGGAAAGCTAGAGATGATTTTCATTATCTAGGTGGATGGATGTTAGCAACAGCAAATAGGCTAGGCTATAAAGTCCGTTGGGGAGGCGACTGGAATGCCAGTAGTCAATTTAAAGGACAACGTACTACCAAAGATAATAATTTTGATGATCTAGTACATTTTGAATTAATGGAATAAATGAAAAGAGCTGTAGTTATACCAGATCAACATTTTCCTGTTCATGACATAAAAGCTATAGATATTGCATTGCAAGCAATTGAATATATCAAACCAGAAATATTTATTAATCTGGGTGATGTTGGTGAATGGGATTCTGTTTCTGCTTGGAGATTTAAAGGTAAAAGATTGCCAAATCTTGAACATCAATTAATAGACGTAGATCTTGAAATAGAAAAAGTAAACAAAGGTATTGACATGTTTGACAAAGTGCTTGATAAAATAGAATGCAAAGAGCGTTACATTTTAGCAGGTAATCATGATGAATGGTTAGATCATTTTGTAAATAAGCATCCATATCTTAAAGGTTATACGTTTAAAGAAGCTTGCAGATGGGAAGAAAGAGGCTATCATTATTTATCTTACAATAAACCATTAAAGATAGGAAAGTTAAACTTTATACATGGTGCATATGCTACAACTTATCATGCTAAAAAACATCTAGAAGCTTACGGTTCTAATATTGTTTATGGACATACTCACGATATTCAAAGACATAGTTTAACTAAACTAGACTCTGGCACGATTGCAGCTTGGTCAATGGGTTGCTTAAAAGATATGAGACCAAATAAAAACAAATGGTTAAAAGGTAGATTGCATAATTGGAATCATTGCTTTGGCATTGTAACATTTTTTGATAAGCCAAAAGGCAATTTTCAAATAGAACCAATAGAAATAGTAAACGGACAATGTACATTTTGGGGGAAACAGTTTAATGCCTAAAGCATTATATCCAGTAAGAGATTTTAGTGGTGGTATTAATAATCTAAAAGATCCATCTGATATTCAAGATAACGAATTGTCAGATGCTCAAAACATTATGTTTACTAGGCAAGGTGTAATTGATTCTGGTTTATCTATGAAAGATACAAGCAATAATAAAGTTGCTGCTTTAGATACTAGCCATATAGATGCGATAGAGGGCGGTTATGGATTAGGTTATTTTGAAACAGATCATTTTGCCGATGGAACAGCAAGGTCATTAACATTAACTGGAAATGCTGCAAATAGAGGATTTAGATTTGTAACAGATCCAAGTGCAAGAGATAATAAACATACTGTAACTGCATTTAGTGATGGAGACGATAAAGTAAACTATAATCAAGGATCTAATGCTGTTGCTGGTACAGCTATAAATCTTCATAATTGGTTTCCTAGTGGAACAGAAATAATTCTCTCAGGTTTTAATATGGATGGTTCTGGTGGTACAGGTTATGCTCAAACAATAGCAGATGGATCAATGGATGGAATTTATACAGTTATTGGTGGAAATGGCAGTACTGAAATATATTTAGATAGAGCAACTCCTCCTCAGATAGATACAGAATTAGGAGGAACTGGAGTAGCAAATATTTTATCATCATGTTCTGGAACAATGACTGGAATTTTATCAGGAGATAAAATAGTTTTAATAGCACATCCAGAAGAACACAAGATAGATGTGTATTCAAATAGTGTTACAGATTACACAGAAGATGCAATTACATTGCAAGGTTTTAGTACAGACGATCAATCTAGTAAAGTTTTATATTATAAATCTGAAGATCAAATTAGATGTTGCGATACTAATGTAGGAACTAAAGGTAAAATACAATGGTTTGGTTGGATTTCAAGAACACATTTTAAAAGTAGTTTAAATAGTAAATCTTACTCTGGTTATTTTGCAAAAGACAATGATTTAGCACCTCCTACAGATACTGGAAGTAACATGAAATACTTTAATGCAGGTGGAGATACGTTAACATATCCAGATGCAGGCGAAGGATTTACATTAAAAGTATTTTCATCTGGTTCTGTAGGTGCTATAGAGGGAGGTGAATATGAGTTTGCACAGTCTTTTATTTACGATGATAATCAAGAATCTTTATTAGCTCTTTATGGAAAAGATGATACTACTAAAGCATCTACTCAAGATACTAGTTTAACTCATACAGATTTAGAGTCTTTAAAAATACAAATAGGTGCTAAAGGAGATTATGATTCTAGAATATCAGGTGGTAGAATATATATTCGTAAAAAAGATAGTGATGATGAGTTTACACTTCTTGTAGATATTGATCTTACAAAAGGAGCACGTACAAGTCTTGAAGGAGACTTTACTGATTGGAAACAAAATTCTGGAGATGAACATTACATAGGTACATCTGTAACAGATTATTTAGAAGTAACAGAGTTAAGTTTATTAAACTATGAAATTATTAATGGTTATCCGTCTAGTATATTTACTAATCATTTAGGTGGCGATGGTGAGAACTGGCAAGATGCAGTTGTATCTAATAATAGAGTTTTTGTTTGCAACGTTAGAACTGCTGACAAATCAAAAGGTTCTAATAAAATAGTAGGACATGCTAATGCTGCAGATTTAACTGTGCATCCTGATATGATAATGTATAGTATGCCAAATAGATTAGATACATTTCCATCATTTAATACTATTGATGCAGCCAAAGGGGATGCAGATCATTATATAGCCGTAGAGTCCTATGCTGATAGATTATTAGCTTATAAACGTAACAGTATGGATATTATAAATATATCTTCACCAAGTGATGCTAACTGGTTTTTAGAAGACACAAAAAACCTTATGGGCGTAGAACATCATGGTGCAGTTTATAAAACTCAATACGGTGTTGTTTGGGTAAATAAAAATGGTTTGTATTTATATACAGGAAATGCAATACAGAATTTGTCTGAAAATAAAATAGATGATGATGTTTGGGGTACATTTTTTTCTAACAATACAATTATTATATATGATGAATTAAAAAGCTTAGTGTATGTTATAAAAAACTGTACGAGTGATGGTGATGCTTACGCATACGATTTAAAAAGAGGTAACTTTACATTCTTAAAAGATTTTACACATGATGGTATAACAAATCCTGTTGTTTCTAACTTAACATCTTCTAGTCAATCTCTTGTAGCGATTGATGCAGGAAGTAGTCTAGAGTTTTATCAACATAATAGAACTCCAGTTGCAATGCAGAATATAAGTTTTAAGACAAAGAATTTTGATTTTAATCAGCCAAATAGAATTAAGAAACTGTACGCTGTTCATGTTGAATACAAAAGCACAGCAGATATATCTTCAAAAATAAAATATAGCAAAAATGGTGGATACAGTTTTGAATCTTTTTCATCAGGTTCTAGTACAACAGGTACTAGTAACTGGATAAAAGGTAAGTGGTCTTTAGATACACCAGCAGAAAGTTCTACGTATATGCTTGAATTAGATACTACAACAACAAGTGCTACTGTTTTTATAAACAATATAACGTTTGAATACAGACTTGTTAAAAAGTTGGAAAATGTATAATGGATAGAGTTAGCAGAAGATTAACCGATTTAAAACAAAACAAGATACACGTAGCTAGATATAAGCCGTCTGTTGCTATTTTAAAAGAAGGTGAAGAAGTATTGTATGTTAGAAAAGATGGAATACTATCTAGATATAGAAAAGAGCAAGGTATTCTTTGGCGATCAGATATGTTTAAGAATGAAGACATTATATCAAAGGGTACAATAAGAACTAAAAATTTACAGTATGATACTAAGTTTATAGATCATCGTATGTTTGTGCATAACTTTCAAGATGATATATCAACATCAGAAGTATTTCTTCCTTGGTTTTCTATAACCGAACAAACAGGTATGGATCAAGAGTACACAGCATATTTAACACCATATACAATGAGTTGCGAAAAGATTTTATTTAGACCAGAAACATTAACAGATACTAGTGCAGATCTTACTTTTAAAATTAAAAAACAAGATGATGGTGATGCTACTGTAGATACTGTTGCAACAGCTACGTATACTGCAACTCTTGCAAGTAATACATCTATAGTAGTTAATCGATCTGATTTTGATAATCCTCCTACAGTAGGAGCAAAAGATAAAGTCGCTATATCTGTACAGGCAGGAGCAGATCCTTCTGGTGAAATAGATTGGTATGTAACATCAGTTTGGAAAACAGAAATACAAGTTTAATAGGAGATAGTAATGTCAATTGAGAATTTATTTTTAACACAACAACAACAAGAGACTCAAAGAAATTATGAGAGACAACTAGAAAAAGAACAAAAAAGACGAGAAAGAGGTGGACTTTTTAGTTCTATTGGTGGTGGACTAGGTGGTTTCTTAGGAGCGTTAGCATTGGCTCCTTTTACTGGTGGAGCTAGTTTATTAGGTAGTGCAGCATTAGGTAGTGCAGCATTAACAGGTTTAGGAGCAACTGCTGGGTCATTAATAGGATCAAGAGCTGGTTTAGAACTTGGTGGCGGTAGGCGTTCTGATGCAGTAGACCTTGGAATGAATCGTGATGCATTAACTGGAGACTTAAAAGAATTTTCTCAAAGCGTTAAAGATAGATACAATAGAGGTATAGATAGTTTTCAAGATGCATTAAATAATAGAATACTATCTTCAGCACTTACCACAGGAATTAAGGCTGCAGGTTTTAATTACGGTCAAAACTTATTAAATCCTCCAGTAACTAATGCAGTTATGAATGCTCCAGAAGCTAATATTGCTGGTGCACAAGCTTATCAACCATCATCGTTGCAACCTTCTTCATTGAGTAGAGCATCTCAAATGTTAAAGGGTCAACTTCCAAGTGGTATGGCTCCTCCTCCAAATAATTTATTAAATTTATCATCTGCTGGTGCAAGTAGTACTGGTGTAAATTTAGGTGCAAATGTTGGTAATATAGTTCCTTCTCCAATTCCTTCTGCACAAGGAATTCCAGTAAGTAATATTTTTAGTCCATATATAGATACAGGTACAATGTCTGGAATGGGGCCATTATCTAATCAAGCTTATAGTCAAGCATCTGCAATGAGTAATCCATTTTTACCTAGTTATCTAACTCAAGGAGGTAGTTAATGGCACATACACCTTATCATTATGACTGGAACGTAACTCCTACAGGTAATGAACCACCTGCAGATACTTCTAGTCCTTTAGCTTTTTTACAAGATTTTGCTGGAATTAATGTTCAAGGATTAGATCCTTCAAGTCAAATATTTTTACCATCAGCAAATCGTATGCAACAAGAAATTTCTATGGCTAGATATGGATTAGGAAATGATTTATCTGCTCAAAGATTATCTGGTCAAGAAAATTTATTAAATATGACAGGAGGTATGGGTATATCTAGCATGCCTCAAGGTTTTGGTAGAAGACAATCTAACATAACTGCTGGATTACGAGATCTTAATCAACAATATCAAACTAATTTATCTCAAGCAATGGGTGGATACAGAGGTGATGTTTTAGATGCACAGTTTGGTTTTCAGGATGCACTAACAACAGCATTAGGAAATATACAAAGATCTGGTGAAGATGAATTTACAATTGGTGAATATGCACCTTCTCAAGGAGGTGGACTAAGAGGCTTAAGAGATCTTGTTAATAATTTTAGAAATCAATTTGAACAAACATCACAACCCCCGCCTATTCCATCAGGATATGATCCAGTAAATAATACAATGGCAGGAATTATAGAAACAGGTGCTGATGGATTTCAATATAGATGGAATGGTTCTAGTTGGAACAGAGTTTAAAATTAATAGGAGTATAAAATGGCAGTAGATACAGCATTAGTAGGTTTTGATGTAGTCAATCAACTACAAGATACATTACTTGGTTATGTAATGGCTAATAGAAAAATGCAACAAGATGACAGACAGTTTAATACGCAAATGCAAATGCAGCGTGATAGACTTGATGAAGACATTAGAAGGTTTGACTTAGCAGAAGACAGGTTAAATAGAAAGGAACAACAAGCATTAAATATTGCGAAGTCTAACAGAGCTATAATACAGCAACAATTAGATAGACAAAAAGCAAAAAAAGCTCAAGATGCTTATGATGAGTTTATAACAACTTACAATCAATCTGGTGCATTTGGTACAAATCCAAGGTTATTTGATTTTTATGCACCTACTGCTGAAGAATTTATTGGAATGCCAAGGCCAACTTTACCTGAATTTCAATTACCTGATTTTGGTGGAGTTCTTCCAACATACGGTTTAGATTTGGTAACAAATCAAAACACAACAAGAGGTAATCTTATGAATTTAATGATGCAAAATTTAAGGAGATGATATGGATCCATATTTAGTATTAGAAATAATAGACTCCTACAATAAAAATCCTCAAAAATATACAGACGAAGAAGCTGAGTTTATTGCAGGGTTAGCAAATATACTACAAGCTAATTTTAAAAAAGAAAATAAAGCTATTAGTAAAGGTTTGTTTGATTTTGCTGATACAGCATTATTAGGTGCTCTTCCTGATACTTTAAGACCAGTATCTAGGGGTGAAAGTGTTTTTGGTGAAGCTACTTCTGAAACAGTAGGTGGATTATTAGGTGGTTTAGCTGGTGGTGCTGCACTAGGTGCTGGTGCTGTAAGAGGAGGTAGAGGTATAATTAATAGATTTAGAAGTAGTCCATCTCCTTTAGATACGCAACCATTATTAAGTGGTTCTGTTCAATATGGTAGATATGGAACTCCTTCTCCACAACGATCTAATTTACTTGAATTAACAAGTGGTCAACGTTTGTTGCCAAGTGGTCAAGGTTTATTAGGTGGTCAAACTAGAAGTCAAGTTAGAAGAAACAGACTTCCATTAGATTCTACTAGTGGTCAACCAATACCTATGACAAGTAGAGCTGGAGAAGCTATTCCTATGGGAGGTGATCTTTTAGGATTTTTAACAGGAATAAGAAGACCTGCTCCTACAGATGCTGGGCTTGCATATAGAGAAATGAAAAATTTATCTAGAACAAATCCTTCTAGGTCATTAACAAGAAAAACAACAGCACCATCTGAAATACGTGAGTTTGCAGAGAATATGGGAATTACTGATATGATCGATAAAGGTAATTATTTTGATAGGCAAAGTTTAATAAATTATGCTAATAAGCATCCACGTACAATTAAAAATCCAAATAAATTAACTAAAACACAAAAAAATCAAATTATTCAAAGAATTAAGGATGAAAGTATAGATAGAGAAATATTAGCAAGGGACAATTCTTTTACTAGATTTGATTTATTAGTAGGCCCTGATTCTAAAACACGTGCTCCAAAAAGAAATTTACTTCAGTTAACATCTGGTATTGATAATGACATAGATATAGAAATAAGAAGACTAGAAAATTTGGCTGATATGGGTGATTACGATGCTTATGAAGCATTAGATGAATTGTACAAATACCGAGATGGTTTTTCTGGAAATATTGATTATATAAGAAGATTTAATTTTGGTAGATATGACAATATTGATCGTAGACCAAATGAGTTACCTTTTTAATTGATGGCATCACCTTACGAATCGTATAAGGTACGTGAATTAGTAACAGCGTACCGATCAAATCCTACTATGTTTACAGATGATCAGTTAGATCAACTGGAAGCATTAGCATACGATAATGGCATAAATTTTAAACGATTTAATAGCGAGTTTAATTTAAACAGAGCTATACGTCAATCATTTGCTGGATTTGCAGAAGGGTTTACTACTTTTGATCTTATGTCAGAAAGACCTCGTAATACAGGCGAGGCTATATTTAGACAAATAGGACACCTAGTAGGCTTCGCTCCAGGAATTGCAAAGGCTCCTATTTTAGCTGCATCCAAAGTTGCACAACGTGTGGCAGGTAAAAAAGGATTATCTCCGTTATCTTCAACATTACAACGCAGTCGTTTTACTCAAGCTGCATTAGATCATATAGACATACTAAGTACAAAGTCTGTTCCAATGTTAGCTAGTAGAGCTAGTAAGTATGGATTTGACAAAATACTTACAAAAACAGGGGCAGATTCTGCAGAATTTTTAAAACGTGGTACTGCAGGTAGGCAAATAGCAGATGAAGCCGTAGGACTAGCATTTGCAAGCGGTATAAGCAATTTTTGGAAAGGAGAAGATGCTGTACTAGATGGATTTATTGGTGGTGCTATTGCAGGTGGAGCATTTGGTGGTATTGGTAATTTTGTTTCTATAGGTAATCTGTACAAAGGTTCTCCACAACAAATAGAAAGAGCTAATCAAATGTTACGTGCTGGAGTAGGTTCTTTAATAACTGGATTACCTAGCACACTTGCAGATGAGCCTACAGAAATGCAAATATACAATTATTTATTAGGTGGTTATTTTGGTTATAACGCTAGACCTGCTGTAGACAGAGAAGCATCTAAATGGTTTAACAATAATCGTGATCCCAAAGAAAATTTTAGACCAGAAGAATCTAAAGATTTTAATAACATAAGTAAAGAAGCTCGTGATTATATAAGATATGAGCATCCTATGGGTTATGAGTCTAGCAATAATGAAGCTGGTGGTAGTTCTGGTGTTGCTTTACGATACCTTAGAACACAAGCTAATCGTAATGGACAGAACATTAATTTTAGACAAGAAGCTATAAAGCATTTTGAAAGAAATAATTTAGAGTATACTGAAAGAGATATACTTGATTATTATCGTTCTAAAGCTATGCAGTTGTATGAGTCTGGTAGAAATGAAATACGTAATGCTGTTCAGTTTAAAAGTAATGTATACAACAATGAACAAGTAGATATAATGGATACAGTAGATAAAGAAGTATCTACGCTAGGAAGTACTGCTAAAAGAATATTAAAAAGTACAGATAAATATGAAACTAGTTCAGACATAGTACAAGTTATTAAAACTAATTTTGAAAACTCTAATAACGACATAGAAGTATTTCGTACAAATTTAAAAAATGAGTTTGGTAATGCTATTACACCCAATGTTAATAAAGCTTTAACACAATATTTTATTGATAAGTCTACAATACTGCAACCTATTGATTTACCTTATGTACTAGGTAAAAATACAAGATTAAGATTAGTAGATAATGAAAGAATTAATGATATAACTATTAGAGAAAAAGCTCCTCAGTTACCTATACAAAAGTTTTTACCTGATGCAAATATTCGGTATATGACTCATGCTGTTATTCCTACTGAAAAAGGAAACAAAGCTGTAAAGATTTTAGAACAAAAATTAGTTGACAATAAAATAGTATATAGCATTAATAAAGAACAATTAAAACTTATAAACGACGTTTTAGCCAGTAATAATAGATACATCTATAGTGCTAATAAAGATAA
>CEOI01013133.1_pt1 | contig 10267 bp, 1 predicted proteins | sample 530351 | NCBI WGS metagenome assembly CEOI01 (sample SAMEA2619962, study PRJEB7988) | marine metagenome | biome: marine biome (ENVO:00000447); feature: deep chlorophyll maximum layer (ENVO:xxxxxxxx); material: "saline water (ENVO:00002010), including plankton (ENVO:xxxxxxxx)" | depth 17 m | reverse complement strand
CAAATGCAACTGCGAATCTCCAAGTAGACTGAGGAATACCTGCAGAGTCAATCGCGTCCTTCATCGCAAAACCAGTCAGGTACATACCGTTTCTTACACGGAAGAGGTCTTTGCCTTGGTTTTGGGGTCTGACGATAGTATTTCTGAGGTTATCACCAACAACTGCGATATCATCATAGAGGATGATTGGGTTGTCTTCTACGTAGTTACCAGCCTCAACGAAGATACAAACTGGTTGTGACTGGGTTTGTGGTGCGGCTTCTGCAGGGAGAGATCCAATTCCAGTGATTGCAGTAGTAACAATACCGACATAATTGAAGAGTGTGGATCTTACATCTGCACAATCTGTTACACCGAGATTAGTTGTGGTTGGGATACCTGCAAGTGAACCAGTCTCAATTGCAGTTGTAAGGATACCAACAAGGTTATCGATAGCTGACTGAGTATTTGCACAGACCAGATCGCCTCTGTTAGTTCCAATACCAGCATCAAATTGAATAGTAAGATCTTGATAATTTAACTGGTTTGTAATTGCCTTCTTGGCATATCCAGCGAGACTTCTGAATGAGTAAGAAGAAATATTTTCTTCACCCAACAATCCATCTGTCTTAGGAGCTCCTGCACCATCAAAGTAGTACTTGGTTGCACGAAGAATATGTTGGTTACTACCGAAGTTGATGTCTTGTGCGACAGCATCGATAATATAACCGAGGTCTCTTGCACACTTTCTACCACCAAATACCATGGTAGTTGCAATACCAACGTTCGCTCCAACGCTGTTCTGATAATCAACAACGAAGTAACCGTAGTTTGGTACAGTAGAAATTCCAGTAGTAGAACCAGCACCGATTGTAGTTGTAACAATACCAGTCAGAGTGGTAATTGTAGATCTTACATTAGCACAAGATGATGCATTTTGATTTGAACCAGTTAATGGATCTGCAGGTGCGGTTAGATCTGTTACTGCAAGTAGGTTATTAACCGCAGAAGACATACCAACTGCAGCCTCAGTGAATGCATGTACCGATTCGTCCTCTTGTCCAAGGACTCCATTAGGAATTGGGTTTCCATTTCCATCGAAATAGAGTCCCATGAATCTTCTGGCGTATTCATTACCACCAGTAAAGACATCAGTAGAAATAGCATCTACAAAGAATCCCAAATCTCTCTTACACTTGGTTTCCGTTGCAGAAACACCAGGATAAGTTGCAAGAGTATCTGCCCATGCATAATCGATAATTTCCTGTCTATTCTTTTGAATTAGACGATATGCAGTATAATATCTGGATCTATCAGTTACAGGACCATCATCTCCTGGGAAGTAGAATGAAGGAACATCAGCAACTCCAATTGCGACAGACGCAAGAGACTTATCAATGATTTCTTGTCTGTTTCCTACTAACAGATTCTTAGCATCCTTATTTCTGTGGAAATAGTTTGCATTGTTGTTCTCAGGATCTTGAGTGATCGTATAATCGAACTGCTGTGGATTAGTTGCCTGAGTGGTATAGTAAGTTGGAGGTGTCTGATTATTGACAACCAGTTGAGTCAGATATCTGAGATATTCAAAAGCATATAATGCAGGTTCGGTAGTTGTGTTGAAAGTAGTAGTACCGAAGCTAACTGCAGTCGATCTGACGTTATCATTACCACCAAATCTGGTGTTATAAATTAAGGAATCAATAGTATCACCGACGAATCCCTTCCAAGCAGCTTGGTCATAGTCTGGGAAGATTGTTGCAACACCGATATTTTCATAATTAAATTCAACTGCGCCAACAACTTCATCAACCATGAAGTCTTTGTTGGTTTCCATTAGGTCACCAGCATCCAGGAATCTCTGACCTGGGATAACGAATGAATCGAAAGATGCTAACTGTGCAGCTCTCTTAATTGTTTTAGTTGGTAGAGTCTTACCATCATTACTGTCATCACCGTTAACTGCAGATACATAATATCTGTTTTCATATAGACCCTGACCACCAGTATTAAATCCAATAGTATTATCCGCTTGTAGTGACAGAACCTGTCCAACTTTACCAAGTCTTGCGGGTAAAGTTAGAGTATAGTCAGTTGCAATACCAGAACTAGAAGTCTTCAGAGTTACATTTCTTGAGAGACCTGTAGTACTGTTGATTCCAGCGATAGTAATCGAAGAAACAATACCAGCATTTGCAACAAGAGTATTGACACCAACAATATCTCTAGAAGATCCATCAAGGACAATTCCAGTTGTTCCGATACCGATGTTGGTTTGTCCACTGATTCTTGCATCACCGATCATATGGAAGTCAGTTTGACCTACACCATTGAAAGTAGCAGAACCGAATGTAGAAACACCAGTATTGATTTGATCAACACCAAACTGTTCCTGAGTTACTGTAAGAATACCAATAACTGAACGATCAAAGTTTGCAGAGTCCGCAATACTACTACCTTGAATCTGAATGTTAGTAAAGATACCAACATTAGCATACATGCTACTGATTGCTACATTTTCAAATGTACCAGTAGTAATTCCAAGATGTGTTCCAATACCATTATTGAAATACAGTTGATCAAATCTACCACTTTCAACACCGACAGTTGTGATAATACCAGTTGCAATACTTGCAATACCTGCAGCAATATTTTCAGAAGTGAAACTTGTAACAACACCACTGTTTACATAGAAAGTATCACCTTGAATTGCAGTGACAAAACCTACGTCTGCATATAAGTCAACGGTTCTTATAGTGTTGACTCCAGTAATTTCTGTACCACTAGCAACCGTGAAGTTGAGAGTCTCTACAGTACCAATACCAGCAGTTAGGGTAGTTGTAATAGCTACATTGGCATTCAGTTGATCAATATGTGCATTTTCAATATGACCTGTTGTAGTGATACCAATTTGAGTATATGTCTCATAGTTATATGCACTAGTTGCATTCATTACAGTTGCAATACCAGATGCAATATTCGCATTTGTGATATTAGCGGTCTCAATATTAGTTGATGTAATAATACCAGCACTAATATACGCATTTTCTACATAAGAACTTGTAATTCCAACCTCAGTAAATGTACCATTCTCTACATTTAGAGTGGTTACAACACCAACATTAATATTTGCTTCGTTAGTGTAGGAAGTAGAGATACCCGCTTGATCAATGATTGCCTCAGTAATAATACCAACTAAGGTCTCCATTCTTTGAGAACTTGAAGTTGTTACTCCAAGATTAGTACCCTCAAAGACTGTTCCTTGTACTTTACCGTATAATGGGTTATTTGCGACAAAATAACCATTAGTAGTTCCAGTATCACCGAAGTAGAAGTTTCTTAATACAGAGAATTGGAAATCATCACCGAAGACATTTCCATCCGCAGCATAAGAAACTTTAATTGCAGCGACACCAATTTCGGTAACAATTGGATTAGGAAGATTCGGGAATGCAGTTGGGTTCTCAACTCTGTCTCCAATTTCTATTCCACTAGTAACAATGCCAGTAATATCTGTAGAACCTGCAGAAACATTTGCAGATTTTGTGTAGTACTCGTCTCTTGTGTTTTGTGCATTTAGAGTTAAGTTAGCTGCACTTTGTCCAATAGAAAGAATTGTGGCACTGTCTGGAATTAGAGGTCCAGTTACACCAAATCCAATAATCAATCCAGATGTATTGATACCAGATATAGTAGCGGTTGCTGCAGTATCAAAATAACCTGTTGTTGTTACAATTCCAGTGGTTCTTTCAATTGGTTTTGTTAAAGTTAGTTCTCCTGCACCAATCGATTGAATAAATGGTTGTTCTTTAACGGTGTAGATTACAACTGTGGAAGCAACAGAAACTGCATCGCCAACATATAATCCAGTTGTGTCGATACCAGTAATATTGTATGGTAGATAATCTACAATTTGACCAGAAAGTGATATGTTACCAGGTCTTGATACATTAATATGTTTGGCAGTAAGAATTCCATTACCACCTAACATGTCTATGTTTGTCTCTATGGAGAGAGTTTCTCCTTTATAGGACCCTACAGTTCCGATAAAAGCTTTTCCGACTTCAAATGTTCCAGGGTCTTCAATTCTTACACTATCGAGGAAAGTAGCACCAGCTGATACATAAACTCCATCAGTTACGCTTAAACCTCCTCCTACAGTGGCAACACCTGATACATTGATATCACCAACAAATTCGGATTGACCACCTACATCTAAATCACCACCGATATTCGCATATCCATTATCGACAGTTAGATTACCTTGAGATACTTGTACGTTGCCGTTATTTACTACAACGTTATTTCCTACATCTAAAGTATTTGTGAGTACTAAATCAGTACCAAGACCAGTAGTATAGTTTAAAGTTCCGATCTCATATTGAGTTGATATACCACTGTTTGATCTTAAAACATTAGTCTCTAAACTCGAAGATACGTATACTGTATTTGATACAGTATTAGTAAATGTAGCAGAAGTACCAACAATATTGTTATTAACAGTTAAATTATCTACGGCTACATCGCCAGTAAAGTTTGCACTATTACCACTAAGAAGACCGAATACATTTGCGCCTCCACTCATTGTGGATACACCCACAATTAGAAGATTTGAACTGCTGGCAATATCTCCTATAGCAGTAACACTACCATTAGCAGTAATATTACCATTTTGAAGAGTCAGTGGACCTTCGGTAATTGTAAGACCAAGACCCGCAGTAATAATGCCAGAAACAGACAAGTTTCCGTCATTTACTATCGCATCACCTTTTTTTAGATATAAACTAGATCCTCTAATACTACCGACACCTACTTCATCATAATATGCATCAATAGAGGCAGAATTGTAATATCCGAAAGTAAATTGGGTGGGTGTTTCAAATCTTAAATCAGTAACTACACTTAAATTCAGTGGAGCACTGAGAATGATATTACCATTATCATAATCTACCGCTACCAAGGTGGTTCCTGGGGGAACGTTTGTAGTACCGTAAATCGTATCAACTACAGTTGCACCAGGAAGGAATCCATCTGTTCCTGATACATCAGAAATAACCGAGGAGTCTCCCGCTATTGATTCGCAAGTTTGAGTTATATAACCATTAAAGGTATTAATACCACTATTATCAACTTGGACCTGATTTACACCAACTGCAAAAACTCTAACGGTAGAAACGCCGAGGATGGGATCAACTGGGATGAAATCACCATGAACCCTGTCAGATACATTAATACCTGTGGTATCAATACCAACAATAAAATCAGTTTCCGTATCAGGCCAATAACCAGTCTTAAATGGTGTTACAAATCCAGTATCAATTACGGAATCTAATGTAAACTCCGAATTACCAACTGCGGTAATAATTGCATTGGTTCCACCTGCGCCGACGGTGAAAGCAACTCCTGCAGAAGGAGTTGTATAAGTATCTAATGAAAATCTATATCCAGGGAAAATACCAGCAGTTTGTACTCCAGTAATTTTATTATTTCCTGGATAATAAGAAATAATACCAGTATATTGGATCGTTTCTTTCGGTTCTGCTAAAATATTTTTTCTAATTCTTACATCGCCACCATCAACAAAAAGACCACTTTCTAGAGCCGTCGTACCAATACCGATTGCAGTCTTATTTAAGATCGCTTGCGGGGCAATGGTTCCTACGAGAGGATAACCTCCTTGTTTCAACCCATCATGTACAACCGCAACCTCATTGGTGGTATCAATTGTTAATTCTCCGATCGCACCTGTAAAAACAGCGTGCTCGGCCGCTGTACCTCTTCTAAGTTGTACCTGTTTGGTCATAGTACGACGCGCTCTTCAACTACTACTTTCTATGATATATTTAGTATCTTAAATTATACATACATAGACTCTTGCTGGTTCAAACGCACGTTTCTCGGTGCCTCCAGCGGATCCGCCTCCACCTGCGCCGCCTCCGCCGGCAAGTCCACCTGGTGAATTGGCAAGTTCTCCATTAGGATCATACTTACCAAGATAAATCGTACCAACACCAATGTATGGTGCCTTACTGAAGGCTTCGAGTCCAGATGCAAGTCCGAAGAGACTTCCTGATCCTTCATAATCTTTGACAAGTTTGTTGTGTGAGGATCCAAGAATAGATATTGTTCCACCACCACGATAGTGTGGAATAAATCGAACATCTGGGTAGAGAAGTTCTCCAGATAGTCTGAATAGAACTGATTGACCCTTGACCTGAAGTTCTCTCTCGACCTTGGTTTCCGCAGTTCCAGAAAGATTGACTTGACCGACACCAACATGTACATATTCCCATTCGACGCCAGTTTTCGCAGATCCATTGAGATCGTATAGAATTGTTCCTTCGTTTGGATTCCAGGTAACACTCTCGGCAACTCCACTGAGAGCAGTAATTGTTCCCGAGGCTTCGTATGTTGCCCTTGTAAGAGACTCTTGTGCAATTCCAACAAACTGGAACAATCCAGTTCCTTCTTTGTCGTAGGAGAACAGAGGAGTAACTGTATCTCCAGAAAGAGTAATAGATCCAGAACCGTTGAATGCAAATAGATCTTCTTCTGCAGTTGCGGCTGCATCGGAAATTTGAATAAGTGCAGTATTGGTAGATTGTGCGGTATTTCTGGAGAAGGATATGAGACCTTCTTCCGCAAAATCACAGAGACGATCGACACTATCACATGTAATGTCTTTCTTGCCGATGAGAATATCACCCGCTGCTGGATAATTTGGAATCCACTTATCAACAGATTCTCCAGAAAGAGTGATATTTCTAGCAACACCAGTTTCACGATAAGAAACACTGGAATCCGCAGTTCCACTAGCAGTTATCGTTCCAGAACCAATAAATGTTGCTCTGGTGTAAGACTCGACTGCATCACCAGTTGCATTGAATAGAACTACATTTTGACCAGGTACTGCACCGAAGGATTCGACGAGTCCGTCGAACATGAACATTGATCCAGTGCCTTCATAACTATATCCAACTTGGACATCTGATGCAGCACCAGAATAGAAGAAACTTCCAGATCCAACAGCTCTTTCATAGTCATAAGCGATACGTTCTCTCGTATCATCACCACTAATTGTAATAATACCTTCAGTTCCAGGATCCGCATCATCACCATAGTATCCATAATTCTGAATCTCTCTACAAGAACCAACTCCAGATATCTGGTAAAGAGTTGTGGTAACATCGTCATCGACTTGATTACCAAATGCCTCAAAGGCGGAACTGGTAACAATAAATCCACCAGAACCAAAGTATGGAATAAGTGCCCTACAGATTGTAAGTTCCTTATCATCATTAAGTCTGAAGGTTCCAATACCAGGATTGCCATCCTTACCTGCGTTACCAGGATAGATTGGCGAGTAGTATCTTCCACCAAGTGGATTACCAACAATATCAAATCCATATGGTCCAACAGGGAATTGAATACCAGTTGTTCCGACACCGATATTCTTATCAATACCATAATGTGGAATGTAAGTTACACCAGTGTCTGGATTTTCTAGCGGTGAACCAGAGACGGTGATGATACCAGATGTACCAGGATCTCTATCATCACCATAGTAACCATATACACCGACTTCTCTAGTAGAAGCAATTCCACTGATAGTAGTAATTCCAACACCGAAGTAATCGAATGTTGTTCTTTCGACTAGATCTCCATTGAGAGAAATCGTGCCACCCTGAGAGACTTCACTAGAAGTAAACTTAGGATCTCCATCTGGATCAATGGTAGATCCGATGAATCTGAACAGAGCAACGTCTTCTGGAGTCTGTGAGATAATCGACTCGTTTGCAGTTCCAGTTGCATTGAATAGTACGGTTCCTTCTGCAGGATCCCATGTAACTCTTTCTGTTGCAGCAGCACCAAATTCTGTATCCCAAGTGGGAACTGGATCTTGGTCGAAAGATGGTGGTTTGATTTCCTTGGATAGATCCAAGTCTCCACCAATTGTTACATATGGGGTGAATCTGATGTCACCAGTTCCGTTATATCCATAACGTACGATAATATCATCACAACCACCACTCAGTTGAATGCCAGTGGTTCCAATACCGATATTTCTATCAATACCATAATGTGGAGTGTAATCAACATCTGGGTGTACGAGAGGAGTGCCTGATAAGGTAATACCACCAGATGTTCCAGCACCAGTAATGATGTAGGTGTAAAGTAGTCTTGTATTTCCCGATTCTCCGAGGCCGCCATCTTTTCCGATGACAATCTTTCCATATGGGAAGAAGAATCCTTCCTGAGTGGTAATATACTCCCAGTCTTCAGATCTTTGATCTGGAGTATGTGCAACTTGACCCCAATCAAATCCAACTGGAGATTGAGTAACAAGTCTCCAATCGTCTTTTCCAAGTCCAATAGAAGACTCGTTATAAGACTTGGTAATTCGTTCGTCTAATATGCCAGAGACACTTCCGATACCTACACCAGTATAATCTGGTATGTAACTTGTTTGTGGGGTTTCTCCGTCGTGTACACCGTTAACAATGGTGATCTGACCTGAAGTTCCTGGGTCAGCATCATCACCATAATATCCGTAATTGAACTCGACCTTGGTGCCACCTGCACCAGTAATGTCGAATAGACCTGATACGAGCTCCGAAGCTACTGAAGCCTCTGTAGCAGATCCAGTAAAGCTGAATGTTGTTTTATCTTCTGGAGGATTCGCAGTGAATGATTCCAAAGCACCAGTGGTGCTTTCCTCGAATCGGAGTTGTCCAGAAGCAATAATTTGGCGAATGAGTCTGGTTTCGCCTTTATCGTAAATTTCAAATACTTGACCTGTTCCGACCCAGACCTTAACGAGAGTCTTAAGTGCGTCTGCGGAGAACAGTAAGAGTAGATCTATAGGAGGTTCATATGACTTCGCAGTGACGGCCTCGGCCTCTTCAGAGACGCTAATACCACCAAATCCATATCTATCATCAAATACAGTAATTAGTCCATAATCTAGGTAAGGTTCACCTTCAGTGAATCCCTCATCCATTGTAGACACTGTAGTATCAAAAGATCCATCTAAAATTGAAGGATGACTATCACTATATTGATTTACATCATTCGTTGGATAATATTTAATCGAATCTTGATTTGGAGTTCCTGCTTCTAAATATGCACCAAAATCTTGAGAGTCGTCAATATACGTATCAGTAATCAACCCATAATCCTCTTCTATAAAAGGATTATCGGCCGTCTGTAAATTGTAAGTATACGTAATTGCCATCAGAATTCGACCCTAGATACGATGTGAAATGACAAAGAAGGGATTGCTCCATAAAAAAGCAATCCCCTCACAATTCAAAAGTATTAAATTAAAAATCAAATTCAAATATCAGTCGAGTGCGACGTTCAGTGTGATCTTGATTTGGTCACCGTTGTTCTGAATGGTGTATGGACCATTTGTGAATCTCTCAGCATACATGATGCTAGAGTACAGAGTTGCAGTACCAACACCAGCAAGGTTGTTCTCAACTGGATTGAGTGCAGGAGTAGTGGTGAACTGATCGTTGTTTGGTACGTTGAATACGGTGTAAGTACCAGATGCGGTAGTTGTGTTTGCAGTACCTGCGGCGATATAGACGATATCACCAGCAACAAGACCGTGGTTGGCAATAGTGACAGTACCGAAGCTGAATGTGACATCAGCATCAGTTTCTAACTGAATGTTGTCAATTAGTGCCTTGTCTAGGTAAATGACCTTAAGTGCTCTATCAACACCAATAACCTTTGTTCCTTCCTGAATACCAGGGTTACCACCAACCATCATTCCAAGAGTAATTGCGTCAACACTCTGGTTAGGGTCGATGGTGATGTAGGAGTTGCCGATAACACCGATTACTGGGTCAGCGTTATCACCAAGAGTTACTGTTGTTCCAACGCCAACACCTGCAGCATGTACAACACCTTGTACATTGGTAGGCATGTTGTTAGCGCGAGTAACGTAGTAGCCGTATACGTCACCAGCATCTCCAGAGAAGGTGAAGGTCTGTTCTGGATAAGTCGCAGTAGTACCAGAACCAACCTGATTGATTACCCAGCGAGAACCGTTAAGAAGGATACCTGTCTGCTGAGTATATGCTTGATCAGTTCTGTTGTTTACACAGTATGGATAACCAGTGGTTGGTGCATATCCATATGCGTTTGTTGAAACACCACCAACTGAAGGTTGGTATGGTTCAAAGTAAGCAGTTGCGGAAGGTGTATCGCCTTCTGCAGGTGTAGTGTCGCTTACGAAAAGCTTGAGAACAAGGTTTCTGGGGGACTGATCACTGAGTGA
>CEOI01006685.1_pt1 | contig 10287 bp, 11 predicted proteins | sample 530351 | NCBI WGS metagenome assembly CEOI01 (sample SAMEA2619962, study PRJEB7988) | marine metagenome | biome: marine biome (ENVO:00000447); feature: deep chlorophyll maximum layer (ENVO:xxxxxxxx); material: "saline water (ENVO:00002010), including plankton (ENVO:xxxxxxxx)" | depth 17 m | reverse complement strand
TTTTTCCTTTTTTTATAGATATTCCAGGTGAATCAAAATGTCTTCCGTTTATAGATATGGATTCTGCAAGTGAACCAAGTATAGAGAGTGGATTAAATGCTTTTGTAAATCCATATTTATTCATTCCCTGCATGGTAACTTGTTTTCCGATAAAAGAAATTCCTGCTGGTGATGCAAGAAATGCCAATATTCTACTTACATCCGCACCAAGACGTCTAAATTTTCTAGCTGCTTTTGCAGTATAGGTATCTGCCGATACTGGTGAATCTTGTGGTAGGTTTTTTTTACCTTTGAAGTTTTCATTTGGGCCCAACTCACTATAAGGTATATCATCATCTCCTAATTCATCATAAGTTTTTGCATCAACTTGAGCAAAACTTGGTGGGAAAATACTCTGTTGTTCTGCACCAGGCATATTTGTAAACGCCTCTTGTACTTGACCAATGTTTTGAGTTTGAGTTGTACGAATTGTAGCAGAGTTATTTAAACCAACCTTTGACCAATCAGTATTTAATAATCCATCAGAGTCTGATTGAAAATCATATCTAGCTTTTAATCCCTCATCTGGTTGACCAGTATCAGTATCGGTTGTTCCACCTGTCCCACCTTCGGGTAGTAATTCATCTTCTGGAGGTATTGGCATCCTCTAATCTCCCAATATCAATCTATCGATTGAATCTCTTGTTAATTTGTTCTGTGTTACAAGTTCTCTGAGAACTTGAGTTTGTGTTTTTTGATTATCAATTATTGTTGTATTATCATCATGTACGACTGCAGTATTATTTTTAACTTCACTTTCTTTTTCTAAATTTAAATGTCTGTTAAGATTATACATATCCAATCCGATTGCCGCTACGGTACCAATTTTTGGTATAAAACTAGCCAATGCAGATAAAGTTTCTATACCTGCACCCACAAAATCACCTTTTCCTGCATATGCACCGATACCACCTAACCTAAGTGCAGTTCCTACACCAAATGGCATGTATTTACCAGCAGTTTTCGCAGCACCTTGAGTCATCATCTTTTTACTCAAACCCTCCAGTGATTTGAATCCAGGTCCTTTCATACCTGGTAATTTAAATCTACCACTTTTGGTTTGATATGCATTATCTAAGTTTGGTGTAGCAGGAACCTTTCCTCCCCCACCTCTAAACATATTCATAATTGCACCACCTGTTTTAGATAATCCATATGCTCCTAAACCTAATCCACCAAGAGTCATACCCCCAAGTTTTAATGTATTCATGGGGTCTGTAACAAGTTTAGTGGGGTCACTTAAAACACCACCCATTGGCCCATCAAGTTTATTAATTAGGTTGGTAATAGTAGTGTTTAATGAGTTTAATCCACTTGAAAGATTATCAAATCTTGTAGCTAATTCCATCTGTGCTTTTCCAGCCTCATCAAGTTTCTCTTTACTAAATAAAGATTCATAACCTGCCCTATCACCTGCTTTTAACATTCTAATTGCCTCTTCAGCATCAAATCCAAATGTATCTCTAAATTGTTTTCTTGCTAATCCACCAAAACCCATCATATCTGCTCGAGAAAATAAATCTTTGTTTAACATACTTTGTATTGTACTCATCAACTCAGGTAAATTACCACTAATTGATGCCATAGATGCTCTCATAAATTCATCACCTAAATCAACACCAAGTAATGTGGATAAATTAAAAGAATCTTCTATGGCATTTGGAAAATCCATAAATTTATCAGCAAGTTTTGCAACAGTACTTAAACTCAATCCTAATTTTCTAGCTTGCATTGATGCCCTAAACATTGCATTTTGACCCTTTACACCAAAATCTGCAAATAACTGAGTATTACCTGCAACATCTTCCATGATTTTACCAAACTCTAATTTATTTACTTTTGCAAGTGAAGCTTGCATCATCAGAAAACTTCTAGCCGATTCTTCTGAGGCACCTTCGGTTACCATTAAATTTTTTGTAATCTTTGCTATATCTTCAACTGTTGCACCAGTTAGTTTACTAAGTACAGTAAAGTTTATTGCCAATTTATCAATATTATCTACTAAACCACCAAAATTATCTGCAATTGCAGAAAAACTTTTATCTAAATCAAAACCAAAAAAACCTAATACTTTACTTGCACCCATAGTTTCAATTCGTAATTGTGCCATCTGGTCAAAACTACCCTTTAAATTTTCTTGTAATACTTTTGCATTAGATACAATATCCTTCATTAACATTGCAAAACCAACTAATGCACCACCCACAATAGCAGTAATTGCACCTTTCACAGTCAATAGTGATTGACCAAGTGTTATTGCAAGTGAACTGATACTTCTCATAGTTCCACCTGCAAGACCCAAGGTTTCTGCAGTTTTCTCTCCTATCTTTTGTTGCATTTGAGCAGCACCTGCTGCTTTAGAATTTAATTTATATAAATCTTCTGCTTCCTTTTTCTGTTGTACTAATAATTTATACTCATCACCCTCTATATCTATTCCTTTTTGTTTTAATTTATTTAATTGAGTTTCAAAGCTTTTAATCTTTTTTCTATTCTGTAATATATCATAAGTGAGTAAATCTTCTGCCTTCATTTCACCCGCACTCTCGGCTTTTAACTCAACAATTTGGCGTTCTAATTTTATTGCATCAGTTAATACATCTTTTTGTTGTCGTAATGTCTGTAATTTATCTAACTCAGCTTGTTTATTTTTATTAGATTCATCATTAACCCTTTTTATCTGGTCTGCTATCTTTTTTTTGATTTCTGCTTCTTGTAAGGCTAAATCAACAATCTTTTGCTGCGTTTGTCTGGCATCTTCTGCCATTTAGAATCTCCTTTAAGATTATAAACCTAAACTATCTTCGTACGCACTTCTAATACGATTGGGATTATTTTTCAAATCCTTTAAGAACTTTGCAACTTCTTTATTTCGAGATTTAGCAATCTTGTTAATCTTCTTATCAGTTATACCTTTAGCAACTGCTATTAATCTGTCCATAAAAGATTCATGTATGTTTTTATCTTTTAATTTCTGTATTTGATTTTCATTAAATTTATACATTTCGGTTTCCTATTGCGATGAGATTATCACATAAATAAATATCAAAAAAATGAATTTTATCTTTTATTCATCTTTTCTAATTCTTTATTTTCTTTGTCACGAGCAATCTTCATTTTATCCAAATGAAACATTCTCATTGGAATAGGCATATTGTATAATTCGGTAAAAGTATAACCCTTACCATGATATACCATTGTGAATATGGAGTTGTGTAAATCTTCCTTATAGGATGGAGTCAGGCCAAAAAAATCGTACCCCTATTGGTATCTCTACCTTATGGGGTTCTCCTATCTGACTTGTATATTCTTGTTCAAATATAATATTTGGTTGAATTTTAGCAATATAGTTTCGTAATGCTCGTGCATCTCTTGCTAAAAACTGATTATCAACAAAATTAGTTATTGTTTCAACACTCGTATCACCATCAATAGAAGTTATCTGATGTTTCCATCTTGTTGTTAATTCACTTTTAACACCAGTCATCTCTTCATATTTTTCAAGTTGTTTAAGTTCTTGTTCTATTGCTTGTTCATCACGATGTGTTAATAATTTAAAAGTTATTTTTCGTTTAGTTGTAGGTAACTCAAATTCTACATTATTACCATTTTTAAACAACTTCTCATCTATATATGTAACATCCAATTTTGTTAAATCAAAAGAATGTTCGACTTCTAAACCAGTGTCTGGGTCAGGTATGGTGACTGGGTATTCTGGTCCATAACCTAAAACTCTTGTACCTAACATTAGTGCATTCTTATCACCCACAAATAAATCATCTAATTTTACCTTTGGGTTTGCGATAACACTACTTAATAGTTTATCAATAACTATACCCTTTTCAATAAGATTAGTAGAGGTAAGTATATCCTCTTCTCTTGCAGTCATGTATCTAACTTCTATTTCTCCACTCCGCAAAGGACTATCTTCAGGATACAAAATACCTTTTGTAGGCAAAGATAATACTTCAGTAGGGAATGAACTTTGCTGTTGTTGTTCAGCCATTATATTCTCCTAAGAATTGTAAATTAAAACCATATGTATATAACTATTAATTAGTTCTTTGTAAATGTACTATTTTTTTCCAAATTTTTCTGCTGCAGTTACACCTAAGCCCACAACTGATATGTACATAAAACATTCTAATATTTTATCTTTTACTTCAAATGCAGAAAAGGTATCAGCACCCCAACTACATATTAACATAAAGAAAGATAAAAAGCCGACTGTTCGTTTCGAGGATATTTTTGCATCACTCGATAACATCTCATGTAAAAACCCCATTTTTTCTCCTTAGTATTCTAAGATAGCGTAATCGTAACGAAGTGTTAAACTTATATCAGCCACATCCGTTCCATTTGCAAAATCTAAATCGTTGAAATTAGCAGTTTGAATAAAGGCACCCACAAGTTTCCATTCTTCAACAACATCTCCAACTGGTCCTAATAGTTGAAATTTGATTTCTTTCTTATAGAAATCTGAGTACCCGTCTCTACCAGATACAGATTCATGATGTAATCTTACCCACTCCATAACTGCCTGTGCACCTGATGGAACAATTGGGTCATAGAGAGAAACTTCTAATGGTTCCCAAGTTGCTTTTCCTTTCAAATACCTCTTAACATTAATATGATTAAGTTCGATTTCTTCAAATGTTATCTGTGGTCTGTTTGCCGTTTTGACAAAATACGCAGGAATTTCACCTATATACATCGCAAACCGATTTTTCGTTTTCGGTTCAAACTCTTTAAAAAATACTTTATCTGTTGATAGTATTGCCATCTACATTCTCCTAATAATTAAACATGGCTGTTAATTTCATTTTCAATAATAAATATCAAATTTTTAAAAAAACGATATATTGAGTGCATATATTAATGACTTGTTTTTAGAAGTTTTTTAGAAGTTTTTTTATATAAAAAAAGGGGCCCAAAAAGAGCCCCTTTAATCATTACATTTCCTAATTACTCAGGAAAAGCAGCACCAGTAGGTTGTATTATAAAATCCAATACAATGAACTCTGCAGTTCTTGTTGGTTGGATAAATATTTGTCCTACTAACTGATTTCTATCAACAACATCTGCGGTGTTATTACTTTCATCCATAACTACTTTGAAAGCACTTAAACCACTATTTTGTTGAACACTATTTAAGAATGGATTCACAATATTTAGGAATCTATTTCGTGTAGTATCAGTATTCTGTTCGAATAGTAAGTACCTTGAAGAAGAAGCAATAAACTTACGAAGTCTAATTAACAATCTTCGTACATTGATTCTATCAAGTGCACTTGCTTTACCTTGTAAGGTTTTCTGTCCAAACACCACAACACCTTGACCTGGGAATGATGCAATAGGATTAACCCTACCACTATACAATTCATCCCTCTCGGTATGTGTTAATCTAGTCTTTGCCTGAACAACACTGTTCAACCCACCACGATTCAATCCAGCAGGTGCAAACCATTCATGTGATACACTATCGGTGAAACTAATTACACCAGGTATCACTACTGATGGTGGAACCCAAACTGGTAATGCAGTTTCCCCATCGATTATTTGGACCCATGGGTAATATGTACCAGCATAATTAGTATCAAGTGAATTAATATCAGATACCGCATCGCGTACACTTCTATCTGCAGATGAACCATCCATAACATAAAAAGTATCAGACCTTGCCTCTGTCTTAGATATGGCATGATTTGTTACTTCAGAGTGTTGTTGATGATTAACACCAGGTATTGCTAAAAGATTGATATCAAATTCATCAGGATTACTAACTGCATTGATTGCTCTCTTATACACAATTGAACCACTTGCTGAAGTACTTGATAAATCAAATCCTTGAGTGTTAGTAGAAGTAATATCTGTGTATCCTGCTTTTAATGTAGTTGGGTTATCTCCATCAAATCCACCTTGAAATGGTACGAGAAACTTTCTCTGACTAACAAGTGAATTAGATAAAGTAATTGTAGTTGAACCATTAGCTCCATTTGCTGCATCTGCATGTCCAAACATATTCTCCATCTTGAAATCAACATTACCATTAGATTGAGAAAGTGCAGGTAATACATCTAAGTATTCTTGATTTGTTGTATCTGAAAAGTTGAATCCATAAGCAACATTTGCATCATATGAACCATTACTATTAGTTTGTTGTATTTTAAAACTAGCAGTTGGAATATTGGTTGAACCAGTAATAGGTACTTTAACAGCTTGAAATCCAAATGGAAGTACCGCAGGGTCTATACCTTCTATTACATCATATTGACACAATCTAATGTGAGTAGATTTATTTGGCCAATCACCATTATACGATAATTTTCCATTAGAATCTATTGTGATATGTCTATCTCCAATCTTCTTAGGTAAATAATCGTTTGATAACGGGTCAAATGTACAATTAGTGAATGCAGGTTCTGCTTCTTGACCATCTCTTGAAGAATCATCTTTATCATTTATTAAAACTCTTAAAGTGAAATTACCATATTTTGCACCACCACCAACTTCTGCAGGTGTTTGTACATCAGAAATCTCAATTTTATATTGTTCATTTACACTTGTACCATGTGAACGAGTTTTTATTTTGAATAGATTCTTTGCAGAACTACCAACTATTTGTGATTGTATAAATGGTGTTGTTGCTTCAGAATAATCTTGTTGAAAATTTGTAGAAGCAGCAGCTGATGCAGATAATGAACCCGATAAAAGTCCAGTAATTGGGGCAAGAGCTCCAGTTGCATAAGAGTTAGCACCAGCAATAGTTCCACCTAATGAGGCTGCATCAAATCCACTCACCATTATTCGTGCATCTCCTGCTAATCTTGAAACTTCAGCATCTGTATTATACTTTTCAAAATGTTTGTAAACATAAATTGGTGTATCGACTGTTTGTGGGTCTTCGGTAAAAACCTTAGTTACATACAAATTAGATGCAGGATTTAACGAAGCACTATAAGTTGTGTTTGTACCATTACCGAGTTGAATAAGTATATTTCCATCACCAACACCAGTAATTACAGTTTCTCCTGCTCCACCTAAATCATATGAACCACTACCACGAGATGGTTTTAGTACTGCACCAATTTTCATTGGTGAAGTATAATCATCACCTGTAGCGTTTCCTGCAACACTACCACTATATCCCAAATAAATTTCGGAATCTCTATATCCACCGATTCCCAATACTCTAACGATTGTTACCGATGGTGCGTTTTTAATATATTCCCTAACTGTATAAGGAACATAAAATCGTTTATCTTCTCCACCAAAAATATTTTTGAACTCACTAAATGTCGTTACAGTAGTGGGAACAAATGCTGGTCCTTTAACAGTTGGACCAATGACTGCAGCACCAATCTGTGCAATACCAGCAGGTAGAAAGGATAAATCTTTTTCTCTGGTAAATACACCAGGGCTTACAATTCTTTCAGCCATTGATTTTCTCCTAATTGATTAAATTTAAAGTTTGAAACTCATTAAAATATAAATATCAAATAAAAATCTCAAAATACATATACTTATAAAAAAAGTCAAGAATTTTCTTTAAATTGACCAGTTTTTACATCCAATGTAACATTACCATATTTAGCAGTGAGTTCATCCATAGTTTCTCTCTCTACTTTTTGTAATTGAGAAAATAAACTCTCCAACTCTATCTCTTTTTCATTAGATTCTTCAAGTTGTCGTTCTAAATTAAGTTTATTTACCTTTACTTGACCAAAAGATGTCTGTAACATTGCAAAATCATTTTGTATACTTTTGAGTTTTTCAAGTTCTTCATCAGTAATAGTATTGATTGATTTTAATTTTGGGTTTTCAGTTTGTTTTGCCATTGTAACTCCTTATATAACACATATAAATATTAAACTTTTTCAGTAAAACTTATTTTTTTAATCGTCTAATTTGTTTTTCTAATTTACTAACTCGTTTTTCTAAATCTTCACATTTTTTCTTATAATCTTGTGGTGGGTGTGAGTTTTCACTTAATTCTTTAATTCCTTCAATCAGTAATGGTATAATTTTATCATATTGAACACCTTTGTATCCATTACCCCTATCCTTTACTGCTTCAGGTATAACTTTTTCTATTTCTTGTGCCAGAACTCCAACATCATGTCCACTATATACTTGTTGGTTTTCGTTCCAATCAAATTCATATCCACCAATTTTACTAATTTTATCAAGTGGACGATGAATATAAGTTATATTATCTTTTAATCGTTCATCAGATGAATTAAACGCTATGATATCACCACTTGCTCTAATTGTAGAACCACTTATATCATTATTGAAATATGCATCTCCACTTTCTGACATATCTAATTTAAGTGCAGTTATTGTTGCTGTATTATCAACACCTTTGAATAATATATCTTTATTATTTATCGCTGATTTGATTACGAAATCAGATGTAGCTATTTTGAATCTACCAAATTCCGTTCCACCATCTTTTAAGAGAATATCAGTCCCATCGGCATCAAGTATAATATCTCCACCAGCATCAATTGTGAAATCAGCTGTTGTTGATACACTTGGTACAGTGGCATCACTACCACTAACTAATAATTTTTTCCAACTTGGCATCTAATTTATCTCCTTATGGTTGGTTACCTTTTGGCCCACTTCCTTGATTGCCACATCAAGGCCAATAAAGTTAATTCTCAACACTATTACCCTTCCATTCCTTTACCTTATCACGAATTTCTGCTGGTGTTTTATCAGCAATATCATGTTGGTTTTTTAGTTTATTAACTGCACTACATGCTAGTGCTAAATACTTTCCAGGTATCATACCTTGTTCAATAAGGTTAAACAAAAATTCAATTTCTTTTCGTGTCAACCTACAAAATTCTGTGGTAATATCTACATTACCACCTTTACGCGTAATCGCCATAAGTAACCTCGTTATTTATGTGTATACCCAAACACTTCCATTATTATTTATTGCCATTTCTCCCACACCATATTCACTATCACCATCGACTGGTGCATCATCATCACCAAGTAGTTTTACAGTCACAACATGCTCTAATGATGTTACCGCAGTTGCATCTGCTGCAATACTTTTTGCCACAGACCATCGTTCATCATTAATATCATGATATAATGCAGAACCACTATCTACTACTGAACCACTCTGTACAATCAACCCACTATCTACATTTGAGGCTGCTGAACCAGTTGCAGTAAATATAAATGCATCACCTACACTTAAATTTTGACTTGATACAATACTTTGAGAACCTTTTACTGTAAGGTTTCCTGCGACTGTTAATCCAGTCGTATCCAACCTCAACCCTTCGGTTGCACCAACATCAAAAATAATTTTATCATCAGTCGTGAAATCAATAGTGGTATCATTTGCAGCACGACCAATAATTAAACTCGTATTATAAATAGTTTGTATGGATGTTTGTGCAGCTGCATTTGCAGCTGTAATTGTCACATTATTACCATCATTTGTTGCAGTAATATCCCCACCTACAAAATCAAAACTCGATACTGCAGTTGTAATATTACTACCTTCTTCTTTAACAATAATCGGACTACTTGTTCCACTAAGTCCACTACCATCTCCTGTAAAAGAACCAGTAAATGAACCTGTCATCTGTGTCCCAGCAACAGTAGAGTGATTTATTAAAGTTCCTGTCAAAGCACCAACTGGTCCACCCACTTCAATCGTTTGAAGATGTGCGGTAGAACCAGATACAAGTACTTTTCTCCATTCTGACATAAATTCTTTCCTAAGTTAAAAGACTTATTTCCTTTATATAAATATTAGCTAGGTGAGTTTTCATAACCTAAGTACCATTCATCCGATGTTGAACCACTATACATCAATCCACCTGCTATAGCAGTTGGTGTGGAACCCGTTACCCTACCAAATACTAAAACTTTATCTTTTCTACCTCGAAGAACTGAATTATCATCGGTATCAACGAAATTAAATAGTGTTCCAGCACCTGCAGTTGCTTTTAATGTCCATGTTGAACCAGTAAGTTCATTGACAGCACTTGTAGAATTCCAAGTTGTACCATTATATTGAAATGCAGTTGCATCAATTGCACCCGATACAGAACCACTCAAACTCGTAGAACCAACTGCCTCTACCTCTTCAGATGAAAATGTATTATTTAAATTTTGAACAAGAGTAGCATTTATAGGTTGTCCACCTACTGCAATTGTATTTGCAGTTACTTCAACTCTACCAAACGAACCAGTTGAAGTTGATGAACCACTTAT
>CEOI01024529.1_pt1 | contig 10307 bp, 15 predicted proteins | sample 530351 | NCBI WGS metagenome assembly CEOI01 (sample SAMEA2619962, study PRJEB7988) | marine metagenome | biome: marine biome (ENVO:00000447); feature: deep chlorophyll maximum layer (ENVO:xxxxxxxx); material: "saline water (ENVO:00002010), including plankton (ENVO:xxxxxxxx)" | depth 17 m | reverse complement strand
TGCTTCTGAGATGATCCGCCCTGATGCACAATTTAACTTCCGCTACTGATGTTAATTCCTTCCTATCTTCAGACCGCTGCTCTCAACAAACAAGGCAAATCACGTCACCATCGTGCTAAACCTACTCGCAGCATAAAGCGACAAACTAACACCAAACGCACCAACATTCTCTCCCTCATTAACAACATCAAATGATGAATCGTTATTGCATTGAAGTCGATCGAATCGAACCTAATGGCAGCATTTATCACCTTGTCCAGTATAGAGAATTAAAACCCACTAAATCACTCAAAGCACACAAACTTCAACTCAACAAACTAACAACAAAGATTGAAGAAGAATTGCACTATTATCAAGTCCCATTTGAGCGATTTTCTGTGTCTATGGTATAATAAGTAATAAGCACACTCATTAACAACAATGTCTGATCTTTCCCCTAGTCTCACTGATAAAATTCAACATGAGACTTACGGATTATTTCCACTCCCTGTCACCAAATATACCAACCCTGATCATGACAAACACAAGGAAGATATTCTTAAGTGGATGTCACAACAAGAGTTAAAAGAGAAGCATGGTAGAGAAGCAATCTGCCACAACATCACACAGGTAGGTGATAACAATGAATGCCTAACTGCATTGCCTTGGATTGCTGAAACTCTCATCACTGCTGTTAATCAACACAACACAAATGCACACCTGTTTAACACTAACTTCGCTATCCAAGATAGTTACTTAGAGATCGCAGATGTGCAAGCAATCTATGCACCACATGAGCACTCTAATTGTTTATTTTCTCTCACCTACTTCGTCAACTTTAACCCAGACCAACATTGTCCCATTAAGTGGAGACGAAACGTTGCCTCTAATTTCTATCCAGTCATGCAATTTGATTCCACAGGTTTCACACCTTACAACATGACAGAAGCAACATTCAACATTAAAGAGGGAGATATTATTATTCACCCCTCAAACATTACACATGGATTTGATGCTAACCCTACTGGCAATAGAATCACACTCACAGCACAAATCGTCCCAGTAGCATGACACTTACTTATTCCACAGTTATTAACAAGTTTTCCACAACATTGCGCGTTTCTGTGGAATAAATTAAATGTCTAATTAAATATACTTTTGTGCTCTAAATGCCCTTATAAATATGCACACAAATCGTTGCCTCGGACTGTAACACATAAGGGCAAGGATTGCAAACACTTGACAACACCTCCGAGATCCTCTACAATTCACTCAAGTCAACAAATCACAATGGGACGGACTTACAAACGAAACGACCTCCACAACTCTCGTAGACCGAAAAGTATCAGAGAGAAACGTCAATTTAACGGTAGCAAAAAGACTACCAATTATGACAGTTATTCTGAGGACTATTCCACCCGCTACGATAACAACAACACCAAGGAGGATTACACCCGTGAATGAGATCGACACCGATTGGATTGATGACATGCTCGCTGAGGATTGCCCCGAGTATGATGACCTAACTGAAGAAACACTTAGTGACACCTACCTGGGAGAATACCAATGAAGACTATTCAACTCGCCACACATCCCCCAGTAAATATCAAGATCTGGGAGAAGAGTAGGAAATACTTTTGGGCATACGATTACGATGGTTGTCCTAAGTATGGTCCATTCAAATCACAGCAGCAAGCACACACCGACGCAGTTGCATTCTCTGAAGCATGAGTGACACTTACGGAGCAAAGATTGCCTCTATTCCTGATAGTCTAGAGGCATACCTTGACTTATACGATGAGGGACAATTACCACCCGATGAGCAAGTCAAACTAGCACAGAGTTTGATTGACTTAGACCTTGACGATTATCTCACACAGTATCAACCACTATGTGATTATTTCATCGCTGAGGGTCTATGTTATGATGTAGAGGTAGGCGACACTTAGGACAGTGTTTTGCGTCATGTTGTTGATGCCGCCGAAGGCGGTATATAAAAAAGGTATACTTCCCTAACCTACAACAGTATCCTATCGCCTTCGAGATACTATTCATATTAAAAAATTTTTCCAGGATGAAAATACGCCCCACAAGATTTCCAAGATACGAGGTAAGTGACACTGGAGAAGTGTATAGAGATGGAGAGTATCTCAAAGCACATCCCAGGGGTAAACTTACGAAGGTTAATGATTCCCGCTATATGGCGGTGAATATTCAAACATTGGATGAGGAAAGCGGTAAGAAGCGATATAGCAAAGAATATGTGCATCGCCTAGTTGCCGAAGCATTCATACCAAATCCAAATAATCTTTCTGATGTGGATCACATTGATTGTAATAAAAGCAATAACCATGTGAGTAATCTCCGATGGGTTTCACGGGAGGAAAACATGGCAAGGAATCGAAAACCGAAAGGGACGATACGCAAACGCAAAAGTTATTATATATCTGATGGAGAGGGAAATTGGACCTTGATTCCAAAGGAAGACCACGCCAAGTATGGTATCACTAATGAAACTAAGAAAACCAGTGACTGATTATATTGCTCCTAAGGTAACCACAACTCCTTGGGAGCAATTTCAATATATCGCTATAACACTCTCAGAGACCCTCAGGATCGCCTGTAGCAGCGTCCTACAACGTATTAGGAGACTTAGTAAGGTATGACTACTAATTCAATGACAAGAGGCGAGAAGTATCTTGCTTTAGTAGAAGAGTATAAAGATCTTCTAGATATTCCATGGACTGGAAGGAGACTCTACGGATGCTACGAGATCATTCGTAAGTATATGAAATGGAAGCATGATTTGGATATGATCGACTTCAATGCTCGTGGAGTAATTCGATTTACTGATGAGGCAATTGAAGAGAGCAATGGTGTGTGGGTCTTCCGTAGTGAGTGGGGAGATGAGTTAGTGCAATGGGATGACTTGCAAGTAGATGACATCCTAGTCCTCAGATTGTATACCACACCCCTGGGCGGGACGTATTCTGCAGACACAAAGAGTCGTATCCCTAACCATGGTGGTGTGTATCTGGGCGATGGATTCATGTTGCACCATCCTTACAATGATGTCTCACAGATTGCAGATCTTTACAATCCTGCGTTTGCTGTTTATCAGCAGGCATGTGTTGGCGCTCTGAGGCGTAGTGAAATAACCTCTGAGACTACATAAAGTAAAACTGAATACCATAACGGTTATGAGCAAGAGGTATGTGCTAGAAGTAGAAGTAGATGAGCATGGGGAATGTTTTATCACACTCCCCGATGAGATGCTTGAAGAGACTGGATGGGATGTAGGGACTGAGTTAGATTGGTCTGAGGAGATTGATGGATCTATTATCCTCAAAGAGATACTTGAGTAAAAAAATCGTAAAAACCGCGTGGACCTTAAAATGACTAATAGTAATGAAAATTCCGTCCCACAATTTGAAAGTGACGCAGAGTATTTTGCGTGGGCATTTGAGCAGATTAGTAAGAGCATCAAGAATCTTGCGGATCGTCAAGCGATCCTAGAGCAAGCAATTCAAAAGATGCCGCCACCTGGCGCGGATATGGTGAAGTATAAGATTCCAGGTAATGAAGAATACAGTAATCTCAAGGAGTTACTGGATAATATCTTTGACCGACTAAATACGATTGAAACCGTTAACGGTATATAATGGCAGCGTATGTTGAGGAGACTTCTAGGAGTTACCCCAATCCAATATCATCTCAAGAGATGGCGACTACTTTTAAGCGACCATCGTCTGGAAAGTATCGCTCTCATGAATCTGCCCCAGGGGTAGGCACAGGCACCGATTATCAAATCACCTTCCAAGGTGCGGGTCCTGGGTCATTTCCTCTGGGGAGAGATATTGTACACTATATCGGTGATATCGATCCTCAATGCGTAGGCAACTGTGATGGAGATCGTCAAGCGATCTATCGTTTCTGGAGAAGTAATAAAAGAGATCATAAGTATGCAATCACACCCCAACTTCAGAAGAAGGACATGGGTGTTGAGAATGAAGACTGGGAGAAGGCAGCAGGTGGTTACAGACCCGAGCCTAAGAATGGCAAACCTGTATTCTATTTGCTGCGAGAGCAACTAGACAATACTGTCCCTGTCAAACTATTCTATTCATACTGGCCTGATAATACATTGCTACACGCTGGGTCTGGTAACCCAGGTGGTATCACAATAGGCAATGGTAAGGGCAAGTATATGGACCTGGGTATCATTGGGTATGCCTATGCCTCTCAGGAGAGCGGCACAGTGCCTCTGTATCATTACCGCTATGGTAGCTACGGTGCAAGCAAAGGTAAAGACATTGATGACTTCTATACTATCGACCCCTCTCAAGAAGTTGACCTAGGAGGCGGTCCTATACCCCCTAGGAAACCGCGAGAGGGGCGTTGGCAGTATCAGGGTATCGAATGCTATGTTTATAGTGGAGAGGATCCTAATGCTCCCAAGAGGACATACAGAGACATTGGTAAGATAGGTCCTACTGGTCAGTGTATCAATAAGCGTAGTTGGTATGCATGGCCTGCTGACGATCAACCATTTAACTGGAGAGTTTATAACAGAGGTGGATATCCTGGTGGTTATCCTAACGGTCCTGCTGGTGCGACTCCTGGTGTGTTGGGATTTGGTAATCCAGACAACGTAGAGTTGCTTAGTGAAGATGCAAACTTTGAATGGGCATACGGACTCAACGGTGCAATCAAAGGAGCAGTGCCACGCTTCCTAGGATTTGAGGATAGTTATGACTCACAGTTTTACTATTATCTCTACGACACATCATATCCTTGGAATGGTCCGATCTTTGGTATTCAGTATGCGCTGAATGATATTCCTTGCTGTCCTAATACTACATGTAATGATGAGAATAGTGAGAGACCTAGACCCTGTTGTATTCCTAACGACCACCACTACTCTCATTTCTATGAGATCCGTGAAGATTCTTGGGAAACAACCAAGACACGCATGAGTATCAATGACATCAGCACCAATGGTGTGAAAGAGTCATTCCAATGTATTGATACTGATAGTCGTCGTATCCTCTTCCGCTATACATCTACCAGTGGTAGTTTCAAGCGAGGAGAGACTCTCAATGGTTGGATCATCGGATCCGTAGTTTACTACGGAGATGAGTTGAAGTGTGGACTGATTGAGCTCAATGCTGGCGCAGTAGGTAGCAAATTCTCATATAACCAAACAATCACTTCTGCAGATGGCGGCACTGCTGTAGTCCTTGCTGGATATGGTATCCCCAACAAAGGAGCGTTTGCGGGCGTTTATGAATTCCCTAAGCGGATCTCCTACTATGAAGTGGAGATTAACCCTAAGGCACTCATCCCTACACGCACACTTGACCTAGCAGAAGCGGAAGCAGTAGTCGATAACAACGGATCGATTACAGAAGTGATCATGATTGCGGGCGGTAAGGGTTATAAGAATCCAACTGTTGAGGCAATCAACCCCAGAGTCATGGATTCCTACTCCGCTGGTGACTTGTCTAAGTTTATGCAAGACGGTGTTGTCAAGGGTGATGAGGCAAATATCAGTAATTCATTCCTAACTCCCGACACTTCAAACATTATTGATAATAATGTCCGCGATACCTTTGAATCTCTTGGTGTGCAGAATGGTGAGATACCCTATGCTACAGATAAGAATGCGGAAAAAATGAAACTCAAGAAAGCAATCTTGGAGATTTCCGAGATTACTGAAGATGGGGAGATCATGTCTATCCGTGTTGTTGATGGTGGTGCGGGATATAACCAAGCAGAGCCTCCAACAGTGATGATTGTTGAGCCTGAAACGTTTGAATATAAGTCTCCTGAGATTCTGGATGACACGCCAGAGAATACTAGAGACAGAATAACTGACTTGGGTGCAACTTTTGCTAATAAGTTTGTGGGTGCTATGGACGCTGAAAGTCATCAGCGCCTCAGTGGATTCATGCAAGGGTCATTTGTTACTGCAACAGCGGGTCCAAAGACATCAGTCGTGGATACTTACCTCAGAGTCCCTGATAGAGAAGAGGGTGATGAGACAAAGTATTGCTTTGATATTCCACAAAAGTGTATCAGCATTCCTGTTTACGGTCAGTTGTCTTCAGTCCCCGCTAATTGGGAGTCGTTGTTTACATATACTCAAGCAAATCCTGGTGTTGCCGAATGGTATAACACCAACAGTGGTATTGTTTCTGACGGATTCCGCAAAGGTGATGCACTACTTGATAACCTGAGTAGTGTCTATGGTGCGTTTGGCGGATCAAACTGTATTGTTTCAGGTCAACCTAAACTCTATAACATCAGAAGATGGTTTGATATGCCCTGTGCATACCTGGCATCTGGTGGAGGAGAGCAAAAGGCATTTGGTTACTTGGTTTACAAGTATACTGCATCGGAGCAACAGGAAGCATCATTCCGTGTTTCGATGGAAGTTGAAGGAAAGGTCATAGGATCTATGGGATCCGACTTCATGGATTACTTGGATACCTTCCCCAAACCAAGGATTACACCAGCAAGAAAAGTTTCAGGTGGTTACAAGACATGGAGTTGTAGGACTGGCGGTGTTGATGGTAGATGCTATCGCGATCCATCAAACCCTAGTGACATCATCTTTGTGCCTGTGGGTCTGGATGAGAATACATTTGATTACAACCGCAATGGATATTCAGAGTATCAGCAGTTTGCACTTTGGTTAGGAGACAACCTAACTGGTGGTGGACTGACTTCTGGTAGCACATCGTGGTCATGGGTCGATGATGAGACAACTACAACCACAAATCCTGACGGATCAACGTCATCATCTACCACAAGTTACGGTGGCACTACTTCATCTGGATATACTGCATTCACTGTGGACTGTAGTCCTGACCCTGGTAGCACTAATGTGCCTAACCATGATTGTTGGGATAAGTATGTGCGTGCCACAGGAGCGCCCTCAGACGCCCCTCTCAACGTTTACTGTGCATATGACAATCAGGGTAACGGACTTCCTGGAGAGCGTTTCTGGGAGATCACAGGACCCGCTAACGGGACGCAACCTGATGGATATACAACACCAACTGGACCAACAAATCCATTCTGCTCTCAATGCACAGGATCGTCTTTGTATCCTTCATGGTCCATTGTCTTTGGTGGTGGTCCTCCTGCTTGTGGTCTAGATGATGTGAATGACGCATCTATTGCTATTGACCCTCAGCGTATTTACGATCATGGTGATGGTGTAGGTAAGGTTATGCAGATGGGATCGTATGATGGCACCATGCAAGTCAGAAACTGGTTGACTGGTGGCACTATTGCTCTAAGTAGGACCATCAGGAATTTGGGTAATCCATATTTCGATGAGTGTGATGGCCTAAATGCTTGGAATGCAGGAAACCGTATTAACGACGATATTGTTTAACTATGGCATATGGATTTCTAAAACCTGTTGCATCACTGAATGGTCTTCCATGCTCTGGACATGGACTTTGTATACCATCCACCATTCACTCTGTACAGGCGTGTGGCACCCCTCCAATCCCCTACAGCATCGTTATTAAGAATTTTACATGCTGGTGGCCCCCTTTGCCCCTAATTCCGTTGACAGCGATCAACCCATTTAGGGCAACTGTGCTGGTAAACATGATTCCGATCATGTTGATGGGTGATGTTTTCATCAATCACCCTGCAGTTTGCTCGAATATCATCATTTATCTGTGTCCTTGTGGCAAAGCAATCTGTGCAATCCCAACTCCTATCCCATGTAGTCCCCTAACTATTGAAGATATGGGTGTTATTGGACACCCAAGAGTCGTTATGGCAACAACTTTGACAGTCTTTGCACTGAAATTGCCTGTTGCACGCATCCTAGACCCCCTCGGAGTCGGATTTCCTGGTTTCTCTTACCCTTGCTCGTCGGTTGTTGCCTTTGGACACCCCACTGTGCTTGCCTCATGAAGCAAATCTGCTATAATTAGTAGGTCCACAACGGAGAAAAATGGCAACTCGAAGCAAAGTCGGTATCTCAGGCACCAATTTCATGCCTGGTAAACCCAAAGCAACTCGACAAGGATCATCTAAAAACACAAAGTATGCCGCGACATCACGAAACAAGGCGAAGAAGAGATACCGTGGTCAAGGACGATAAGGTGAAGACCACGCCCGAGCTGGTAAATGAAGCAAACAACGGACTTTATCATGCAACAATGAATCTCCCACATGCAGCAAAGCACTGTGGCATGACAGAAAGGGAGATGAAAATGACATTTAGAGAATTCCTTAAATATCAGGAGCAATAAATTATGAGAGATCTCCTCTTCATCAGTCAGGATAAGGAAATGGCACTCATCCAAGAGCTGATTTACAAGCTTAGGATGGCAAAACTTGACATTCACCCGTCCAAAACCTGTTTTCTTTGTGTCTCCCCTGACTATTCAAGCATCGTTGCTCAACATTTGAGTCATGGTTTGTCTATTGATGGGGAGATTTTTCATATTGAGGCAGTAAATGTCAACTTTCCAGACGAAAGTCCTAAAAAATATCAGATAGATTTCAGTCTTAACTATGCAGAGTGGGTCTTAGAATGGGACAACTTTGTGCTTATCGAAGCAGGAGTGATCCGAGGCGGCACTTACACCTGGATTACCAAGGCAATGGAAGAGTTTTCAGACAAGAATTACCATACTGTCGCACTTGCTGAGAATATCGGAAGTAAATATGCCTCTGATTTTGTTGGAATGTATTATGACGACAGTAAAGAAGACTTACATTACTGGTGGGAGCGCCCAAACAACCACTGGGAATGGCAATAAATAACCTTATGCACTATGCAGGAGACTAACAATGGCTAACAACCCAGTACCTGACCAGGGACAAGATTTCCTGAAGTCTGGGATGACGCTAATAACTGATCCTAGAAGTGATAAATATCTCAACATGGCGCGTAAGCGCCACTCCGATCCACCCAAAGATCGGAATTCAAAATGGTGCGGTGGTAAAAATGGGTTTGACGACTATGTAGAAAGGATGTAATGGCATCTTACAGATTCAGATCCGAGAAATACGTCAGTAGAGGATACAAAGACTTGTCTGTTTCATTCAAGTCTAACCCCTCTACTGGCGATTTTGGCATAGTTAAGAATGAAAATGCGATTAAGCAGGCAGTAAGAAATCTTTTATTGACTGATCTTGGTGAAAGACCCTTCCAACCCAACATTGGATCACGAATTAAGGGTCTTTTGTTTGAGCCTTGGGATGTTTTCAGTGCAGATGAGATCAAAGGTGAGATTAAAAACTGCTTGAGTCGTCTAGAACCTAGAATTCAAGTCACAAAAGTGACTCTTACTGATGAACCAGATATAAATGCTATTGCAGTTGAGCTTGATTATACCATTGTTGGTGAAACTGTTGTCCAAACTATCGAGTTTCTCTTAGAGAAGGCATAAAATGTCAGCAATTCCTTCACAACTTACGTCTCTGGACTTCTTTGAGATCAAAGAATCCATTAAATCCTACCTCAGGACTCGGAAAGAGTTTTCGGATTACGATTTTGAGGGAAGTAGCGCATCGTACCTGATCGATATCCTCGCTTATAACACATATTATACAGCATTCAACGCTAATATGGCGCTGAATGAGTCATTTCTCGAAACTGCAACCGTCAGAGACAACATTGTCCGCATTGCAAAGCAGTTAAATTACACTCCTAGGTCAATTAAAGCGCCTAAAGCGTGTATTAAGATCGAAGCACAGACAGAGATCGCTCTAAATGGCACTACATTTCCCGAATTTGCGACTTTGAAGAAGGGAGATGTGTTTGTTGCGGAGAATGCACTCGATTCTTTCACATTTACACTCACAAGAGACATCACAGTCCCCGTAAATTCCTCAACTGGACTGGCAACTTTCGATGATGTCGTCATTTATCAAGGAAATCTGCTCTCATACAACTATACAGTTGATTATACGAAGCAACAAGAGTTTTTGATCCCTGCAGAAAACGTAGATACGGGTCTTCTCAGTGTTGACATCTCTCCAAACGCACAATCTTCGGAAACTGACACCTACAGTCTCGTAAATAACGCGACTGCATTGACAGAAACCTCCAGAATCTACTATTTGGAGGAAACAGATGACCTCAGATACCGTTTGATCTTCGGTGATGGCGTTTTGGGGCGCAAATTGATTGATGGTGAATACATCAGACTGGAATATGTGCAAACTGATGGTGTAGCAGCAAACGGATCGAAGTCATTTAGCTTCATCGGCAACATTATTGACTCTGATGGGCGCGTTTTGCCTACAGCAGGCATGATGCTGCATGTCAAGGAGTCAGCACAGCAAGG
>CEOI01010287.1_pt1 | contig 10313 bp, 9 predicted proteins | sample 530351 | NCBI WGS metagenome assembly CEOI01 (sample SAMEA2619962, study PRJEB7988) | marine metagenome | biome: marine biome (ENVO:00000447); feature: deep chlorophyll maximum layer (ENVO:xxxxxxxx); material: "saline water (ENVO:00002010), including plankton (ENVO:xxxxxxxx)" | depth 17 m | reverse complement strand
AATGTACCAGCTAAAGGAAACTCATTCCAAATATCACTATCATCATCTATGCTTGGGAATCTTCCATCTTCACCTATTCTGTCTAAAAATGCTCCTGTAATAAATTTATAACCATTTTCTTCACAATCCTCTATGAGTTCATTTATTGGTTTTGGGTATACATGAAATTCATCATCATCTGCCACAATCCACCAATCATTAGGTTTTAATAACTTTGTTTCATTATATAACTCTGTAACTCTTTCCCAATTAAATGGTTCTTCAACTGTTTTTTTATGAATATCAAGATTTAAATCACGAGTGATTTCTTTGACTTCCGATAAAACTCTATCTTTCTCTGAAGATAAATATACAACAATAAAAATTTCATCAATAAAATCTTTGTAGTGGTTTAACATATGTCTTAACATCTTAGTATTATGACCACAAACCGTAACTAAATTTATCATATGGTCAATGCCTCTGTTTTCCAATATTCTGTCGGTGGATACCAATCTTTCCAAGTAGTAATATCAATGTTTTTATCCGATATAATATTCTTTTTTAATCCACCACTAATTCTTACACTAAATCCATATGAATCTTCGTAACATCCATGATAATCCAATCCATTAAATATAGCTCCATATGATTTTACAGGTATTCTTTTAGAAATATCATCCTTACCATCTAACTCTGAAATGTAAAGTTTTTTTGTATCTGAAAATCTAAACCATATCCAAGTTTCTTGTAATTCTCTTGCCTCTTTTTCTGTTGGAGATAATCCCAAATCACCATCGGTATCGGGTCCCCAATCTCTATGAAATTTCATAGGGCCACCTTGAAGTTCACATCTTACTAACATCCCCTGCATATAATCTACAACATTATCAAAAAGATAATCTATAAATTCAGGTACATATGTCTTTAATAGTCTCCACCCATCTTCTCGTGATATGTTATGGTCATACCAAGTACTCATTATATTATTAAAAATAAAATCATTACTTCTATTTTTTTCGTATTGGTGATACGCCCATTCATTTCTTTCTACAATACGAGGAAGTTCATTACAAAATTTTTGAAATTGTTTTTGAAAATATGTTTCAAAATAATTCATTTTATCAATGGAAAGAAAATCATCTAATGAAACATAATTAACTTTTCCACTATTTGTCAATACACCTAACATTATAATAATTTCTTACAAGAATAATAAAAATCTTCCATTTCAGGAAATGTTTTTAAAAAGTTTTTCTTTCTTCTTTTGTCAAACTCATCAATAAATAATATAAAGTCTCTCCTCATTTTCATCAACCATTTTACATCTTCGAGTGGTGCATCTACCCAATCTAACACTCGTCTTAACTTTTCTCTTTCAAAATCATAATACCCACCGTGTCCGTGACCATAAATATGAGTATATTTTTCTTCTGATAAACTTTCCATCAATTTCACATCTTGTCTTATTTTGTCAATCCAATATGTTGATAAAAGTCTTACTTGTAAAAATTCAGGATGTCTTAGGTATGCAGTATCTAAAATAATTCCATAATGTCTATATCGTTTTCCATTATAATGTTTCTTTTTCATTTCAAACACTCGTTTGATTACCTTATCATAAGTTGGAACACTTGTTAAATTATAGGTTGCCATTACTGTTGCCTCTGGTCTTTGACATTTAGTCAAAAACATATCTAAATTATTCCAAAATCTTTCTGTATCCATCCCATCTCTCATATATTCTGCATGTTTACCCCAAGACTCTATACTCGTGAACAATGCAAAATTCCAAACTAAATCCTTATCGGTAATATACTTAACCTTATCAATAAACTCCTCAACCATATCTTGTGGTGCACATAAATTTGTATTTACTGACATCTCCAACATTGGATTAATTTTTGGATTATCGATAATGTAATTTAAAACCTTAAATGTATCCTTTGATAAAATTGGTTCTCCACCCGTAATTCTAAATGTATGTAATGTTGGAAATAAATCTGGCCACCATTTCCAAAAGGCATCTCTATATGGATTTGGTTTGGTATGTGGTATAGGAACAATTCCGTCTCGTTCCATCCATTCTGTATTATTATACATTCCACTTGTGGGATAATGTCCGTGTTTTTTTATTTCGTGTTGCCAATTTGAACTACTTTTCACATCACAATATCCACAACTCATATTACATTGATTGCTAAATGATATTTCTACATAAGAAGGATTAGTATTTTCACCAGGATCCGATTTTTTAATTTTATCAAAATATGGAAATGCCCAAGCCTCACCACTTTTCATAATTCTATCACTAAACGCATCAGGATTTGCATCTTCTACATTCCAACAATAATCACATTCTTTTGGACGACCACCTTTCAACATAGTTTTTCTTTGTTGTTTTTTAAAATATGTATTGTGCAGTGCTGTTGGATTAGATTCCAATTCATTTATTGGAACAACATGAGGTCTCGGATGGTGACAGCTATGAGTTTGACCTGTCTGTAAAAGAATACTAACTTGATTCCATTTTGCCAAACAAAAACCATCACCGACTTTATTTAATTCGTCTTTTAATAAAGCCATATTTTCTAATCCATGAACCGAAATCATATCCCAAAAAGTATCTTTGTTTGCTAATTTTTCAGTATCCTTAACATTGTTTTCAAAGAAAGATAAATTCATTCTATGTTTTAATTCTTCATCTGGATCACGAATTAAATATTCATCCTTTAATCTCGCAGTTTCTCTTGAAATATATTCACTATTAAATTTTTCACATTCTTCAAGTTTTAATCTGTACTCAAGTTCCTGTGATGGTGATGATATTTCTAAACCTCTGTTTTTATAGAATTTTAAATTTTGTTCTATAAAATCTGATTGATGCATTTCACATTGTTCTAAATCCTGCCTCCATTGTAAATCTTCGTATAAATCTTCATGATTCTCGGTTCTATATTCTTTCGGTGAATATTCGGTCAATCTTTTTTCAACATATTTGTTAGTGTGTTTTTCAGACTCAAATATAATTTGTCTTTTTGTTAATTCTTTATCAGGATGAATTTTTCCCATATATCGTTTTACTCTTTTTAAAACAAAAGGTGAGTTAATTTTTTCACATTCTTCTAATTTTATTCTATGAGTTAGTTCTTCATCTAAACTTTGAACATCTGTACTAGATCTGTTATGTATACTAATTGGAAAATCTTGTATTCTTTTTTCTACATAAGGTGTTGTGTGCATTTCACAATCTTTTAATTTTTGTCTGTAAAAAAGTTCTTCTTGAAAAGAATCAAAGGATTTATCTTTTATTTTCTTTTCAATAAAATCAGTTTTAAAATTTTGTTCTATTTCTTCTAATGTAATTCTTTGACCTATCTCGTGATTAAAACTTTCTATTTCGTATTCACCTATCCTACCATCTACATAAGGTGATTTATGCATATGACAATCTTTGAGTTTTTCAAAAACATACATTCTTTCTGCATAATTATTTACAAAATCATAATCATCTACCTCTAAGTTTATCTTATCACCATTGGGATGAGCCTCAACGACTTTATAGAATTCCTTTTCTACCCACTCAATGTTTCTTTCAAGTGACCATTCGTGATATCTTACATCAATATCTTCGATTTCTTCTTTTGTAAAACCTGTTATCTTATATTTCAATTTGATTTCCTAAGTATTGTCAAACCCGATGACCTTGTTTTTGATGATTTTTCTTTATAATCAAACAAATTAAAAATTTCCCATTTACTATTATCCATTTCATCTACAACTTCACTTGGACCTGTACACACATCGTGTGGCTCATCTTCGTATGTTTTAAAATTTTTCCAATAGTTTTCATCGGTATCGTGAATCGATATAATTCCATTTTGATTCATTATCGTAGAATATAAATCAAAATCTTGTTTACAATCTATGTAAGTATGACCTGCATCGATGTGTAAATAATCTATCTTAATGTCTCTATTTACAAAAAAATTGTAAAACGCATCTTCTGTTGTGGAATTTAAAAACTTAGGATTAAATTTACCTCTAAAAAAACTATCTCCATCTGACCAATCCACTTCTCCATTCACACCATTGGTTGCATCAACAATATATACCTCACCAATAACTCCTTCATCATACATATGAGTTTCATTTAGTTCATGTACACAATCAACCATTAATCTTGGAACAAATCCCCCACCACTTCCAAGACAAACACAAACTTCTGCCTTTAAAAAATATGGAATAGAATAATAGAAGATACCACTTCCAATGTACAAATCATTTGCACTATGTGTCCAACGATAAGGAACTGCACCCTTATCACTATTTCTTGTTATTGAATCATAAATGTGTCCACGATTTAAAATTGACATATAAAACCTACAATTATCCGTAAATAAATATTAAAAAAATATCCAAACCAACTATATTATTAGCCAGGATCAGAATCTGTTCCTTTGTTATGTACTAAAACTCCACCTGCATAATAAATATCCAATGGTTCTACATCAAAATTTATCACTTCTATCTCTCCATCCTTATACTCAACAGAATCTATGGTTGTTAAATCTCCATTAAATCCAAGTAATTTCATACCGACCTTTAAATTACTTGCAGTTACCCATTCCCATTGACTACCAGTATATGTAAATAAATCATGTTCACCCGTGACATTGAGATAACCATTATTTATGCTATAATAACCATCCATATAATCAAAGAAAAGATTTTCAACTTTTGCAACATCCTTATTTCTTCTTACCAATCCTGTTAAATCTTCCAAATCCATTGGTCTCATTGTAAATCGTTTCCACTCTAAATAACCCAAATCCTCATCAGGTAGACCAGGTAAGTTCAATGATAAAACTTCATCACCGACATTTATTTCTTCTATCGGTTTAGTTGTAAAATCAGACATAGTAATTAATGTTCCTGGTAAAAAACACGCGATAGACAATCCACCATATGTATCTTGTATTTCAACTGTTTTTTCAATCGCTGTATTATATCTTGTGGCATGGTCGTTAAATCCATCACTCTGTCCGTCATCATGATACTTACCACTAATCACAACTTCGGTGTCGTGAAATCCACTACCTTCCCACTTTCTAAAAAATATACTATCTAATAAAGGTTTGTGGTCATCTGATGCTGATACTGCCGTAAATGTTAATTTTAAATTCTGTGTTGTATTTGAACCACTTGTTGCAAAATCATCTCGTGTGGTTGTCCAAGATTCATTTCCTGCAATACCCCTATATGTTTTTTGAAAATAAGCACCACTAATTTCCATATCAATAGTTCCCTCTCCTGTATCAGAAGATGAGGCGTGTGCACGAATTTCATAAATGGAATTACCATCAACCGTAAATGATTGACTTATGTACTGACCTTGTGTGTTAAACTTTACTGCAAAATCACCTGAACCTGATGGTGATTGACTTGCTAAAGTTTGTCTTGATATAACACTCCCACCACTTTCGTACCAACTTGTTAAACTATTAGCATCATCCCAATTGGAAAAGTGTCCATCCGTAACTAAATTCTCTTTAAATGATTTAGATGCAGCTGTTCCACTATCGTCTATTGTACCAGCATTAAATTGTGCAGTATAATCTTGATTAGATTGTAGGGCAAACAAATCAGAATCGGCGGTTGTCCAAGTAAAATTCTGATATCTTGTTTTTATACGAGTATCAAATAATGAATTAGAATTAGTAAATGTTAATTCGTATGTTTCGTTTGTTTGTTCATCCACATACGGATATCCATCTATCGTTGAATCAACCGAACCAACATAAAAATCACTAATACTTGTTTTACCAGTTCCACTATCTCGACCAGCATCATTAAGACTTGTCTTAGAAGTGTAATCAGAATTACCTACGGCAGTTGCCCTACCGAGTTTTCCTAATGATAATTTTGTTCCTTTAGGTGGTGTTGCCAAAAAAATTCTCCAAAAAAAGATACGCATGAAAAGACGACTATCGTCTAATACGCGTGCCGTGTTGTGTGTTGTTAATAAATATTATATGTGCAAGAAATTTCCTTTTTTGGGATTTCTCGCTGATATATAAAGTTAACACTTTATGTGTACCCAGAATAATATATATTAGTCGTTGTAAATCTCTAAATACCTTTCAATCCATTCATCCTTATTATCATATTGTCTACAATAATCCCTCAGTCCATCTAAGTAATCTTGTCTTTCCCTTTCTGATAATTCTGATATATTATTTATTTGCTCATCAAATTCTTTCTTGTTAAAGGCTCTGAATGGATATTCATAGTTTATCAGCCAATCCTTTTGTAATATCGGTAACTTTCCATAATCCAATGCTTGAAATATAGAGTAACCGAATGGTTCGTTTAAATGACAGCTATGAGATATTCCCCAATCCTCTCTATTAAAGAATCTATGTAAATTTTTATATTGAAATTGATACAATCTTGTTTTTTCAAATTTATATCCAGCTCTTGTTTTCCACCACTTCCAATCTTCCAAATCGGTAAATGCGTATGAATCAATACCTTCTAAGAAATGTGGTGATTTTCTTGTTTCCATTCTGGCTGCATAACCTACTCTATTACTCATACATACCTTTTTATTTTGTGTGAATTCATAATAATTTGGTATATCAATAATATCTACCGTATCGTGTAACGGAATCTTATCCAACCCAATCCAAACCACCTTGTTTGCTATCTGTGCTATTCGTCTTTCCCAAGCTCTGTTTGCTGAAAAGTGCATTAACTTGGGTAATCCTAAATCAAAACCAGCCTTTAAGGATAGTTGTACACATACATGCAAACATACGGAATCTATTTTATCTTGATTATCTTCGATTATCTTATGTGGTGTGTAATACCCATGTAAAATGTGAATTTTTCTGGCCTTACTTGCTATTTTTTCAAAATCTCTTGGGTGGTCACCTTGCCATATCACTTCGATTGGTGAATCAAACTTCACCCTTTTATCCATATCGGGTTTACGGCGATGTATTAATAATTTACTTGGATGATTTAATTTAGGGGCTACCTCTCGTAACCAATTATTAACCCAAACATCACTACCACCATATACAAGTGAACCACCACCTGTACTATAATAAACATCATACTCATTGTTCAAATCAACTAACACTTTTTAAATATTCCTTTATTTTATCAATTACCATTTCGGATGTAATTGCCCGTGAACATTCAAATTGTCTTTCTGTGCCTCGATGTTTAGGACACCACCACCAATCGTCCTGAACAAACGGATATTTGTTCCAACATCCTGTACAAAGTTCATCATTTACAAATGGATTTTTACTTGGTGGTTCAACTCTTGTTACTCCTGTTTGAAATTCCGAGTATGGTTCTGAAAATCCAGATATCATCACCACATGAGTTCCAAGTGCCCAACTTAACCAAGACAAACCTGATGGTCCCCCTATATGAAAATCTGCATATTTTATATCTACCATTCTATCATGTAAATCAAAATTTTCAATTCCAACTCCTGATTGTTCCGTTTGATTATCAAGTCCAGTTTTATCTATCACTCCTTTGGGTATCGGATTCATAAAATTTAAATCTATATCACCAAAATTTCTAAACTTATCTATACACAAAACATTGTAACCTTGACCTTTTAACCAAACCACAACTTCATCCCATCCCGTATAGTTATTCCAATATTTTGCCTGAGATGTTGCCTGTGTTGAAATTGTAACATATTTTCCAACTATTCTTGAGGGTTCATCTGGTACTTTAAGTTTAGGTTTTATTTCTTTGAAGTTTCTTAAACCCAATGCATCATTTGCACACCTTTGTAAAGATCTTGTTTGTCCTGCTGACAAATCTACACCACATTGAAAATCTGGATGTAACATTACATGATTATATAATTTCGAATGAGGTTTTAAAAAATTAATTTTTGGGTATGTTTCTTCAAATAACTTGTAAAGAGAAACAATTGCATTTACTTTTACGCGTTTTCTTCTACGATATTCTTCTATATAGGGCATCCATGCCAAACAATCTCCAAGTGCACCACTTGGTAACTTTATATTAACTACTTTATTTTTACTCATAATAACAATTATTTATTTTTTTATTTTCCATGTACATTGTGCATTAAAAAACCACCACCAAAATAAACATCCAATGGTTCTACATTTATATTTACGGTTTCCATAGGTTCTTCTACAAAATAAACTGATTTAATTTCTTCAAATTGATTATCTGTCGTGTATAACTTATCACCAGGTTTTAAACTGGCCATTGTTCTAAATGAATAACTACCATCTCTAAGTACTAAGAATGGATGTTCGTATGTTACTTTTATAGTACCATTCAGTAAATAATAATTATCAAAATAGTCAAAATACACATCAAATACTTCTGCCGTTTGAGGATTTACTCTATTCATCTCCTGTATATCGTAATATGCAGTAGCCCATACATTATTAGGTGCGTTTCCGTGAGGAATACCTTCCCATACTGACCAAGTATCTTCATCATCAAAATCTAACGGCATACCAGGAACTTGTGCGGACAAAACCGTATCACCGACATTTATATCTTCTATATTTTTTTCGCTACCATCACCCATAGTTATCTTAGTTCCCAATCCAAGACAACCTAATCCACCATACTGAGAATAATTACTACCATAGAACTCGTCTAATCGAATTGGATGAGATTGATAGTTACCTGCTGATGATGCAGATGTAGGTCCTCCTTGAAACCAATCGAAATTTGGTTTACCATCAACATCCGTATGAACTGAACCAGCTATTGATGAGAAATCTTCGTATAAATCATGAATATCCGAATTTGCCGTGTTGGGTGCTAATCCCCTTTCGACATTTATATCGGAAAATGACATTGATTTATCTTGACCAATTGTTGGGAGTATGATTGCACCTTGACCTGTTGCTGAACTATTTGCAGTTGCACCATGTATTGATATGGCACAAAATTCACCAACGGCAGCTCGTCCATGTCCCGCAAAATCCCAAGAACCTGAAGAATAATTTTTTCCTGAATTTGTTATTGATACCGAAGCAATCACACCATCTGAATTAGTACTTGTTGTGTAAGTTCCTGTAAAACCATCACCAACCCCAATAGAATGTGAACCGGGTGCTCTCATTCTTAATGTACCAGTAGCTCCATCATCATTTTCCATATAACCACTTCCACTGGCGATAATATTCAAATTTAATACTTTAAATCCGTCTTGTAGAGCCATTATTTATCCTCTAATAACTCTAATCTTTGCTGTAAATCCTCTATGATTATCTGTTGGTCTTTAATGGCCTCAACTAATAATGGTACAACTTTTTCGTATTGAATAGCCAAAGTTCCGTTTTTTCTAATTTGTACTATTTCGGGTAATACCTTTTGAACATCTTGTGCAATTAAACCGACATCCTCTCCCTTTTCTCTATCTGCCTTTTCGGCATTTTCATTCCAAGTAAACTTTACACCATTAAGTTGATTTACTTTAAAAAGTGCATTCTCTATTGGTCTGACATTTTCTTTTAGTGTAATATCAGAGGAATAGTAAGCAGTAATATTCCCACCGATAAGTAAATTACCGCTTGCTTGAATATTTGCTTCTCCACCATCGGAGTTACTTGTTGTTATATAATCTGGCATTTATTTCCTCTATTATAGATATTACCTTTTACTTGTTAAATCTTTTATTTTATGCACTATACTCTTATCCACAATCCTTGTGTACCAGCAATACCATTATAAGATCTACCACTTCCTCCAGTTCTACCAGTTCCAGCGGCACTTGTTCCACCACTTCCACCATCCCCACCTGATCCACCTCGACATTGAACCGTTCCGTTAGAGGCACTTGTGGTTACGATAACAACAACACCTGAGGCACCGCCGGCACCACCGCCTCCGCCTCCACCAACCGTACCTTGTCCCATACCACCAGCTCCTCCAGTTGCACCATTACCATTATTAATACATCTTGTTGTAGAAAGACCAGTTACTCCTGGATCTGCATCACCACCATCACCACTCGCGAGACCTTGACCACCTCCGCCTCCTCCGCCTCCACCACCGCCTCCGGCGACGGTTAATCTTTGTGCGGTTTCACTTGCATCCATAACATCCCTCATCATCATTAAAACATGCGGATCAATAACATCAATACGAGTTGCGGCTTGACCACCACCACCAGCACCACCTGTAGCTCCAGAGCTTCCTGGAGCCGGCATCAATGTAAATCTTCTCGTAGATTTCCATATTACGGCATAATCATTATGGTTATTTTTTTTCTTTTTAAAATATGGTATATGTTTCACTTTTTAAAC
>CEOI01019476.1_pt1 | contig 10392 bp, 12 predicted proteins | sample 530351 | NCBI WGS metagenome assembly CEOI01 (sample SAMEA2619962, study PRJEB7988) | marine metagenome | biome: marine biome (ENVO:00000447); feature: deep chlorophyll maximum layer (ENVO:xxxxxxxx); material: "saline water (ENVO:00002010), including plankton (ENVO:xxxxxxxx)" | depth 17 m | reverse complement strand
AATGTTTGTTCCACCATCGGCGCCAGCAGGGCCAGTGGCCCCCGTAGCCCCCGTAGCCCCCGTTGCGCCAGTAGCACCCTGAGGGCCTGTATCTCCCTGCGGACCCTGAGGTCCCGTAGGCCCCTGAGGTCCTGTGGCGCCCGTGTCCCCCTTTGTGCCTTTCTTGACTACACTTACCGATCCAGTAGTAGGGACAGTTACTGTGACACTAGTTTGACCAGTTACCGTAATTTCCGCAGCCATCAGATCGATTTGCTAATGTCTTCATTCACAGTGAAGCTGCCCTCCAGAACTGTTTTTTCTGTGTCGCTCACTTTATACTGAAAATCGTAGCGGTATCTCCCCGCCTCAACCTTTCTCATGTCACTGGCAGACAAGAAAATAGTGACGTTTCCGGAGTCGTCGATGTCGTTGAACTGGAAGTTTACGGGGCCTTTGACGCCCATCTGGGCACTGCCAATAACAATGCCCTGACTGTCAAGAGCCGCGTTTACTTCATCTGCGATTGGCGTGCGCGCAACAGGTAGGGCCCTGCTCTTTTTTCTATCGCGCACCTGCATCAAGAATGTGTATTTATCCGTGCTGAGCGGCAGCGCAGTACCCGCGCTGTCTTTCAGGGTGACTGTTAGCTGAAACGTATCACCCTTTCGACAGGTAATGTCGAGGCGACTAGTAGTATCTAGATTTACTGATGCCATTATTCTCCCATCAATTGCCGAATCTCATCGAGGCGAGACTTCGTTGTGCTTTCGTCTTCCAACTCTGAACGCTCACCTTTTCGCTGAGCGATAAGCTTGCTTTGCTCTACGGCCTGCTTCTTCACCCTCTCATCCTTACGATCCTCCTTGAACTCCTCGCGCTGCATGATCGTCTGGTTTGTGTTCTGCGAAGCCAGCAAAGAAAACTGAGCCTTCAGCCCTTCCAGTTCTTTTTGCATCTGGTGTTTAGCCTGAGCGATTTGGATTTCGCTCTGAGCTTCAAGCTGAATCTTCTGCGCTTCGATCTGCGCCTGCATCTGCATCTCTTGCTGCTTGGCCTGTGACGCAGCCTGAGCGGCAGCCTGAGCCTGTTGAGATTGCATCTGAGAGTTCTGCTGAGCCAGCTCCTGCTGCTTCTTGAGTCTGGCTTTGCGCCGAACTACAAGCAGCCTTTCTGCTTGATCAACGTCTCTCATCTCTCGAATCGCAATAGCGTCCTCGAGGTCGATTTCTTTTTGAGCTAGAGCAATCTGAATGTTCTGCTCCATGTATGACCTTTCCTTGTCATCCATATCCATACTGACGACGACGCCGAAGTTGTACATGGACAGGTCGCGGAACTGAGCGAGGATGTTCATCTTCTCCTCACCGATCGCATTCACATATGCTTTAAATACCACGGAATCCGCAGGTAGGATCTGAAGAGCCTTGACCACATCACTACACACCTTCTTGTACAAGACCTGCGAGGCATGAGTAATGTCGTAGGTGGCGTTGTTACTGGCAGCAATAGCCTGCTGCTGCACTCCTACCAGAGCCTCAGAGTTCGGGGAACTAGCATCAACGACTTCATTGATGCCTGTGGTGTCACGAATCATCCTCAGGTAGTGATTGTACAGCCCGATCAATTCGTTGATGTTTCGAATACTGTTGCCGATCTCCCTGACGGGTGGGTTTTGGAATCCGCCTTCGGGGTTCTTGCTCCGGTAATAGAAGACACCCGTCTGCTCGTAGATGTCGTGGAGATCCAGTGGCTGAAGCTCTCCAGCCTTGCCCAGCTGAACGTTTTCCAACCCCTCGATATCAATGACCAATCCATCAGGCTTGGCCTTGGCAATAGCTTGCTGGATCTTAAGGTGGGTAAGCTGAAGCATGTCCGCAAACCCCGTACAGCTATCTACAAGAGATTTAGGCCGATTGCGAACCATGTTCGTAGCCACGCAACTGTAAGACAGGGTGCAACGACTAAGGTCGTGGATGTTGCGAGGAATGTTTGCCTTGGGACCGTAGTTGTACAGATAGTCCGTACCCATCACATAGCTGCCCTCGTACACCATCATGGTGTCCATGGAGTGTGGGGTGCGGGAATCCGTAGCCTCCTTGTTGTAATCGAAGCCCTTGTAGTAGAACCCCGTGTTCCCATGCTTGGACTGCTTCTCTTCGAAACCCATGCGCTCTAGACACTTGAACTCGAAGTCCAGAACCTGAACCATGTACTCATCGTACCGGTCATTTTTCTGGGGGTCGTTGTAGTAGGTGTAATCGTCCTTACGTCTGGGACGAGCGGACTTCATGATCTTCCTGATCGTACCCTCATCCAACTCACCGTTCGACTGACGGATCAATTCGCTGACGGGAATCTCCCGCATGTGACCGGCGTACACGAGGTCGTCCATATTCGGATCCTCAGTGTAACTATGGATGAACTTAATCGGGTCAACATACTCCTCTACGATACCGTAACTGGGGTCGTTGCGGCGCTTCACCACAGCCATGCCGTTGGTTACGAGGTCTTGCACGCAGCGCCGAAATGTGCTTTCGCTAAACTTATTCCACGTCAGCGTCAGATCCGCAGCTACTTGAGCCGCAATTTCAGCGTCAATCTTGGAGTTGCTTTCCAGAAAGATCTCTGCCTCCTCTGTAGTCTCAGGCAGAGCCTCAGGATCCATGTCCAAAACCATCCCGCCCGTCATTTGCTTGAGCTGCATCAGCTGCTCACGGTTGGCAACCTGATTCATCAGGCGATTCTTTTCCTGATCCTTGTAGCTCATCGACACAGAGTCGGTGGCTTCCAGATTCGGATACATCCGCTTGGACAGAATCTTGTTGACTACAATGCGGACGAACTTCGGGAGAACAGGAACAGGAGTATAGTCGAGATTCAGCAGAGACCCATCACCAGCGTTAGCGTCTAGACTACTGAGAAGACGCTTGTAGATACCGGTGTCTTGAGTCCCGTTGGCGTAATCTCGATTTCTCTCGAATATCTGATTCCGCTGGCCATAAGCAGAGCCCTTCTGGTTGACGTCGCCCCATTGATCTTCAATGGCTTTGGCATACCTCAACCCATATTCTTTACTGAGCTTTTCCTCTCTAGAGGCTAGAGGGTCTGGAAAGCCTGCCTTGACATTGTTCTTGTTATACATTTGCAACCCTCGGACTTACCTGCAAATATATAAATTCATCCCATGGGCTTATATCGCCTAAAGAACTTGGACTCATCGAACTTAGCCTGAGGTTTTACCACTTCATTTTTCTGTGCCGCAAGCAGGGCCAAGCCAGAACTTATTGACAGGTCATACTTGGTTCGTTTGTCAATACGAAAGTTGATCCAGTCCTCCAGAGTTCGATTGAAATACATCGTTCCATAGTCACCCTTGTCTGGATCGAAGCCCACATGCTCATGGATGTAAGACTCAATACACTGAGCGTGAGTGTGAATCACGTCTTGAGAATTAGACGGTATCCCCTTGGTTTTCACGCTTTGACGAGCCGATGAACTCTGAAGTGAAGCAGGTCGCTCCATCAGGTATCCGTCGTATCCGCGATCCTCGAAATACCGAACGATGCCGTACTTGTTGTTCTCTATTAGAAGGGGGTAGCCATAAAAGAACGCAGCCATCAGCACGTCTTCGTAGAAGATCTTAGCCAGCGGCGGACGAGCCGCGTACTCCAATACGAAGAAGTTAGAGGGGTAGTTTAAGTTGAACTTGTTAAACAAGTGCAAAGCGCCTTTAGAGCCTCGCCCATCCACCGTGGCGTCGATATCATAGCTATCCACGCCGCCCACGCCAAGATGAGCGTGAGGTGCAACGAGCTTTCCTCGAACCTCCTTTTTTTTATTTCGTATTTCTGGCGGAGCCAGCCAAGACGTATGAAACCTACCATTGGGATCTGGGGTAAAAACAACCTGAGTATCCTTCTCCCCGCCCTTCCAGACAAAGTTACCTCTGACAATGGGATTCGGGAACAAGTCGTCGTTATATGTGATCTGATCGTAGATCTTCCCGATGTTGAACAGGCTGCTTTCAATGCTATCTCTAAAAGCCTCGTCAGAGGTAAATGGGAACTGTCTGACTACCTCATTCAGTTGTGAGGCGTTTTGCTTCAGGCTGTCGCGCTCGTTTTTCAGGTATGTCTTGGCACCCATGTGGATGTACTCCCCATCAATGCCCAACACGTCCTCATCTGGATTTTCTACCACAGGGTTTCCGTACTCATCGAAGAACCCCTCTAGTGAATCATACGCCGCTATGAACAGCCGATACAAACCGGAACGTGTTCGACCGTTCGCATTGCGCTCTTGGGGGCTGGAGTCAGACCACAGGTCCTTGTATTCCTTGCCCCCCTTGTCCATGGGGTTGACCGTGCTGCCCACCATGGCTTTCCCGACAATCTTCCTACCCACAATCAGGCAGGTACGCTGAATGCGCCATGCGTCACGAATGTCCGTGGGCCTTTCCCACTTGCCCGCCTCGTCTAGATACAGGAGGTGAACCTTCTCTCCGTCGTATGCGTTGTTGGTGGTGTTCTTCCAGTTGATCAGCGTGTTCAGGGCCTCACCCGCCTGAGCGGTCTTGTTCTTCTTGGTGATCTTCTTCGAGGGCTCACGGAAGGCGAGCTCCATGCGTGGGTTGGTCGTACCGTCTTGGATTGGCTTGAAGAAGAAAGGGTACTTACGGAACATCTGCACCACCTTCTTCATGAAGATGTTTTCCTGTGCATCCTTACCCGTCTTGCTTTGTATGCCCAGCAGCTTGTCCTTAACCTGAGTAGCCTCGTCAACGAGGACCGAGGCGCAGATGTTTGTGTATCCAGATCGACGGCACTTCGTGTACAGTTGGCCAAGACAACGGGGATCTGCTTCGCAGGCCGCCATGTGGATGAAGATGTCGCGCTGAAACTTCAGATAGTACGGATGGCCCACGTCGAGGTGGGTCCACTGTAGCATCATGTAATGACGACCCGTGATGTATGTAGGGACACCGTCATTAAAAAACCAAACACCCTCACGCCGGCGGACAAACTCTTGCTCGATATATGGACGAAACCTCTCTCTGAACTCCCTTGGCATTTCCGCCCACTCATCCATAGAGCGAATACGCGATAGCTCAGACGGTACTGACTGCCTAGTCCATTTCTGCTCTGACCGAGGTAGTTTGTGAAAGAGGATTTCACTTTTCTTAGGCGCCTCGGGGAGCACAATGACAAGCCCACCGAGTTCGATAGTCTCACCCATCGTACCGTTGGGACAAATGCAGATAGCGGGTTCTTCATACCCTTTTATTTGTATTAATCTGTCCATTGTACTCCCGACAGGATTCGAACCTGTGACCGACTGCTTAGAAGGCAGTTGCTCTATCCCCTGAGCTACGAGAGCAAAGAGTTTTATCTAAACAAAGTAACGTGCCCATGGACAATATAACCGTTCCCAACGCCGAAGCACTCAAGCCGATACACATAAATATCGTCGGGGACGTAGTACTCGTTTCCCCCCGTCCATACGTCGTCGGGATTATCACTAACCCAGATCAACTCTCCTGACCTGCTATACACGAATAGTGACCAAGACTGCCAGCAAGATGCATCAGTAGAAGCCCCCCAAGCATCATTGATCCCATCGTTGTCTGGACTGAACGAGTTTGGGATATAAATCGGGCAATCCGGTATCGGCTCAACACAGGGCAGGCCAGTATCACAGTCAACCCCAACCATGTCATACTCATACGTGTATATAGTGTCCGACTCGTACACCGTCCAGTACACCGTGTCATACTGCGTCACATAGACCTGCTCTGTAATCAGAACAGTATCAGTAATGTATATGTATGTGGTGTCATAGAAATACCAGTTTATCGCGACTGGTATCGTGTCATACTCATAAATGACCACGGTATCTGGCGGCAACTCCACATAGACCGTATCGTAGAAATACCAGTTTACAAGAACAGTATCGTACTCTACTACGGTGTCTGTTTCCAGAAGGTATATGGTGTCTGCGGGCAGATCCACATACACTGTGTCGTACACCACCTCAGGGATCGGGTCTCCACACGGACCTACAACTTGCCAGTTATCTAAGAAGTTGTCGTCATCATATATCCCGCAACAATCGGGGGTAATGCCTCCGCCAAGGCCCCCCACCTCGGCCCACCCTCCATTGTCGGCGTACATAGTGGGGCCGTAGCTAATCTGCCAGATTACAGCCTGTACACTGTATCCCTCGGAGACCCAATACTGAAGGCAGTCTAAAAGCTGAAAGTACATCGACCCTGAGGTCTGTTGGTACACGTTGTCCAGCGGGAAAGCGATTGTATCCCCCGCATAGTACGGGGGGTCTAGCTCGTCCCCATAGCTATTGGTCCAGTTGGAAGACTGCTCCGTGGTGGTGGCCGAATAAATCCAGCCGGGGTGGTTGCTGTCGTCGGAAATAGACAACCCAGACGGGAAGTCCCACCCGACGTTCATGGCGTCGCACGCGGAATCCAAAGCCTGAAATCCAAACTGGATCTCAGAGACCCCGTCGGGCCCACCGGTTCCGCCACAACTAGTAGTGTTGTTGAAGGCAACCGTGACGTAACCCCCAATGAGATCTACGTCGAGGATTTCTAAGTCACACTGAGCGTGTAACGAAAAGGGGAAGTACAGAAGTAAGAGAAGCCCCCTTAAAACTCGTCTGGGTGATTGATGTCGCATGCGCGTCCAAAGTCTAGGTCTACATATACAGGCGTCTTCTCCCCCACATAAGCCCCAATCACATTATACTCGATATACTCCCTCGCATCCTCTGGGGTCATGTCTTCAACCTTGATGAGACATTCGATCATACGGTTTAAGTCGTACACCGCAACGGGGTTGATACCCGTTGTGATGCCGATCAGGGCAGAGTCAAAGCCATCGGCCAGCAAGCACTCGTTTTCTTCCAGTGCCTCCATGAGGTTGTCATAGGAAAGTGTATCGTCTACTGTCATTTTGAAAATCTTTCTGCGAATCCTCCAGAATAGTCATTTTCTGACCCCAACTCCCCGCCTGTGGACAGATCCTTAATCATTTGCTCTAGTCGCTGACGCTCTACGACAAGCTCCTTGCAGTCCAATGCCGTCTGCTTGATGGCGGATAGCTCTGCCTTCCGACCTGCACCGTTCAGTTCTGGGTCGACCGGTTTCTTGATCTCTTCGATCATGTTGTTGATGGCCTCCTCCATGCTGACCATCAGACGTTGAGCGGCGTTAATCGTTGTAAACGTAGAGGAGGTCCGTTGGGTCGACCCTGAATTTTTCTTCGCCATCAATTTTAATACTGTAATCCATGTTCTTCTTGAACGCTACGATGTCCCCCTCCGACAAGCCCAACTCTTCGGTAAGGTGATTGCCCCTCCAGAGCTGAGCCTTTTTTGGCGGAGGCTTTTTGTGGGTGATAACCTCTATGATTTCAGATGTCATCTCGTCCTCTTGATCGACGGGCGTCATAAGGCACCAGTCCCCCAAGGTGCTCACCTCTCCGGTGTCCTTGTCTTTATACGCAATGGCCTGATTCGAAACGCAGGTGATGGGATCGTAGAGGACGAGGTACTCCTTCTCCTGAGTCCCTAGGGGTTGGCCTTCTTGAAGCACAACCCGATGGTGGAAGTACAGGGTGTCCCCAACTTGAACGGGGGTGTCGTGTTTTGCCGGCAGCGCGGTTACCGGCCCCTCCATAACCCTGTGCTCAAACTCGTTAAAGCGATTGGCTACATGAAGCTCTAGACCGGAGTCAGTGGTCATAGTATCGTTAAGGGTTTTTTCCAGCTTAACGATAAAGTGGTTCATTGCTTTCATCAGAAATTCAAATCGTATTCTACAATGCAGGGCATGTCGTCGATAGACTTCCACAGAGAGGTGCCCTCTTCGCCCTCTAGGTAAACCAAGTATCTGTTTTTGCTATACCGATGTAGGTATTCATGATCGAAAACAATAGCAGACACCCACCTATTGCCAGCCTTCATGCCGACATAGTAAGCCATAGCGTCCTTCGGGTTTTGGCCGATGACGATCTTTCTAATCAATCCCATCATTCATCATCTGGAGTGACGATTCCAGCCTCGCCCAACATGTCATCCAAGCTATACCCGCCGGTTCCGCCGGAGCGGCTGTAAGAATCTCTGACGAACTCGAAAACCTCCTCTAGAACCTCTTCAGAGTAAACATGGAAACTCATAATAGCTTTTAAGACGGGGTCATCCTCTTGATCCTGATCAAGGAGGCCAGTTACCATCAATGAGATAACTTCATCTTCCATGCCGTACTTGACAATAACTCGCTCCATTTCGAAATGAAGCCTTTGAACCTCAAGTAAGAATTGCTCTTTATCCATCATTGCAGTATACATAATCAATGGCAAAGAAAGACCGACCTAAGAAGCGCATGTTCAGAGACTTCTCCACTCTGCAGGAGCGGAAAATTGGGCATAACCACCTGAAAAATTTACGCTCTACCGTCACGGATTTCTCAGACAGGTACTCCCTCTATCAGAAGGAAATCATGTTCCTTCTGTGGGCATACGACCTAGAGTTCTGGACACTAGACTACGCATCAAAGACCTACGACTACAGCAGGGACAAGCTGGCTAATCGCATCGTATACCCCTTAATGACCGAGGGGTACATACATAAGTACTACGACCGGCTCACCCCATCACAAACAGCGGAAGATCACCTGTTCAGGGAGGAGACCAAGTTCAACTACAGGGTCAGGTATGCGCTAACGCAGAAAGCCAGACTGATGGTGCAGCGGTTCTACAACAGGCTTAGCCCGCCATAAACTCAATCTTTCTGAGTTATCGCGGAGTATCGAAATCAGTATACAGGATGGTGACCTCTTCCTTGCGGTCTAGAGCAGCAGCGATGTACGGGTATACTCGGAAGTACGCCCGCGTGCTGTGACCTACGAAGCCATCCTTTTTTACTTGGTTGTTTTCTTGCGTGTCACCCAAGAGGAGACAGCCTGACGAATGCTCGTCAGTGTTTCCACAATGGATGAGTATATACTCGAAATTCGGGACATCGCGGACCCACAGCATTCCGCGATGAATCGTCCGAAATCGAGAAGCGTATTTCTCATGAAAGCCACCAATCCTCCGAAGAGTGATTTGATACTCTCCAGCAGGTATTCGGGTTTCCCCAGCCACTTTTTCATCTCTATGCTCGTCTTCTAGTGTATAACAAAGGAATCTGCGAGTCCCGTCTGTAATGTCGAATAGTGCTCCGTTCGTTGAATCCATTTCGGAGCTGAACCTTACTACCTCTAATTGCATTTCGTCGGATCTCGTTAAATCGTTTTAGGCGGGGGTTGAAGTATCCCTTACTGCTCACTCGTAGATAATGTTGAAGCCCGACGGTCTACTATTGCTGAGGGAAATACCACGGGTTGGACCGCCCATTTCACGAGCGATACGGGCACGCTCTTCTTCGTTGTAAGGATTGTATCTGCGCTGGGCTTCTGTTTGTCTAGAAGGCAGCATGCGACCACGAATACGAGACATCAATACGTCAAGCATGGTAGTCTTCTTACCCTCTCTACGCTTTGCTAGCTTCTTTGCAAGACGTGGGTTGCAAGCTAGACTGGCTCCCGCCCCTTTGTTCCCCGGCTCGCACGGATCGGCAAACTCACCCCCTTGTCTTACCCCAGACAAACCCACCGTTTCGTAGTAGTCAAGGGGATCTACCTCTGCGGCACGCTGCAGCATATCGTACTCGTCCTGATAGATCGGGATGCGAGGGCGAACAGCAGACTCTAGACCCCGAGGTCCACCAGCTTGAATGGTCTCGCGGTAACCGATGGGTTCCTCACCCCTGCGCTCAGCACGTTGGCCTTTTCTCTCCGCTCTCCTACGCAGGCGCTCACGCTCCTGCTCAGCTTTCATCTCTGCGTAGTCCTTACGCTCCTGCTGAGAAACGCCCTTCTTCTTCGGCTTCCCTTCGTACAGCTTAAACTCTCCGCCGACGTTGTATTTCTTACAACGCATTAGTAGGGTCCGAGGCCAAGAATGTAGGCAAGTCGCTGAGTGGGCGACAGGTTAATTACGTTCGGGCCAAGGCCCGTGCCCGAAGGTCGGGTAATCTGTTTCGGCGCATTGCTGTAAGCTCCGCCGAGTGTAGCAAGTCCAACGCCCGCCCCAAACTTACCCAAAGCTCTCAGGGCATCTCCACGGAAACCTTTGCGGACCATGTCCTGTCTATTCAGCCGGTCCTCAGACAAGGCGTTCAGAAGGAAGTCGACGTCGCTAGGACGAGCAGGGAAGTATCCAGTGCGGCGACCTTCTCGGTTGGCTGCTCTCTCTTCCCTCCGCATGTCTTTTTTAAGCTGACGCTTGACTCCCTTTTCGAAGTAGTACTGATCACTATCGAATGGACCCTGTTTAGGGGGGCCATACGGAA
>CEOI01016384.1_pt1 | contig 10438 bp, 4 predicted proteins | sample 530351 | NCBI WGS metagenome assembly CEOI01 (sample SAMEA2619962, study PRJEB7988) | marine metagenome | biome: marine biome (ENVO:00000447); feature: deep chlorophyll maximum layer (ENVO:xxxxxxxx); material: "saline water (ENVO:00002010), including plankton (ENVO:xxxxxxxx)" | depth 17 m | reverse complement strand
TCAATTCCAGCTCCTCTTGCTGAATCTTTATCGATTGATGCTCCGATAGATGCTGTAATTGCGTTAGGATTAAGAACAATAATACCTTGGTCTGGATAAAATTTACCAAACCCTTGTCCTTGTGCAAGTGAACCACTTGAATATTTTGCTACAATTGTTGCTTCGTTTTCTGAACCTAGGTTAAGTGAACCAGATACTACATCAAATACTCTACCTGCTTTTCCAACTGTATCTGAAAATTTCTTACCACTATCATCGATGAATGTTGAAATACCATTTGAACCACTTAATTTAAGTGACCAGTTTCCAGCATCCATTTTTTCTTTATATCTTGCTCTTGCTAGGTTAATAATAAAAATATCATCTATTTCTTGAGTTGAACCTGAACTATTAGGAACTGAGAATTTTGTATCATCTTGGTCTAAAAGTATTGAACGATATTGTGCATAAGTTGCTTTTGTTGCTAATTTAGAATCATCATTATTTGCAAGTGATACTGAACCACTTCCGAATTTATGTCCATATGCAACTGCAAATTGTACTGATGCACTTGCAGCAGTATCATAAACATTTACATAGTAGTTTGAACTTGCTGCTGCTTCTTGTACAGATGAAGTAAAGAATGAAGTTAATGAACCAGTATCTCCACTCCAAAGACCAGTAGTAACAACTTGTATTTTACCATTTACTTGGTCAAACTCTCCGAATCTTTTATAGATACCATTTGAGATTGAACCACCACTAGCACCAAGTTTATCACCACCTGAAAGATATTGATTGATAATTGTTGATAATTGTTCTGAAGTTAAATTACCACCACTGGCATCTAAATAATTTGCCAACTCTTGTGTTAAGTTTACTCCTGCTTGTCCTGTTATTTGTGCCATTTTATTATTTCCTCTTTAATTTATGATACATAAGTTATCGTTACTGGTATAGTTTGTGAACCACCCGTCTCATTACCATATACTGTAATCGTTGTTGCAATTGTAGCAGTTATGTTTGGATTAGGTATAAATGTAAATGTTAATCCTGTCTCTATTGCTGCTGTTGCAGTTATTTCATCTCCTAAGAATGTTGGAACTGAACTTGCAACACCCGATAATCCTGCACCAACAATACTACCAGCGTTTTTATTTGATAAAACTACTGTATATCCACTTTGTGTATTTCCACTTGGTGATGTAGTTGGTGTAAGGGAAACTTGACCACTATTTTGGTTTACAGAAATAGATGGAACACCAAATTCTACCTTTGGAATCTTTGTAGTACCCTTTGGAAGAGTAACTAATTTATATCTTAAAGTTTGTGTTTCGTCTGGTGATGCCTCAGTTACTGGTATTGCTTTAATTGCTGCATCATAGTATGCTGAACCTTTTGGATGTGCTGGTTCATATAATGTGTAATCAATCTCATCATCACCTAAAGCGAACTTGGTGATATTAAGACCTTCACCCGATGCAAGTTTTTCTCTACCTTTTTTAGTAAGAATTGCATCTACTGTAATTTCTGTATTATCTAAATATGCCATAGTTTTTTTCCCTATTATGTTACAATATATAAATATAACTATTTTTAAAATTCAATAATTATTTCTTATTCTACTTCTAAAATTGGTTCTCCACTTCCTCTACCACCATCATTTACTTTAAGAGTATTTGGATTAGTAGTGAATGTTTGAATAGGAGAACTACCATCTAAGGTAGTTGCTGCAGTTTGTTTTGAACCATTAAAATATGAGTTTTCTAAACCTGTTGTTAAATCACCAGTATTTATGTAATGAGATGCAAATGCACCATTTAAAGGTTTTACTTCAACAACATTACCAGTAACAGTTGGGTCTGTTGATTCAGAACCATTTGAACCAGTAAAAGGTAAAATATTAATAAAGTGTCTGTATCGTGTTTGTGATACCAATTCTGTACCTAAAGATGAATCATTTGAGTTTATATTTTGTGGTACATCAACTGTATATGATTCTTTTATTAAAAATACTTTACTTCTTTCTCTAACAAAATTATTATCTTTATCTAATTTTGTGATAATTGCATTTGAACCACTACCATATAACCCAAATCCAGCAATTGTAAGTGAGTTAGGGTCCATTCCAATTTGTTGATAAGCAGTTGAATCATATTCTCCTTGTACCGATTGAGATATTACTGCTTCAATTCTAATATCAAATCCTGCCATATCTGAACCAGAGTTTCTTGTAATATCACCAGTAGTGATAAAATTATCTGATGCGGATATTATACTTTGGTAATTATCTTTTGTACCAACTAAACTACTACTTACTGCTTCTAATATTTCACCTTCATGAAAATGTTTTGAACCAGATAATATTGTAATATTTGTTGTATCAAGTTCAGCAGTGTAATCATCTTTCGAAGATGTAACAATCATCTCATCTTGAATACCAATTGAAGTTTCATATTGGTCATTTGAACCTGTTGGTTTACTTCTTTTAATCTTACTTCTTTCCAACATATGTGGTTCAATTAATAAACCAGTAGTTACCTTAGCTCTTGCAGGAACAAGTGTTTCCAAGAGTTTAAATAAAGATTTATCAATATACCTTACCAACTGAATATACTCGTGGAAATCTACATTATATCTACTAAAATAGTAGTTTCTGAATCTATCTAAAGATGTATATCCATCTTCATAATAATCACTTGGGTCTCCAATTAAATCATCAATACTAAAATCACCAATAGTTTTTACAATATCAAGATTCAATTCTTTTGCCGGTGAGAAGAATAATCCTAATTTATCTGAATCAAGTGGTGATTGGTCAAACGATTTTTTAGTTCCTCTACTTCTATATGATAAGTTAGAAGTTAATGTTTGTTCTTCAAATCTTATTTTATCCCCAACTGATAATCCTACGCTTGGTACATTTGATGTATTTCTTCTATCATAGAATGTAAATCCATATGGATACGATGCTGATGGGAAGTTAGATGCAGTAATAAAGTTAGCGTAAGTTGTAATCGGTGAAACACTTTCTAATGAACCAGATAAAGATGTCAATCCATCAGATACCATTGATTGTGATACATATGTATTTCTCCAATCACTACCAGTCGATGTTAGGTTTCTTGGATTTTCAAAATCTACTCTTAATAATAAATCTTCTGTTGAGGATGAAGAATGATTACCATCAATTGCATCACCATTTAATGCGTGATTATCAATTCTTGATTGAGATAGTGGGGTGTTCCATAATCTAATTTCATCTACTGAACCAGTAAACGAACTACCACTAATACCCATACCACCAATTAATAATTCTGAACCATCTCTCCAACCATTGTTATTACCAATCGTAAATGATGCACTTACTTGATTTCTAATTCTTTCTTGAAATCCTTCTTTAGCAAAAAATTCAAATGTTGAAGATGAGCCAGATGTTCTATTTACAACAATCTGAGTATAATCTTGATTAAAGTATGGGAATGTTTCAGTCGATTCAGAATAATATGTTGAACCAGATAATACATTTAATTGTAATTTTGCTGAAGAGCCTGATATGTAATTTAAATCTAAACTCCAACCACTACTTGAAACTAATGTTTGAGATTGTTTTGTATTAGTTTCTACTCTTAATTCTACTGATTGAGGATAATTACCATCAGTTGGTTTCCATGGTATAATAAGTTGTTGAGAACCAGAAATATTTAATGCAGATGTTGTATCATCATAACTATATTTAACTAATCTTGAAGTAGTGTTATCTTTTGGTCCACCAAACTCCATTATTGTTAACATAGAATTTGGAATTCCATAAATAGATAATGCTGCATGAATTGCTCTCTTAGTACCTTTATGTTTATATAGATAAGGTAGGTTATTTAAAATTCTTCTCCATGTTTCTTGTTGTCTATCTTTACCTGACATTGTAGAAACTTGAGTACCATCTGAGTGTTCACCAAATGCATATTCCCAAAGAGTTTCAGATGATATTCCTAAATCAGCATCCCAACCAAGTGAACTTAACATTTCATACATTAAATCACTTATAATTCCATCTTTAAATTTATTTTCAGTTTTCTTTGATTTAGATAATCTTTTTATATAATGATACAGAATATCAAAGTGTTGACCAACCATATCAAAGAATAAAATAAATTCTTGTCCTTTAGCATCATCTTGAATGTGTGCAGGTAAATTATTTACTAACCTTTGAGGATTATCTCTATCGTATGCAGATGCTGTAGCATAAATTGTGTTATACCAATTTGTTGCTTCAGAACCAGTTGGGTTAAGAATACTACCAGTATCTGTTAACTTAATATTACTTGTTCCACTCTTAGGATATTGTAACGAACCACTAACTGTATAAAGGTGTTTTTCAAATGCATCAAAATTTTGTTTGATTTCTGACATCTTTCCAAGTACTCTTCTTTGTTCGTTTTGACTTGAAACTGAACCTGCAGAACCAGTTGCAGTTGCTAGTAACTCATGTTTACTTCTATATGATTCTAACAACTTCATTTTGTAATAGAAGTTTGCAACTCTCTCTTTTGCAGATGAATATTTTACAAAATTACCCCACTGGTATCCACTACCTGAAGTATATTCTAATTCAAGTGTATCTAATGAAAATCCACTACCTGAAACAAATTCTTGTATTACTGCTTCTGAAGAAGTTGAACCACTTGCTATTAAATCATCGTAAATCTGATATCCTATATCATCGTTAAGTTCTAAACTTAGATTTGGTGTTAAAGGAATACAATCAGATGATACATCATCAAGGATAGTAATTTGGTCTATTAAAGGTATAGATTGAATCTTAGAAATCCATATTTTATCATTTACATCTATACCACCTTCTAATGGTTCATATAATTTTAAAACAATTGTTTTTTCTTCTTTTATCTTTTTTCTTTCATTTGTTTCATCAACAATTGTATATTCAGAAAATGTTTCATCATCAATACCATAAGTTGATATTAATTTATTTTCTCCGTCACCTAAATGTAGATAATGAGTAAGTAAAGGTGATGTATGTTCATCAAATTGAGAATAATCAAAACAATATTCAAATGCTTTTCTAATATCACCGATAACATTTCCTCTTCTTAAAGTTAAATCACCTTTATCAAATGATATGTTAATTTTTTCTACTTTACCAGATGTAAGTGAATCTCCTTGTGCGTTAAAAGGTATTAAGAATAATTGGAATTGTAGAATATTATCATCCTCATCAAATTGTCTCCTTGCTACTCTTAATACATCTTCAACTGTAAATGTTGCTTTACCGGATTTTCCGAACTGTCCTAAGAAGAAATCTTTTTCTGCTTGTGGATTGTATTTTCCAGCATAAATTCTAATGTAATCAGTATTAATAGATTGCCAACTAATATCGAATGGTACATTAAATTCTTTGAAATCTGCACCTTGAATATTTTGTGGATAGTTTATATTTGTAATATCTGGTCCTGGTATGAATTCTCTACTCTCAACAACAATAGTTATTTTCTCTACATCACTTCCACCAATTTTATTTCTTGCTTGAATATAAAGAGTATATGTACCAACTCCATTTAAGAAATCTTTTTCTGATAAAACAATCGTACCACTTGATTTTTCTTCTCTTTTAGTTTTACCTAATGAATATTCTATCCTATCTGCGTTTACAGTATTATATTCTATCTTTAAAGATTCTTTGGTGTTTATATTGTATTTAAATTTATTTGAAGATACATTTAATAAAGGAATATCTATTGGTTTTTCTTTCGGTACTTTTACTGCATCAACTGTAATGTTAGTTGTACCTTCTTGTAATTCAAGTTTATAATCAATAGTGTTTATCTTTTCAGTTGCCCTTTTGTTTGGAGTATCAAAACTATAAGTTACCGTATGGGTAGTTTCATCAATTCCAACACCAAAGAATTCAATGTACAATGGAGTACTATCTGCATTTCTTTTTAAAGTTAACTCAACCTCATCATCTGTTAATAGTAAATTAGTTTGACCAGTTGATGTTCTATATCTTATTATATCATTTGATGAAACATTAGATGTAATAAATACTTTTGTACCAACGGGTTTTGGGTCTACTCTAACCACATCTGATTCTAAATTAAAATCAAGTGTTACTATTTGGTTTTGTAATAAATTTTTATAATCACTACCAAATGTTCTAAATGGTTTGCCATTTTTTAAGATTTGAAATTCATAGTAAGGGAAAAGTATATTACCAAAGTTTTTTGTTTCATTTAATACACCTCTTTCATTTTCATCAATAGAAATACTAAGATTATCATCTACAAAAGGAATTGGTTTAATTTGTTTTTCAAAAAATTTCTTAACCGCCGCAACTTTATATGTATCTTTTGATTTATAATTCTCACCACTTTGAACTTTAAAAGTTTTACCACTTAATAATTCTTTTGCAGTATAAACAAAAGTACTTGATGTCCTTTTTTGTGAATCTTTACCATCAATTAATATCTGAGAATCTCTATTTGCTTTAACTACAACTGTAAGATTTGGTGTTTCTGATAAAGGGCCGGTATCAACAGTAGTATAAATACAACTTGTATTATCTGCAACAGTTGCATTTGGATTATAATTAATTGCTTTTTTATCCATACAACCCCTAACAATGGATTGTAAACCTGGTGCTTGTGGTACTCCTTCACCTGGTATAAATTCTATTCCACCAACAGCAGGAACACTTACACCTGGTCCTAAGTCAAAAACAGGTACATTATCAATAAGGGTAGTTGGATTTGTTGCTCTACCACCAGATACTGAATCCGATTGTTGTACAAACGCTAAATTACCACCATCACCCACTTCAATTGCTGGGCCCATATCTCGTGTGTATAAACTTTGTTTTGGTTGAGGTGTAATATCAACCCATCTCTTACCATTCCATTCCCATTTACCAACAACCTCAACACCTGCAACAATACTACCATCGTTGACAATCTGTCCTCGTCTTTTTCCATCTAATTGTGGGGCCATATGTTGTTTATTACTGTGTGGCATTATTTTATATTATAAGTTGTTTGTGGTCCTAGAACTACTTCTGATGAACCTGGTGTTGGTATATCATTAAAACTATTTCCTCCAAAACCTGGACCAGTTATTGGTCCTCCTCCAAATCCTCCACCAGAACTACCTCCTCCTACTGCTCCTGGTGAACCTTGACCTGTGTTTCCAACTGTTTGAAAATCAGCCAATCCACAAGTACCTCGTTCTATTACACTTACACCATCTGGTGCACTTACACTTCCTTTTCTTGCACAAATAGTTGTAGTTTCTCCTGGCTGCATATAACTTGATTGTTGTGTTGTACCACTTGCATCAACATATGATACATTTAAGCTCTGTGAGGTTTGTTCGTTGAAATATACATTATTACTATATCCACCCAAATCTTCATTAAAATATCTTGGTCTGTGTCTATCGTTCTTAATAAGATATGTTCTCGTATCTGCGGTAGGTCTCAATTTTGGTACCCTTCTTACATCACCAGTCAAAACTTTAAACGAACCTTTTATCTGAGTTATTGAAAAACTATCATATTCAAAACCATTTTGTGTTTTTAAAATATCACTACTATCTCTGTATTGAAATGATGCATTAGCAGACCAAACATAATATTTTGTTGTTTCGGTATTCATTTCATATTCACAACTACCATCATCTTTAGTTGCCTTTGGATTATAATTTTTTGCTTTAGGATTTGTACATCCTAATACTTCAATTCTTTCATTGTACTGACAACTACCATCATTAGTTGTTGCTAGTTCGTTATAATTTGAAGCCTTTGGGTCTGTACAACCAAGTACTTCAGATTCGATAACTGTACTATCGTAAATGTTATCTGATGTTCTTGATTTTAAAATTTGTTTTACCTTATCTAAAGTTATTTGTTCTTCTTTAGTTAAAACACTATTTTCTTGAATATTTCTTTTTGGTAAATTAAAATCGATTGAATTAATTAATGCAGTGATTGCATCTTGTTGTAATTTTTTAATTGATAATTCAATACAATCTTGTTCTTCAGATGGTTTACCATAATTTACATCGTTTATATTCCAAACTCTTTTTCTTGCATAATATTGCATAGATTCGATAAACTTTCGTTCAACCTGATACATAAAGATATCAAAACTTTCAATCTTAAATTCTGTTTTAATTTTGTTGATATATTTTTTACCATCTTCTTCAGTTCCTTTTGACATTAAAAATGTAGAAATAATTTTTGGTAAATCAATACTTTCAACAAATTTTTCAATGTAATAAATTACATCATCTCTAAAAGTATCACCATTTGTAAAAACCCCATATCTTTTTTCTAAATCTTCATTCTTTTCTTTTGCTCTAATAGGTAAAACTCTAATCTCTGTTCTTGATGGTGAGATTTCATGTATCCAAAGTTTATCAGTATCCCCTACTTCATTTCCTAATCTTCTGTTTAAAAGAGTTACTTGAGTTTTAAAAATACCATTATTATATCCTGCCTCTCTAATAAGAGTTTCTATATCTACTATAAATTCTGGTACATCACCTTTCTTTTTAGTAACTATATTATCCGATATTGTAAAGTATTTTGAAATATTTGCATCATCAAGATGAATATAACGAACTAATTTTCCATCATCTCCTTGTGGTAATTGATTATCACTTACATCGTAAAGGATAAATTCAATCATATCGGCACATCCAAGACCAAAGTTGGCCTTTGATATTTCTTTTTGAAATATCTTTCTATCTTCTTTTTCAACAAGATATCCTTTTCTTTCCTCTATTTCTTTAAAATCTTGTATTGCCATTAGTTACCATTTCCTCCATCTCTAAGTTTTCGATAGAATATACCTTTTAAACTATAAGTATCTGAACCAATAGTTAGTGTAATATCATCTGTAAATTCTTTTCTTCTTCCTTTAGGTGAGTTTACATTTCTAATTTTCTTAGCATCAATTTCTACCATACCAGGTGTTTCTCCACTTCTTGGTGGTATTGTACCACTACTTTGTGAGAATCCTAACCATGGAGTACCATGTCCACCCACTCCTGCTTTAACTTGGATTGACCAGTTTGCTTCATCTTCTTCACTAAAGTTATATAATTCAAGTGAATCCATACCAGACCAACCTGAACTTTTTCTGTTACTTCTAAAGTGTATCTGTCTATCTTCAAATAATGATGGGTCATCATGTGGTTCAGGTACTTTGTAACCACTATCTCCTTTTTGTTCGTATGAATTATCAGGTCCACTTAAGTTTGCTCTTATTGCTGTTTCTTCTTGTGCTGCCTCTTCTTGTTCTTCTAATCTAATAAGAGTTTCTTTCTGTGCTTGTAAACCTCTTACTTGTGCTTCTAACGAAACTCTTTCAATTGCTTCTTTCGTACCTTTTATAATTGCTTGTTGGAAATCACCAAGTAAAGTTGTATATCTATCATTTGCAGCTTGTAATTCGTTCTCTGCTGCTGCCTGTTGTAGTTTTGCTGAATCAACTTCTACTTCTAATTGTTGTATAACACCTTGTAATCTTTGGATTTCTGCAAGTGCTTCATTTAATTGTCTCCTTAAATCAGCAATTTGTTCTAAGGCATCTTCATATTTTTTTCTTAAATCATCGTATTTCGATTTAAGAATATACGGTCCTCGTTTAGGTCTTTTTTCTTTTATAAGTTCATCAACCTTAACATCAACAGCCTTTACTAATTCTTCTTCATTGTATTTTGGTTTTTCTACATAACCACTTGATTCACCACTAAATGAAGTTTGTTCTTCATTTGGTGTAATATCTACTTCATTAAGTTCTGATTTAAATCTTGGGTCTTTGTTCTTTGCTTTGATAACCTCTTCACCAAATGGTTTTACTTCTTTACTCAAAGTTGGTCTTACTTCTTTACCATCTTTTCTTTGCACAACTATTCTTCCTTTAGAATCTCTTCTATCAGCTTTTGAACCCTTTGATACAAGTTCATTAATTCTAAATTTATCAGTTAGTGCCATACTACTTCTCTACTGTGAAAGTCAAATCCTTATCTGCAAAGTATTCGATTACACCATCTCTATCTATTTTTATTTCAATATAATAATCTCTATTGTATTCCCAATTTGTTAAATTAAGTTTAAAGTAATTTCCATTTGAATCACAAGATAATTTTGTATAATCACCAAATGGTACTACTACCTCTTCAGTTACTACATCTTTTATTTGATAATAACTTGAAGTTGGTAAATAATAAACATCAGTATAAGAATATTGGTTGGTGTAAGTTTTAAGAGGATATTTCTCTCTTGCAAAAACTCTGATTTCAGGTTTGCTTCCAAGTTTGTATCTAGTCTTTAATCTTTTAAATGTTACATTTATATCATCTGCCGTTAGTGCAGTTAAAGAACCAGTCACAAAAGTAGAATCATCCCAACCAATTCTTATTTTTGGTTGGTAAATAGTAT
>CEOI01014512.1_pt1 | contig 10444 bp, 20 predicted proteins | sample 530351 | NCBI WGS metagenome assembly CEOI01 (sample SAMEA2619962, study PRJEB7988) | marine metagenome | biome: marine biome (ENVO:00000447); feature: deep chlorophyll maximum layer (ENVO:xxxxxxxx); material: "saline water (ENVO:00002010), including plankton (ENVO:xxxxxxxx)" | depth 17 m | reverse complement strand
TGTGCCGTCTTGAGCTACGCCCATAACTTCACCTTCCCAGTCTCCCATAACTTTAAAATGAGGGCCTGCTTGATTTATTGTGTAATCCATCCACATCATAATGCTTTCTCCACTAGTTGTGCTTGAGGATACTTTAACATAAACCAAGTACCCTGTTTGCTGTTTGGTATGTCTACATATATATCGCAACGACAATAAACATCGCCCGGAAGAGTTTGACTGTTGGTGCGCAACCAAACCCAATCCCAGTCATTTTCTTCTACTGTTCTGTAAATATCTGTACCAACTTGTCGTTGTATCCACAACGCTTCCATCGGCTTGTTGGCGTGCGACCATTTGTATTCGCATTGCCCGATATAATATCTCATATAATTACTTAGTTTTCGACTTTGTCTTCGCAGTCACATTTGAAACAAACATCATTTACACAGTCTGGGCAGTCTGGCTTATCGCAATGGCAGTCGTGTTCGCAAGTTTTACATTTGCGAACAGGACCGCTCATCTTGCCGTTCTTTTCTTCAACGGCTGCTTAACAGGCGAGCCCTCGTTGCCTGTGCTATCAAATGTTTCACTTTTACTTTGATACTTTCCTACAATTTCTTGTAATTCTTCTTTTTGCTCTTCGTCTAAATGTTTATCAATTTTTGCACGATGTTCTAAAACCATACTTAATTTACTATTGAGTCTTATCATATCATTATCAAGCATACGTACACGATCAACAAGTTTGATTAGTGTACCCATAGTTTCACCTAGCACTGGATCTATAACAGTAGTTACCCATTTCCATATAAAATATATAAAGTAACCCATACCCATAGCAGCAATGATAGGAAATCCATACTCGCTTACTGCCTTTGCTAGATCAAATTCCATTTATTCTCCGAACATACTTATTAGTTCTGGTCCAAAGTTGCCAGCAGCCCAACCTAGTGCTACAATGGCAATTACACCCATTACTAACCATTTCATTTTGAAATCGTCTACGTCCATTCTTAGTGCTACTAGTTCATTTCCTAGTATTCTTACACTTACTTCTAGTTTACCTTTATCATCAGTCGCGTCTGGCATCTTCTTTTCCTTCATTTGCTGCTATACGATCTATGTTTGGTCTTACATTAAGTGCATAACTTAATAAAGCATCAATTTTAACAAGATCGTTATTCATAGTTTGAACCCTATTATCTAGTGAACCAATTATGTTCTTTAATGTAGTTACATTTCCTGTAACACCAGCTAGGATGAATTTGAGTGTTAAAAAAACAAATCCACCTGCTGCTAGTGCTCCAGCTATTGGAAATCCTACATCACCTACTAACGTCAAAAAATCCATATGTTTGCGCCCTCACGCTCTGCTATACTTCTATTTAGCATTACAAAATCTTTTTGAAGGGGCATCCACGCTCAGGCCAACAGTCATCCATATTAAAATAAGACAAAAAATCTTTAACATCATCTGGATTTAACATTTTTCTTGTATGTGTATGTAATCCTGCTACATAGTATTTGTAGCCCATACATTCTGCGGCGTGTTGTAAACTTTTGACATAGAAGTCTAGTCCTTTAAGTGTTCTTGGATCTTTAAAACAATGTTCCCAAATAGTAAGTGTATTGCCAGGTACTTCTCCTGGATCTTGTATACCTTTTGCAATACAAAATATTTCATACAGATAAAATTCTGCCATATTAGAATCGTCACCACACCAACTTAGCATCCATTTGTGTAGTTCCTTTTTGCCTTTAAAATGTTTTATTAATTTTTGTACTGATTTCTTTTTCATAATAAATGGTGTAATATTTGTACTCAGTTTCAAATGTTGTACACCCCTAAATCTAACATCAAGTTTAGCGCAACACACCATACACCAAGCCTTTAAATAATGATCAGCATAAGAAATATCTTCAGGATATGTTTGTTTTATATCGTTTATTCTACAAGGTTCAACAAAGAAATTTTTACAATCAAAAACTGTGTAATTTTCTGTTACAACAACATCTGCAACAAACAGTTTTAGCATTTGTTGATTGTATATTGGTTCAGTGTGTAACCTATGTTCCATATCTTTTAAATCATAATCATTGAAAAACAATTCTTTATGATAAAGTTTTACATCAAATTTGTGTAACAATGGCTCACAGGTATCTTTATACCACTTTCTAAAATGTGGATATCTTTCAGCGTCTTCGTTGTAAATGAATATTAATCTACAAGGCTGCAAAAACTTATGTATTGATCTAACAAGTAATTCAAAGTTCCATAAATCTCTGTCACAAACTACACAAACTAATGTTGTATTCATAAAAAGGTTGACCTCCGTGAATATTTATGTTACACTATGCGTGACTGAATATAGAATGGAAAGATTATGGCAACCAGTGAAGAAAAACAAGAATTAGTTGAAGAACTAAAAGGTCCGCGATATTATCACGTAACAATTTCTGGGTATGGCGGCGAGTCTGCTTATATGAGCATCGACAAAGAAGCATTTGATTTTTGGAATCCTATCACAGAAGCAAACGGCGATAGTGATTTAACAAACTATATGGTTAATGCTGAAGATGGTGATTTTGATTTCGAAGATATTGAACAAGTACCTGAAAGTGCAGACTTTTTGAAAAGTGCAGATGCCGATGGCGAAGTATGGCGTAGTCCTTGGTATGAAGCACCTACAGAATTTGAACACAGTTGGGGTGTTGAATATAACAGTGCGAATATAACTGTTGACGAAGTAGCATCAGATGATTACAGTGCTAAGTGGATTGCTGATGTTATAGAAAATACAAATATTTCTGATGGTATCGATAATGAAGAATTTGATATTGAAGTTGAAATGGATGTTTGTAGTGAAGCACCAGAAGGCACTGAATATATTGCACAAATGTACAGCAGTGAAAAAGGTCAATTCTTTGATGGCGTTATAGAAACTGTTGGTGACTTTGACATAAACAAACTGAAAATATATACAATGGAATATATGAACGGCGAAGATACTATTACAAGTGTAGAATACAATGGTGTTGAAATTGATAACCAAGGTGGCGACACTAATGGTAAAGGGTATTATGGTGCAGTTTGGAAGGCATAAATAGCAATATGATAGAATACAAAGTAGAAGAAATATTTGAGGATGATCCAGATAATCCTGAAAATGTTTTGATGAAAATTCCAGACGAAATAAGTGAAAAAATGGGCTGGAAGCCTGGGGATGTGTTAAAAATTACACAAGATGAGAAAGGAAACATCTCCATTACAAAATCCAACGATGGCTAAAAATAGTGATATAATAGAAGTAGAAGGCAACATAGTTGATGTGTTGCCAAATCAAATGTTCAAGGTAGAACTAGATAATCAACACATAGTCATATGTTATACAGGCGGAAAGATGCGTCAGTTTAAGATAAGACTAGTTGCAGGCGACAGAGTAAAAGTAGAAATGACGCCATATGATCTAGAAAAAGGTCGAATTACCCGTAGATTGTAGGTTGACAAATGCAAACTGCTATGCTATAAAATAAGTATAGGAGGGCATTATGGCTATATTAGAATACGAAAGTTTTGAACCTAAAGAAGTATTAGATGGCACACAAGTCATTTTGTTTTTCGGTGATTATGAACTAAGCATTGTAAGTCATAGTGGTAGCTATGGCGGGCATAAAGGTCTTTATGAAATTGGTGTTTTTAAAGGCAACAATATGGTTACACTGCCTGGTATTACTGAGGATCACGATACAGTAAAAGGCTGGTTGACACAAGATGATGTGGACACTATAATAAAGAAAATGTTTTTCTTAACTGGTGTAAAACCGAGGCAACTATGATTTACGTACAAGGCGGAACTAAACAGCAACGTAGATATGCATACAGCATAATTGAATTTGTATGCAATAAGTTCAACATCAATCCTGATATTGAAGTTTACTTTCGTAGACTTACAAATGATCACAGTCTTGGTGGGTGTGTGCAGGTAGACAAAGGCGAATATGAAATAGATATCAAACGTAGTTTGCGTTTACGTGACTTGTTGACCACAATAGCACACGAAATTGTACACGTAAAACAATATGAACTCGGCGAGCTTTCACAAAATAGCGAAAGTGACATTGAATATTGGGATAGGCCAAGTGAAATAGAAGCACACGGACGTGAAACAGGTTTGTTTATTAGATGGGCTGAAGAAAACAAACTAGCAGATAGAAAGTGGACACAGGTATGAAGTATCCAGAGACACAACTTAGAAATTATTTGGTTGAAAAATTATCCATTAACAAAGATCGTGTGACTAGACACAATGGTGAAACACCTGTACATCTGCGGTTTAAAAGTAATTGTGGACTTGACACATTTGAACAGTTGCAAGAAAGTTTGGATAAAGTAGGTCTAACCTACAAAAGTGTGCCTTACAAATATTTCAGCAGAAGTCCTGACTATGGAGACCAAGGACTAGTTGTAGACTTCGAAGGTGTAAAGGTTGGTGTACAATTCAATGTACCAAAAGAAGGCAATATGTCTCGTAAACAATTTACACCTGATGCACTGGGATTGAATGGTAAAACATTTGATAACAAGCAAGAATTTGCAACAGCAGTAAGGGCTGGTATAGCAGACAGCGAATTTCACGACTTCTTGCTTAGTTTGTTATACAATGTTGAAACAGATTGGCCAATTGAAGGCTTAGAAGCTATACGTGAAGCAGATGTAAATAGAATTACAAGTGATTATGGCGAAGTTCTTTGTGCATATTCTTTTGTATTAAAAGGACACACTGTATACTTTCCAGAAGGCAGCAATCATAAAATTGCAGACTTTTATGTAGACGGACAAGGCGTAAGTGCAAAAGGTAGAGGCACAGGTGGTAAAGTAAATCTAAGTGCATTTGCAGAATTTATTGACACATACACTACAACAGGCAAATTTTTACACAGTATTGCAACACACAATAGAAATGATTTTGTAAAATACGCCGCTGAACTTTGTCCTGAAGTAGAAGCAATTACTGATTGGGTAGGCGGCACTGATAGAGATGCATTAAAAAAGTTTGTTGCTGAAACCTCATACAAAGAATTTTATAATTATATCCAAAATACACCAGAACACAAGGGCTTAGGTATGCCTGATGCAGGTGGACGTCCTGAAGCATTATGGAACGAAGGTAGTTTAGACCCTATTGATTTTACAATTAATACATTGGTAAGTCGTTTGTGGGGTGAAACTGCTACTAAAGAAATAAGTATAATTGTAACACAGTTTCTAAACGAACCAATGTTTGTTGTGCTTGACATTGAAAACAATCAATGTATAATTAAAGAAACTAACTTCAGCGATGTTGAAAATTGGAAAACAGTTTACTGGAGTCGAGCTACAAAAGCGTGGCATAATTGGATGGGCGTTGAGCCACTGAAAGGTCTATAATGATTACAACTTATCAAGGTGCTATGCAAGAACAACTTGATAATGTTGAAGATGGTAGCATAGATTTATTACTTACCGATCCACCATACAACATCAGTGACAAGGGTGCAAAGCCTGAATGGGTTGATAAAGAAACTGGTGAAAATAAAAACAGCATACACAATCAAAAGTTTGGTGAAGGTTTTGAAGAAGATTGGGATAGTGTAACGCACGAACAATTTTTATTACAACTTGATGAATGGAGCAAACTTTGGTTTACAAAAATGCGTAAAGGTGCTGCCTTTGCAGTATTCATAAGTGATCAATATGTATCTTATCTATATAAAATTATGGAGGCAAATGGCTTTGAGCCTAAGCGTGTTTTTACTTGGAAAAAGCCATCAGCAGTTCCGTTCAATAGGAAAGTAAATCCTGTAAGTGGTTGCGAATATATTTTGTGGGGTATAAAGCCCAAAGGACCAAGAACATTCAATAGTGCTACTGACTGGGGCAACATTGTAGATAGATATGCAGTTGCTGATAAAGTTAGTAGTATTGTTTATAAAATGGTGAAAAACAATATCAACAATAAAAGTATGGATGAAATTTTTACTGACGCACTGTTTGAAGCAGAACAAATGATTGCAAAACGCAAAGTTGAAAATGGCAAAATACAAGCAATTATACCAAATACAATTACATTCAGTGGCGGCATTGTTAACAAAATACATCCAACGCAGAAGCCAGTAGAATTATTACAATACTTTATTGAATTATTAAGCAACGAAGGTGATACAATATTGGACACGTTTGCAGGAAGTGGTAGCACAGGACTTGCTGCCGATGCTTGCGGTAGGAATGCAATATTGATTGAACGTGATAAAGCAATGTTTGAGGCAATGGACAAACAATTTTTTACAACAAATTTATTTGAAATAAAGTCTTGACAACATATTATTCACCTGCTATAAAAATATATAAACACTATATGGCACAAACAAAGGCACCGATTGATATGACAACATATAAAACTGAATACTTGATAGAGCTTGCTTATGCGGCTTTTAGAGTTAACAAAGGCTATGAAAAACATACAAGACGCCATAGCGAAAGTCCTCCTACCTACAGCAATAAAGAGTTAATTGCATATACTGCAAGTTCGCAAAATGAACAAAGTCCTTTTATTCCAGAAGACTTTACTCCTTTAACAGTAACTGAAGCTGATAAAGATGCTGTAGAAGCTGGTAAAAAACATATGCGTCGGTATACACTGTTGGCAATGGGTGATCTGCCACAGTTTGAATCAGACTTGTTTGCTGCCTACAGCAGTGATGAATTACCAATCGGACGTATTGGACTTGTTGCTTATTTGCCAGCATTTATAGAACGGCAAGTAAAAGACAAAGTTTACAAGCAACGACTAAAGACAGAATTTGCAGAAAGTGCTCATTTGTCAGGCGATAGGTTAGAACCTAGTGAAATTGAAATATTAAAAATTATTCCGTTAAACAGCACTATATTTGCTGATGGCGATCCTGCATATATGCACTTTGGCGCTATTGGAAAAGACCTTGTGTGTTTTACTAAAAAAGAAGTTTATGCAATTGGCGAAACATATGAAATAGTAGCACGTATCAAAGGACACGATAAAGAACGTGACAGCGGATTACCATTATCAAGATTGAACTACGTAAAATTACGTAAGCTAAAGGTGTAAATACATAATGATAGATATATTTTATAACGAGGTAACCTATTGGTTATTAGGAACTGCTCTGATTTTTACTTTTGTTGGGCGACACTTCCAGGCTAGAAAAGATATGGAAGATGTTGTAGAAGCTACTATTGATAGTCTAATCCTACAGGGATATATAAAAACAAAGGGTGTAGGCGATAAAATGGAACTTCTAAAACATTGGGACAAAGAAGATGGTTAAAACTTTTGTAGTTGAAACACCTGATGTTGAATACCACATTTACGCATTAGATTTAGATGATGCTTTAAATACCTATGATGGAAATGCTGAGGACATTATTTGCATCAAAGAATACGAAAACAAACATAGTACAGATACTTTGCATTAAAGGAGTGTTGACTTATGAGTCACGATTATTTAGGTTTTGATAAATGCTTAGAGGACGACGATTATGGTTTTATTTTAGACCAACAAGGTAATCTAAAAGGCATTTGGGTGCCAGCAGGACACGAAGATGAAGATGTTCCAGAACCTATTGTTCAGTTACTTAAAGAAAAATGGGGAATTGATGTTAACGACGATAAACATTACGGATATTTACATTGACACCTATAGAAATTTTTGAGTACAAATTAAATTGGAAGCCGGGACATACTGTCAGATTACACAGTGATTTGAGATCTTATGGCAAAGAATGGTGTAAACAAACATTAGAAAAACATCAATGGGACGTAACTGAATATACAAATGTATATGAAGATACATTTAATTTTGAACACAAATCAAATGCAGATACTTTTAGAAACAACTGGCCGGAGTATACAGACCAATGACAGATACACTAACTAAAACAGAAGCAATAGGAAAAATTACAGCACTTGCAAAAGACATTGATGTCAAAGACACCCTTGATTACAGTTTTTTGAATATGTCTGAAGATGATGCTTACGATATGGTTGCAAACAACGTACTCACACAGATGTACGAAACACCAGAACAATATAGAGAAACAATTATGATGGCAAGTATGACTAAAATACTTGTTGAAAGTCTTGTTTTGAAAGCCAGGATTCAATCACTTGAAAAAGCGGCCAGAGAAAAATAACACATTTTGTAGTTACCCGTTCAAGGAAATGACCTTGAAACTTTGGAACGCAGACGGTAAACTGAAGGCAGCGACTCCTTGTTGTATGATGATGAATTTTGATCATACAGGCATACCAGTAAACAGATTACCATCTCAAAGACCAGACTTCATTTTTGATACCAAGCCTTGGAAGCGTTTGCGTAAAGATGCACTGCAAGGCATAAGGAATCCTGCCTGTAAAGTTTGTTGGGATATGGAGGATAGAGGGCAAGATAGTTACAGAATGTTCAGCCCGCCAATCCCAGCAGAAGAAATAAAAAATCCTAGTCTTAAAACAATAGATCTCACATTGAGCAATGTTTGTAATTTAGCTTGCAGAATGTGCGATTTATCCAATAGTAACCAATTAAACAAAGATTATGATAAATTTGTAGAACAAGGTACTAGAGATGAAATTTATGTAATCACTGGCGGCTTTACGCACAAATACCCACGGAAAAAACAACACCTGTCAAGACAGTTTGTATGGTTACAAAAAAACACTAGTCAAATTACAACGATAAAAGCCAGCGGCGGCGAGCCTTTTTATGACAAACACATTATGAATGTGCTGGATTTGTACATAAAAAAAGGTGATGCACCAAACACAAGATTAGAATTTCATACAAACGGCACTGTAATAGATGATAGAGTAATTAATAAAATATCAAAGTTTAAAAGTAATGCACATACTTTCAGTGTTGACGGCACTGGTAAAACATATGAGTACATTAGACATAATGCTGATTTTAAAGTTTTAGATAATAATATAAGGAACTATCTTAAATTAGATAATGTAGAAGTTTTAGATTTTAACTTTGTGATATCAGCTCACAATATACACAACATTGTTGATTACGTAAAATGGATACACAGTTTTGATTGTGATTTCAGAGTAGCGTGGAGTGATGTTTATCCTGTGAAAAGAGGCATACATATTGGGCGCCTTCCTAAAAGAATATTACAACCAGTTTATGATGAAATTCAAGCACAAGACTGGAGTTATAGAGAACACAAAGATTCAGTGTTACAAATTATAAAACTTGCAATGGACCAATCTTTTACAAAAGAAGGTGCAATACGATTGTATAGAGAAACTGAAATATTTGATATGTCAAGAAATCAAAGTTATAAAGATTTTTTATACCATCCAATGGTAGAATATCTTACATCAGTAAAGCAGAAATATTTGACAAAAGTCAAAAAATAATGTAAAATAATAAGAAAAGGAAAGTAAATGCCACTAGTACCTATTGTTGTAGAAAGTGAATCTAAAGGTGAACGCAGTTATGACATTTATAGCAGACTGCTGAAAGACAGAATTATTATGATGCAAGGTGTCGTTGAAGACACAATGGCAAATCTAATAGTAGCACAGATGTTGTTTTTAGAAAGTCAAAATCCTCATAAAGCCATCAAGTTATATGTTAACAGCCCAGGCGGCAGTGTTACATCAGGACTAGCAATTTATGATACAATGCAATTTGTAAAAACACCTGTGCATACAATGGTAATGGGCCAAGCCGCAAGTATGGGTAGTTTCCTAGCACAAGCAGGCGAACCAGGCAAGCGTTTTGTGTTGCCAGAATCACGCACAATGATTCATAGAGTATCAAGTGGCACAAGAGGAACAAGCGGTAGTGTACACGTACAAGAGCTTGAGTTTGAAGATGCACGTAGACATTTCGAAGAAAGCAAGCGTCTTAATCAACGCCTTACAGAACTATATGTAAAACACAATACAGCAAACAAAACATATGAAGAGCTTTTTGAAACTATGAAGTTTGATACTTTTCTTAGCGCCGAAGAAGCAGTAGCAAACGGCTTAGCAGATAAAGTTATTGAAAGTAGATGAAGTACAGTGTACCAATAAATATTGACTATGATTCTGATGGAATGCTAGATGTGTTCCAAAAAAATATTGGTACACAGCTCGACAATCCTAAAGAAATAAAACATAACTCTAATTTTATAAATGCTTACACTAGTTATTTGATAAATGCAACAGAATACAACTGGCCTATAGATAATATTGTAAATGAGTTTGATATAGATGTTGATACAATCAAAGTATTTGTAACTAAGCCAAACAAGAAGTTATTTTTACACAGAGATAAAGTTGCAAACAAAGAAGAACTTAGACAATGGGCTATAAACATTCCTATTCTAAATGGTGACTGTGGTTACAATGAATGGTTTGAAGATGACGTAAATGATTTTGGCAATGAAAAA
>CEOI01004942.1_pt1 | contig 10448 bp, 13 predicted proteins | sample 530351 | NCBI WGS metagenome assembly CEOI01 (sample SAMEA2619962, study PRJEB7988) | marine metagenome | biome: marine biome (ENVO:00000447); feature: deep chlorophyll maximum layer (ENVO:xxxxxxxx); material: "saline water (ENVO:00002010), including plankton (ENVO:xxxxxxxx)" | depth 17 m | reverse complement strand
ATGAGTTTGCTGCATTCACCAGATTGCTAAGGAAGCAGATAGGAACGCCGGGAATTGAACCCGATTCACTCCGTTATAAGCAGAGGGCATTAACCAATATGCGACATTCCCGAATACATCAATCAGCGTCGTTGTTTTCTTCTGTGTGTATTCGTATGAAATCTGCTTCATCAGCAGGCATCACTACTGCTGCTTGACCATCTTCTCTCACTATACCGATGGTTTCTCCGTTTTCGACTCTCGCAAAGAGATTATCAAAATTATCTTCCCATTCTTTGAGGGTGAATACTTCCATATTACTCCTTGATTGCCAGATCAGCGTATTCGATTTGATCATCATTGAGGTTATCAGTGCAAACCTCCAGCACACTCATAAACTGCTCAGCAGTTTCACATTCTACCATTTTTTCATCTCCTTCATCACCCAGGAGGAGAAAGGAACGAGTGCAGACATCAATGACGACACCAGCAACATAAGTTTCGTTCATGCGCTTGTTTTGATTACCTGTATATTATAACGCCTTTTGGGTTGGGCGTCAAGCGGTAGGTGCCCTCAAAAAACCTCTGGATAGAATTCTTCATAATACCATCGGTATTCTTGTACTATGTATTCTGTTATTTCTGAGTTTAATTCTGTATAAATTTGCTTTAAATTTTCGATTCTAGATTTTATTTTATGACATCCATAGGGTTGATATGGATTATCATAAAATGGAATTTGATTTATATTATCAAAATCGTGATTGAATTGTTCTAAATCGAGAAAATCATATATTTGATTCATAGTATCTTGGGGGTCACTAATCAGATTTTCATATTTCACGAAAAAGATATTATTCTTACAAGATTTCTTCAAATCAATCAATTCTTTTAAAGAAACAATACCTTCCTTTAAAAACCACAAATTTAGAATATCATCAACTCTTTGTTTCAATAAATTTTCTTTCAAATCATAATTGAAGTTATTTCTATCCACAATATAAGAGTTATTGTGTATTTTTTCAAAAGAATTAACAACACCTCTTAAATCTCTAATAATACAAATCGATTTTGTATTTGGAATTATTTTATAAATGTAATCAAATTCTTGTAACCAGGTTCTTGATTTGTCCAGAAATATTTGATCTGGTGATTTCATAGAATCAATCCATGCTTTTGTACCAGACATGCAAAATTGTTTTGCACAATTATGATATTGTTGATATGGAATTTGCTGTTGTGATGTTGAATCTTTTAAAATTTCTTTTGTATTTGATATAAACAAAGATAAATCAGAATCCTGAGCAACGAAGAACATTGGATTTTGTGCCATCACATTCATAAGAAGTGTGGAACCAGATCTAGGTAGTGAAGTCAATGGTACAAGGTCTATCATCGTCTCAAGGTTGCTATGTATTTTGGTCTGTAGTCAATGATTAAATGTATTCTATCTTTATCGCTGCTATTTGCAACTGAATGATTTTTTTGATTATTAATTTCAACTGCAATCCCTTCCTCAAAGTTATACTTTCTTTTTCCTATAGAAAATTCAACCCGACTGTTAGTTACTAAGGGTAAATGAATTCTATGACTTTGTTCAAATCCTTCCCCAATATCAGAATGTTCCTTTATCAAACCATTTGATTTTAGTAAAGAAAATTGTATATTATTTGAAGTCCCAGAACCATATGATAAGTGAAGGCAATCAATTAAATCTTTTGAGCATTGCATAAACATCTTTAAAAGATTTTCATCTAAAACTTTACCGTGTTCAACTATGAAACAACTATCACAATTTAAGAAATAAGAATCCCTATTATATTTTTTATTGATAGAAAATTTTAGATAACTCAAAAAATGAATTAAGTCTGAAATATCAACTCTCCCCAGTCTTTTATAATATTCGGGTTTATTTGGTAGCATCTGATATATCAAAAGAATATGAAAAATTTATGAAATCTTCAAAGTAAATATGCTTTACTAATTTTATTATATCATAAGTATATGAATCTATCATTTCTTCTTTAGAATATTTCCCAACTCTTAATTTTGGTAACTCAACTTCCAAATCCTCTTCAAGTTCATTAAATTTTTCAAACTTATATACCCTAGACAGTGAGCGTTTTCCAAAAGTATAAAATGACTGATTGTAAATCGTCATAGGTGTCTTTGATGTATTCTTTTTTATTCGAACTCGATGTAAGAAATCATAGAAAGATATATTATCATCATTTTGTAAGACATAGTGCTTATAGTAACTATATGCCCTTGTATATGGATTTCTAACCATTGTAAAAGTAAAAACATTATTGTCGATAATGTTATTTTCTTCCATATCAAAATACGGATCATGTCCCATTGGCCAACTTCTTTTCCAATCATTGTGACCGACATGATTCAAAAATTTAGTTATTGATGTTCCACCAGTTTTTGGAATGTGTATGAATAATAATTTCATAAACAATTTCTAGATCTACGAATAGGCAAAGCATCTCCATTAATAGTTAAGTCATGAACAAAGAATACTAAAGTCAATCTATCTTCTCCTGTTCCAGAATAAAAAGATGGAACTCCATGATATTGACCAGATTCAAATAACACCAGTCTATTAAATACATTCTCGACTTTTACAGTTTCTACAAACTGACTATTGTTCTTTTCTAATGCTTCAGAGTACTCCTCATCAGATATGTATTGTCCTGTATAATATTTTCTCTTCTCTTCAACAGAGAACTTTAGATTATCACAAGTTGGTGCATAAATTGACGTTCCAGTATTTGGTGGAAAGTTTTTATTCAAATAAACAACACCAGAAAAAAATGAATCATTATCTGGATGTATCCACCCTTGACTCATATTTTCATACTTAGTTTTCCCATAATCTGGAACTCTTTGAAATGTCGCTTCAACCGTCCAATCTACGGAACAATTTCTATAATTGAAAAATAATGAGAATAGTTTTTTACAAAATACATTAAAAAGTTCTTGATTTAGTTCACTCAATTCAGTTGTTCTAAGACCTGGCCAATCACCACCTTCTGCTTGAAAAAATTCTTGTTTCAAAGCATATTCTCTGATAATTTCTGGAGTCTCAAAGAAATTATCAAATATAGTCACTGGAAACTTTTTCATAATAAAAGAATAATTTTAAGTGCTAATAGTTTTTGATGGCCAAGTTATACTTAAATCTAGTTGTCCTAATTCTGAAGCGTTAGAACACGCATCTATTTCGGCATGTTTTTGTAGTTCTAAATCAAAACAACTTTGTGTATATGTGTCGATAAAAGTTGATATGTCTTTTAACTGTTGTCCTGTTATCTGAGTTGAACCGTTTACAAACTTCCAATCAAGAGTACTAGTAAGATCACTGATACTCAATAATTTAAAAGTGATAGCATTTTTTGTCCTTTCATTTGATTTTAACTGATAATCGCCCCACAGTAAAGTATCTGTTTCTGCATCATATCTTTCAGCAGCAACAATGTCCTTAACTACACTCTTACTCATGTCCAACCATTCGGGCTGAAAATAATATCCACTAAAATCAAATGTGCTTAGTTTTACCCACCCAAATCCACGATGACCTGCCCAATCTAAATCGGCAAGTTTTTCTTCACTTAAAAATGGAAGACCTTGAATATTTCCCCAATTTTTTGGAAGTTTTTGAACAATATTATCAACCCTTCTTAAATCGTGATTGATAAAAACATAGAGATTATTCATCTATTTCTTTACTCTCAGGTTGCTTTGATTCAAGTTTCTTTTGATCTTTTGAGTCCTTTGTAAGATGATCTTCGCCAAGTTGCCAGGCAGCAGCACCTTTCCAAGCAATTTTGTCGAAACTAACTTTTTGTTCAATAACTTCTTCCCATCCCCTCCAAGAAGCGAAATCACGTTTTGGTCTCATAGCAATTTCAACACCAATACCAGCAGCAAGTTGTTGAATAATCTCTACTGCCTCAATGGGTTGCATTTGAGCATAAAGATATGTGTAATCTGAACGTAAATTAACTTCAACAACACCACCAAATGCTGTTCCTACAGTAATAGAACGAGCACGATGTCTGGTTGATTCTAGAGAATCAAGTTCATTCTGCTCATAGGTTTCATGAATTTTTTCACGAACTTTTGATTGTTCTTCTTGTTTCTTTCTAGTCATACCATAATACTAATCAAATGATATTTAGTTATACACCCCAAGTTATAGTGACAAATCCCCCAGGAGCAACTGTGATTGGATAAGAAGTATTTGGTGTAACTGCTACTGGATAAGATGTTGTTGGAACAGCAGCAAATCCTGGTTGTCCCTGAACCTCAGACCCATCAATTCCATCAGAACCAACACCTCCGGCACCTCCCCCAAAACCTGGTTGTCCTGCGAATCCTGCACCTCCCCCAGAACCTGGATTTCCAGAATTTCCTGGATTTCCTGGACCACCAGAATTTCCATTAGCAGAGGAACCACCACCGCCACCGCTACCGCCAGCACCACCGCCGCCTCCGCCGCCTCCACCAGAACCACCTTGTCCAGCAACAGCGGGGGATCCAGCACCACCTTGCCCGCCAGTTCCACCTTGTCCACCAGGACCTCCTGGAGATCCACTATTACCTCCACCTGGTCCACCAGAACCTCCTGGAGATCCACCTCCAGCATTTCCACCACCACCACCACTATTTGATGATCCTCCTCCACCAGGATTTCCTGCTTGACCATTACTTGGTGGACGATTACCAGGACTTCCTGGTGATAATGATCCTCCTACATTAGCAGTTCCTCCAGAATTGTTATATCCTCTTGTACCAGCATTTCCTCTTGCACCACCCCCACCAACACCAATTCCACCCTGACCAGCATTTCCATGTTCTCCACCAGAACCACCCTGACCACCATTTGCTGTTCCACCAGTTCCAGCATTTCCCGAATTACCAGGATTTCCTGGATTTCCTGGATTTCCTGCAGGACCACCCGCTCCATTATTTCCGGGATTTCCTGCAGTACCACCCGCTCCATTATTTCCATCTTGACCTGCGTTTCCTGTACCAGCAGCACCTCCAGCACCACCAGCAAATATGACACCGAAAGCGGAAGAAAAATCTCCAGATTGTCCTGCTATTCCAGTATTACCTGGTTGACCTAAATTTCTTCCAAATCCTGGTTGTCCAGTAACACCAGGTTGAGCTCCAGTTCCAGTAGGTCCAATTTGCCCTGGTTGACCAGATTGTCCTGCATTGAAAGGTCCTGCTAAACCATTTGGTGCAGGACCTCCAGTACCATTATCACCAGATTCACCATTAGGAGCATTACCTGATGGTCGTCCGGGTTCACCATTAATTGGGGTATTTGGTCTTGCCTTTCTACCATATCGACCATAGTCACCGACCGCACCACCGCCGCCACCACCATTAGGGGAAGGACTTCCTGGATTTCCTTGAGGGTATGAAGTAGTTCCATTCTGACCATATGATGGTCTGTAGGGGGGTCTTCCTCCGCCACCTCCACCACCACCTGATCCGCCACCGCCGCCACCGCCGCCTTTACCAATAGCAGGACTACCTGGTTGACCTGGATTTCCTTGACCAGCATTTCCACCAGCACCACCAAATCCTGAACCACCAGGATTTCCTGCTAATCCAAAAGTTCCTGGTTGCCCAACATTTCCTGCTAGTCCTCCTGTTCCACCTTGACCAGGTTGACCTGCATTTCCTTGTCCTCCAGCACCAGTAACACTTACACTACTAATTCTAGATGGAACAGTCCATGTACCTGAAGAAGTAAACGTAATAGTTCCTTCAGTATCATAGAGTGGTGAACCTAAAATTTTCTTGTAAATTGACATATTACTTATTCGTTATGAAACCAACCAGTAATGACGTATTTTGCTTGATTACCATGAACAACGTTTCCTCTATGAGCATGTGTATGACCTGCTGGCCAAATAAGACAACAATTTTCTTTAGGAGGAATTCTCAATCTTTGATATAAAAATTCTGTTTCACCTGCTTCATCAATATCATTTAAGTATATCATGTATGCAAGACTTCTATTTGAAGATTCGCGATTACCTTGTTCATGATGCCACACATGATATCCAGAACCAGGATTTGTTTTTTGTATTTTTACGTTAGTGCAACGTATATCAATAGATTTTAATACATCATATTCATTTACATAATCATCAAAGCAGTTTTGTAAGCAATTCCAAAAAATATTTATTGACCTATTTTCACCAAAATAACCAAAATCATGATTCCTTAAGTTGAAAAATAGATACTCATCATCCTTTTCAACTTTAAGAGATCCCTCATCAAACTGCCTGCTTTTTACACCACCACAACTATTTTGGCGATTAATTTCAAACCATTTTGTGATATTTTCGCACCAACCTTCGGGAAAAACATTGGTGTACATCCCAATAAATTGATTATAAGTTGCATCCATAATATTGTTTTAAATTTATATATTGTAATCTCTAATTGGTAAATGACCTAACCAAGTAGAACCATTGTTGTAAGTCACAAACACCCATATATCAGTCTTACCATTTGTATCAGTTCTAGTTGGAATGCTACCACCAGAACTATCTGGCCAATATATGTTATTTGGCCAAGCAATACTTAAAGAACCAGCAGAATTTTTCAATTGTAGTATGAAACTATATGCTCCAGTAATATCTTCGGGCAATGTAAAACTAAACTGGGTACTTTCATTTAATGTAGCAAGTACATAAGAACCATTTTCTAATTCTAGATTTGCTTGTGCTCCAGTGTTTCCATATTCATATACTTTCTCTGTAGGGTTTACAAGAGTTACATTATTAACGGTTGTGTTGTTAATAATAGAACCAGCACCACTATCTTCTCCGCTGCTACTATTAGAAGCAAAAGTTACTGGTGCTAAAAAATTCACCTTTGCAGCAAATGTATGCTCAGTATTAGTTTGACTGGATGTAAATTGTGATGACATGTTATAAACCTACAGCTGCTTTAGCAGCAGAAAGTGCTATATCTCCACCAGGTATACCTGATAGATCTCCTATCGACTTTTGAGCAACAGCCACTGCTAGACTTGCAGTAGGTCCACCTGCAGCAGCAGATGCTGCCCTAGCAATATCTTCTGCATTTAGACCACTATATACCTGATTCAGGAAAGACTTAATGTTATCCTCTGTAGCAATACAGTCTGGTCCATAAGAGTGTGGAGCATCACAATATGCTTCTTTTGCCTTAATATCAAACTTTTGACCAACATCAAAAGTAGCATTACCACCACACTTAAATTTAATATCTTCCTTTGCTTCCATAATGATATTAGCACCCTTGATCCTAATATCACCATTTTCTTGAGCAGTGATAACTACACTGCCTTTCATACCACTAATTACAATATCTACACCACCACGGTCATTCTTTTTTCCGCCGCCACCAATGATTTCAATTGTTTGATCATTGTAGATATGATATACACCTGCCTGATTCATACCACAGAGTGAAATATCACCCGTATCAGTATGAGCATACTTTTCATATACACCAGCACCAAGAAATCCATTCGTAGGATTGTTTACATCAATCCTAAACTCTGGTGTATATGAAACAATTTTCCTCCTAGCCCAATTATTAGACATTTATTATTCCTCCTGCGATATTTATTCGATACAATCAATAACTTGCTTAACAACACCCTGCAATTCTGCTGGTCTTGTTCTAAGTCTAGGTCTCAATATAGCACCAGATCCTGTCTTGGAGTTGATAGTATACTCTACATTATCAATAATTGATGCAAATTCTAGAATTTGAATTGGATTACCCTGATCATCAGTCGAACTTACAGGAGTTCGAACAACATCTATTATACTTCCATCATCATCAGTATTGATATCATATTCATTACCATAGTTGTCTATAACAGTATCATCTTCTGGATCATATCCACCTCCACCATCAATAATATTTGGACCATTTTCATCATCCAGAACGTAATCCTGTTCATCATCTGAAGGTGTATAGTCCTGACCTTCAGTTACAAGATAGATATCCGTAATTTCTTGATAGGTATCAGAATCGGGGTCATAATCAATAACTGCTCTAGCAGTAGCACCAAATCCTTGTCCACATTCATCAACAATCTCAACAAATGGTGGGAATGTATATCCGCCTCCACCATTTACAAGATCAACACCAATCATACTTCCAGTCAAACCTCTACCGCCTTCGGCAATTTGAAGGATAGCATTAGCAACACCACCTTTACCTTTTCCACCACCAAAGATTTTAATTTTAGTTCCACCACATCCACCAAGTTCTGGGGGACCAGCATAACAGTTACCAAGAACACTCTCAAATCCAGGAGCAGAAACACTTGGATTTGCAAAGTCAAACACACCAAGAGAACCAACGTCTCCAGCAATATCTTGAAGTGCATTAATCGGTAGTTCAGCAAGTGCTTTAGCTTCATTAGCAACTGCTAAGATTTCTTCTACAGGAACACCAGTCTTATCACTACTACCCTTACCAATCACCCACTCTTCAGAAGCCAAATCAAATTCTGGAGCAACTTCATTACATCCAAGTTTATCGGCAAGACCCAAAATTGCTTCAGCAGTACTACCAAGGAATCCTGCAACACTGAATCCTCCAGAGATTACCTCTAAAGCGGACATAAATGGTTTGAGAAAACTTGATACACCACCAATAATATGGTTCATCAGAGCACCAACAACTTGATCTCCAATACATTCAACAAAGTTGAATACATTCTCTGCTACATTTGTTAGTACACCATTGATAATGTCTCCAAGACCATTGATAATATTATTTGCTATGCACGGAATAGCATCAGATAACTCTTTTACTGGACCAATAAGTAATGCTTGAGCAATTGTTCCTGCTTTTGTTGCAATAGGATCACTTTGTGTTGCGGCAAAGACGGTTGCGTAAACACCATCAAACAATACCTGCAATCCACCATTCAATACAGGAACTAAAGCATTGGTAAGATTTTTGGTCATGTCACCAACGACTTTCATAGCACTCTTTTGAATACTAGCAGTCATACTATCAATTTCACGCATAATAAACTGTCTTGCACCACCGACAGCATCTTTTACATTAGCAGTAATAGTTTGAATTTTAGAAACAAAGTTTCCAACCTCTGTTTTAATTGTTCTAACAGCACTAGCGGGATCTGAAGAACCTGCTAATACTTTCTGACCAATCGCAGGTGAAGCAGATTTTAATGCTGTTTCTGTACTTGCATTTTGACCTGTCTTTTCTCCTACTTTATCAGCAGTCTTCTTGTCAGTTGCAACAGGAGAAACTTGGGATAAAGAACTCTGTTCATTTGACTGACTATTTGCAACAATACCACCATCGTTCTTTACCTTCTCAGTATTACCTGAAAAGGGAACAAAGGGTGAAACAAATTCGTTAGTTGGAACTTGAGAAGTTCTTCCAAAGACTCCCATGATGACAGGAACCTGACCATTATCACCATCAAGGAAGAATCCAAATACAGTATCACCAGGAGCAATAGAAACTGATGTTGCCCTATTCTGAGCACCAGAACCATCAGTGGTTCCCATCAAGATGGTTGCCCAAGGTAAGTCCTTATTAGGAAGTTCTACAACACTGTATGGATGATAACCAAGAATACGAACCTTGATACGATTGCCCCATCCACCACCATTCTGCTGAAGGTCATAGTCTTCACCTTCAGGGGGAATTTGTCCCACCCACCAGCGGAACCCATCCCGCCCCATAAAATTAGTTTTTAAAAATGACTCCTCTAACATTATTTTTCTTTATTGTTTGGACTAAATTGACCGAAAGTATCTCTGACTAATTTTGCGGAAGTATATGATCCTTTAGAGTCAAAATGGTGACATAACTCTTTAATCATATATAGACCACTTTGTTCCCGATCATACTCCTTATTTTTTTGAATTGTCGTAGCAGGAAATAAACATTCAATAACGTTTCCTGCTTCTAAATTAGTATTACAAGCAACAGTAACAGTAAGAGTTTGTGTGAATAGTGTATTATACCTCATCAAAGATTGAGATTGAAATTCAAGACCATCAGCATTCTTTTCTGTTGATACTCCAACCTCAACCGTTCCTAAATTAACAATACCAGTCATTATCCTGGTAGGAACATCACCAATAGATTTATCAGGATCGTCAGCAAACTTTGGAAGTTCCATCTTACCACCAAGATTTCTTGAATTATCAATGTAATCACTTATCTTAAATTGACCTTTTTCTGGACCAGTAAAGGCAAAGTTCAGTGGATTAAAGTATGCACGGAAACTAGAATATGCACCAAGACGAAGTTTCTCAAGCATATTCTGATTTCTATTCGTCACGTATTTAATAATCTGAAAATCTTGTGCTTCTTTATTGGGATTTACAATATCAGTAGCATTATATGTTACTTTCTTTTCTTGAGAAATAAGTTTATCCAAAGACTTG
>CEOI01028712.1_pt1 | contig 10450 bp, 16 predicted proteins | sample 530351 | NCBI WGS metagenome assembly CEOI01 (sample SAMEA2619962, study PRJEB7988) | marine metagenome | biome: marine biome (ENVO:00000447); feature: deep chlorophyll maximum layer (ENVO:xxxxxxxx); material: "saline water (ENVO:00002010), including plankton (ENVO:xxxxxxxx)" | depth 17 m | reverse complement strand
CCGAATGAGCCTTGGTTTGCCGTCTTCTTTAATGACGACAGCGTGGCTTTTGCCGCTTGAATGGTTCGGCGTACGAATCGGCTTGTCAAAGCCTTGAAACGTGTGGCCTCCACGTTTGATTTGAGCCATTACTTTTTCTTGCGCTTTTTCTTCAACAGATCAGCGTCAGCAGTTCTAGCTCCACCCTTGCCTGACACAAAGCTGTTGACTCTGCCCATAGCCCAAGCAGCCATTGGCACGTTGCGCGAGCCACTCGACAAATAAGCACCCTGACCACGCCTATAGACAGCAGCCAGCTGCCCATAAGTGAAACGCGATTTATCTGCCTTTTTTTTGAGCGCGGCCTTTGTTGCCTCGCTTAGTGGTTTTCTTTTTGGTGCCACCTTGTTGAGTCCGGGATGCAGAGACGGTTTTGATGTCAATGAACTCGCCACGCTTGTAAGCGTCAGCAGTTCGCTTGATCTCACGCGCTTTTGCAGAACGATTTTTAGCACCTGACAGGTACTTCTTAGGCAGACCAGTGGCCTTGTCCTTTGGTGTTCGTCTCTGCTTGCGTGCCATTACTTTTTCTTTTTCTTGGGCTTCTTTTTGCCCATAGCAGATTGAGGCTTTTTAGGTCCGGTGTAGCGAGGCATCAGGCGTCTCCTTTTGCTTCTGTTTTAGCAGGCTTGCTCTTTGTAACAGGCTTGCGCGGAGGACAAGACGGTGCAGCCTCTTCCTGTTGCACCTTGAACTTGTACTTAGCTGGGAGAGCCATGGCGACGGCGAAGCTGCTCCAAGGTTAGCTCTGATCCGTCCTCGCTAACAAATTTGCGAATAGCGTCAGTTGGGCCGTATTTTTTGACCAAACGGTTGAAGTACGGAACCTTCTCAGGGCCTAGAACGTCTTTCTGCGTTTTGGAAGGCTGTAAAGCAAGCCATTCTCCATAAGTTTGGCCGTCAGGCACGGTGCCTTTCACGCTTGACCGCAAAGGACCAAGTGTTGTGTTAGGCCGTCTTAACCTATCGCTAGCTGGTCGCGGAATCCCTAGCCGCTCATAATCAATCAAAGGAACAGTTGTAGACCTGCAATTAAAATGTTGAGGCGGCACTGGGCCTTTCCCATAGTCAAACTCTTGGCCATCTAAAGCGCGACAGATAGGTGATGTTCTACTGTCTAAAGTTGCAATATATCGATAACGGCTGGTAACGCTTTGGTTCGCTTCATAGGTCTGTTGACTTGAAGAGTTTGCAACTTGATTCACACTTGTGCGCACCAACGCCATCACTTGATGATTTGCAACAGCTGTTACCTCTCCCCCTGCTTGTGCAATTTGTCGTGCGCTTCCAGGTTGTCCAAAACGCAAACGACCTTTCAAGCGCCTTGCCAGCTTGTCTGTTGACTCACCAGTTAGCAGACCATTTCGCACAGTCTTGGCGAATAAGTCAGCTTGCGACTCAGCAAGACCACGGAACGACTTTTCCAAAACCTTGCCGTTTGGCAAAGTGATCGTTGTGCCCTGTGCAGCTGTTAGCTGAAACGTTGCAGGCGCTCCAGTCACAGCAGCCTGCAAGTCATCGCTCAGCGAAACAACATTGATTGCTGTTGGATCAACAGTCGCAACAGACTGAGCAAACTGTGGACTAATTTGAATACTGCGAATCTGGTCACGCAGCTCAAGCGGTAATGCCTTGCGCAGCTGCTCCTCAACAAACTCAGACTGCAAAACAGCCAAACCCTGCAGCTCCTCAACAGCAAGTGCAGTGCTAGCTCCAGCCCATCCTTCTAACGATTCTTTAAGTTGAGCCAGAATCACACGCAGCCTTGCTGCCTTAGCCGGTGCTGACAATTCATCAATGCCACGCAACCGATCAACAGCTTCTAGGATCAAATCGTTGTAAGTAACAGCAATGCGCTTCGCAACGCTGTTACTGAAACGGTTTAGATCAACCGCATTTCGATATAGCGCAGCTGGTGTTGTCATGTTGGTTCAAGACCTAGCTCGTCAGCTGGTGCAATACACAAAGTCGATACGTCTGCCCCATCACGCAACGCAGTACCAACAGCAACAGTTAGCTGCTCAATGACGTTCACATCGTAGTTGTGAAGAGCCATTTCCGTAACTCCGCAGAGTTTGCCATCACAAAACCAAGTGAATCTGACAACCGCAAAATACTGGCTATTTAGATCATCTTGGGCAAAGTAAAGAACCTGCTTGCGTGGTGGCCGTGGCCTCTGCAGCTTGTCCAGCCAACTCATTATTCAGCATCCTCGACATCCTCCGCTTCTGGCATCGTGCTTTCTTCTGCTGGTTGAGGGGTTGGCTCTGGCGTGTTCATCTCTATCAATCCACCGTTCTGCGTAGCCTCTAATTCGTTCTCAACGTCAAAGTCATCGCCGAGCACTTCGCCAGCTTCTAGCTGTAGCAACAGCGTTTCCTGTGTAATCGTGCCAGCGGTGTAGAGCTGCAACAACGCTTGAATCTCCAAAGGCTCAAGCCTTGTTCCCATGAAATCACGGTTCACCAAACTGCTGCCAGCGTTTGCCTCTTGCATGTACTGAGCATGGAACCGCAAGCAGTTATCGATCATGTCTTGCATCTGCTGCGCCACAACCATCATCGTGCTGTCACCTTGACTGCGGTCAATGCGCTTAGCCTCTGCCGTCTCACCAACTAGCTTTGAACCAAGCACAGCAGCCAAACCTAGTTCGTTGATCTGTGACGCAATCTGCTCAAGCCTGCGAAACTGCGCGTCGTAGCTGTTGCCTGCAGGTTCGATGTACTGGGCAGACGCACCTTCTGGCAATGCCATTGCCTCACCTGGGCCTGCACTGATCTCTTCTGCTGACTGCGGGAATCCAAAGATTGCAAGCATCGGGACAGCACTGATGTGCAACTGATTACTCAGATCAGATTGCACCTGATAGTGCTGAAGGTTCAACTCAGCAATGTCAGCAAGAGGCGGAATCGACTCCAGCACTCCCATACGGTTTGAGTAGGCAACACTAAAAGGAATCTCACTTAAGCTTGTGCGACCTTCATCAACAACTTTAAAATCACCTTGCTGGTCTTTTTGATGAATTTCAAAAGCGCCAGGAGTTAAGACTCTGACTTGCTCAACTTGCTTTTCACCATACAAACCATCAGGCACAACAATCTTCTCCTGCAGCCTAAGTTGCGTTAATTCTTGCTTGCCATCTTTCAGCTCTGTGCGCCAGCCTAAAATATCTCTTGGCGTATAACTTACGTAATAAGGTCTACCGTTTTCGCCAGAAGCCGGAGCATCTACGAGGACGCCGACGTGCCCATATCGAATGCAAATTCTGCTCGTCTGGAACAACCACGTCTGAAGATCGTTGCCTTGCAGGTCAACATCAAACAGCTGCTCGCGGATAACGTCTGAAACATCGTCGAGGCGCACAGGCTTACGAGTCAGCATCCCAGCCAACATGCGTTCCAACCTGATGTAATACGGTGCAAGGACTGACCGTTGCAACCTGTTGTCGTAAGCCTCGTCAAGTTCTCTTGGTTCTTGCGGCAAAAACTTACGATGGCCTTTTCTGATCTTGTACGTTCCGCCAAGCAGCGTTTCAATCAACCCCCAATGGGGCTCCATGTTGACCCAAGAGGTATTCGGATCGTTCACCTGAGTGACGTTGCCGATACGTTGCCGCCCAGAAAAACCCGAATACACAGCTAAAACCCGCCCGATGCCTGCAGCTTAAGGCAGCGTGACATCTTTGACGATCTTAGCTTTGCCGCTTTCGTCGACTTTTATGAGCTGATGTTTGCGAGGCTCACCGTTTTTAGGCCGCAAAATGCGGCCCACTGCTGTCACTTTAGGCTTATTCATCAGCGCATACCTCTTGGCATCCTGAAGCCACGTCGCGTTTTGTCTACAGCCTTCAATGCTTTTTTCGGATTTTTGTAAAACTCTAGCGCCCTTTCAGCTCTAAGATTTCCACGCGTCATTTTTTGCGTTGGGCGCCTAATCATGCTTGAACCTGGCTGATTGCGTGTGTCAGCAGTACGCGCAAGATTTGCTTTTGCCCGCTGCTCGCGTCCAGCCTTAGTCAACAACTTTACTTGCTGCGATGGTGTCATCCCTTTAATCGTGGCTTTCACCTCGCTGACTTTACGGCCTGATTTTGCGGCAAAATCCTTGGCAAGCTGATCGCCGTACTTTCCGCGAAGTGTTTTAGCGCGTGATTGATCAGACTTAAATTGTGCATTACGGGCTTGGCTTTCAGCGCGTTTGGCTGTGCGTTGCTGCGTGACGTTGCGGGTGATTTCAGCGTTAAGACGACGACCACGTGATCCACTCATTGGCACATTTACCGATGCAGTGTCACCGCGCTGCCGTGCTGCACGTTTGGCAGCAATTTTTGCCTGCAAGCGCTGAGCAGCTTGTACGGCGGGATTGCTTGGCTCGCCAGCAGCTTTACGCGCAAGGCTTGTCGTGGGTTTCTTTATAGAACCGGACTTAATCGCAGCGTCATAAGCCTTGTCAGTTGCTCTTACATCATCCTGGATCTTTCTGAGACGCGCTTCGTTTCTTCGGTCGCCAGCCTTCGTTCGACCCCTTGGCTGGCGAGACATCTCAATAGCAGCACCCATGCTGTCAGCTCGCGTTTTGCCGCCAGTCCGACGAGCAAATTCAGCTTTGCTCATTTCAGCGCCACCTTTTCTAGCCAAAGGCGCATTGTCTAATTTTTTCTGCGTTTCCTTGAAAAATGCTTCTTGTTTTCTTCTGGAAATATCAGCCTTAGCGGCTTTTTTCCCTGCCTCAAATCTTGCAAATTCTTGACCAGTCATGTCAACTTTTTGAAGACCCCTAAGCTTGCGCGTTTTGCCAATAGTTCCTTTGGGGACACTTGTCATCGCTTGATCGCCCGGACCTAAAAGATTTGCTTTTGCACCACCACCTTCACGTTTTTTGCCGCTCCCCTTCAATCGCGCACCTCTGCCGCCTGTTTGCCCTGTGTAACCTTTAGGAGCAAATCGCCCTTTGGCGTCTCTGACGTAGCGGCGGGCCATGGCTAAAAGCTAAATCATCAATAGAGTCTAATCCCCGTGCCACGACCAGCACGCGCATTCAGCATTGAGAAATCTCTATAGATCAAATAACCAAGCGCATCATTCATGTGATCGTAACCAGCATCTTTGTCAGGATCACCAGCTTCCGTGTAACTCTGCAGCTCTAAGCATTCAATCGTGCGCTTGCAGTTGGCCGACACTTGCAGCCTTACCTCTCCTTTCCCGTTTTCCAGCAAAGCTTGAACAGAAGCCACCCGATCACGTACGGGAGGATTTGCTTTCGGTGATTGATTGCTGAACCCATACGTCTCAAGGATCTGTATGTCAGTCCTGCTGGCATTCGTGCTTCTGTTTCCGCCTGATGCGTCAGGGTACATATATATCGTTTGGTCGGGAAATCGTCTTCGTATTTCTTGTGCCATGGCGTCGGTGTCATGTGCGCCACTGATCTCATCGATCAGGAGAAGTTTGCTCCCAAGACGAACACCAATGACAGCTGACATGTTCCCGATATTGAAATCAACGCCGATTCTCAAAGGTTCGCCGCTGACATCTGGAATATCGGTTGTTACGTGCTTTGCTCTATCAAACCGGTCATAAACCTGACCAGTTGTAAGGTTGCAAAATTGGCCTTCTAAGTAAGCCTGCAACAGGCTTGGATCGTAGTTGGCTTGCAGCCTTTCGATGAAGTCTTGAGGCAGGTGTGGATTATCTGCGGTCCGCATCCTAATCAGCTTTCTGTCTTTGCGCTGCTGTGCCTGCTCTGTGCCAAACGTATTCCACATCCAACGAAAACCTTCTGGCGTTGATGCAGCACCAAACTGACGAACATTGCCAGAGCGAAGACGACCAAGAATCTTGGGAAATGCCTTTTCAGCGATCGAAGGCGTCACCGTGTCAATCTCGTCAGCCAACACCCAGGCAAGGTTCAAGCCGATAATTCTTGACCAGTTCTCAAACGATCGGCACAGAATCTTTGTATCACCGCCTGGCAAATGCAAAACATACTCAGGCAACGGCGAAGCTCTGAAGGTGTACGGAATGTCGTACTGCTCTAAAAACGATTCAAAGTCTGTTTGCCAGATGTCACGTATTAAGGGGCCTGTTGGCTCCATGACGCAACCAATAAAACCTTGGTTTAGAGCAGACAAGACAACAGCTTTCGCCACAAGGCTTCTGGTCTTACCCGCTCCATAGCCAGCAGACAGACCAATGATTTCTGTCGTTTGATCTTCTACGAAAGCAAGCTGTCCAGGATGCAGATCAGATTTGATCCGTTCAACCAGTTCAACTGTGCCCTCTTGCGTTGGTGGCGTTGCAAATGCCAACAGCGGTTCAGCGTCTGTAAGCCCTGTTAGCAAGGGCATCAGATGTCAAAGCGAAGCAGCTTGGCCTGAGTCTCCAAAGCCTTGATCGCAACTTGCAGGTTTTCGTCTCGACCTGCTTTCTGTTCATATTTTACAAGCCGTGCAATTGCAGCAGCAAGCCACTCTGGGCGCTCAATCTCTGAGTCTTGTTGAATTAACTTGCGAGCACGCTGCATGTAGATGTCTGCTGTTCTTTCGCTGACACCCCACTGTTCTGCCGCATATTGCAAGATCTCAAAACGAGAATAGGACTTGATAAACAAGCCATAAACGGCTTTTACGCGCTCTTCAATTTCTGCGTTGGTTGATTTTTTACCCATGCCCCGATCTTACAGGGAATTAAAGCAAGAGTAGTTCAAGGGTAAAAGTGATGGTGAGCTTTTTGCCAATAGGAGCGGAGTTGGCGAATTTTGTGTTCAGTCGAGCGCGTCGAGCTGACAATGCCTCTGAAGTTGCCGACTGTGACTTGCACACTGCCAGTTGGGAGGGTGCGGATTTTGGCTACGGGCGTAGGCAAGCCAGTATTGGCGTTCATAGCGACGAAAAGCGTTGAGGTCATTTTGGCGCTGTTTTGCGCGGAGAGTGTCTTGTTTAGTCATTAGTAAGAAGCCCTGCCAGGGTTAGTGGCAGGGCATAGAGGTCAGGAGTTTTTCAACACGTCATAAATCTGTGAAGGTTCCGCAATCTTGCAAAAAGGTCGAAGACTCTTCAGAGCGTATTCAAGCAAAAGCCTCCCAGCTTCTTTTTTAGTGTCGTAAGAGCTGAGCGTATTGAAAATAGAGAAAAGCTCAGGATCGGCTATGTATGTTTCAATCCTTGGTCCTGAAAGTGGTTCAGGAGCTAACGCAGGAGAAGAGGTTTCAAGTCCTGTCTCAATAGTCGTTTGGATTGAAGTCTCCTGAACGACTGCGTCATAAGAAGGCTGACGGTTGTTTGGCATTGCATCAGCAAGCCACTCTTCGCGACCTTCTCTAAAGCTTTTCTCGCGAACATCTACGAGATCACCAGGGGACAGATTAAGAATCCACCTTTGGCTAGGGGCCAAAGTGCATAGGACTGTCTCGCCTGCGTAGCGTTCTTCTGTATCTAAAACATAAAGAACAACTAAGTGTTCTTTATTGCCTGCCCTCCTGCCAAATTCACAGGAGATAACGTCTTTGGGCTCTGCGGAAATGGTCATCATGAAAATCGAGAGAACATCGTGAAACGATCGAGATGAGTGTCGGGGGATAGATCAGCACCTCAAAGCTGCCCTGCCTTCCCTTTCGGTATTTTATAGCTTTCAGCCTGCTGGGGGAAAAGTCAGGCATCAGGCTCCCCGACGTAATTTTTAACCAAAACCAGTGGCTGATGAAGGTTTAGGTTTGTTTTTTTGTTTAGTGGCTTTAGCAGAGATTCGCTTGGCTTCTCTAGTGTTCATGCGGCCAGTGGGAGCGGCCATGCCGTTGCCTATATTTTTCATATTTGATCCAGCGAGTACACCTTCGACGCCAGTTACACCGTGATTAAGATTTGCCATCAGTCAACCTCCTTAACTGTGTAGGAATAGCCGCAGTCTTTGGCGTCTGCAATTAGCAAGTCACGCTCATGCTCGTCGTAGGCGTAATCACTCCATTCGTAAACACCATTCAGGGATGCTTCAACTTCGTAGCGAATAGAGGATTTTGACTCTTGAAGTTTAAAAAGGTTGTCGGCTTCGAGCTTGTCTTGAAAGCGTTCAAAGGACTCGAAGAGGTTGAGGCTTTGATTGTGAAAGTCCATGGTTTTTGAGGAGTAGTGAGAGGCCCTGTCTCCAGGGCCGTGAATGTGATCAGGCCTCAGCTAGTGCATAAAGAGCAGATTTAACATCTGCTGCTTTGTAAGCCTCAGCGGCTGCAGCGACAGAAGCAAAACGACGACCTTTAGCCAGTTGCTTGAGGCCCTTGCGCTGGATAAAGACCATGACGTGACCCAAGGAAGTGCTGACTTCAACAGTGTTGCCCTTGTCAGTAGTCAGGGTGAAAAAGGTGCCGTTGTTGGTGGTTTCGATAAGAGTCATTTGCTTGAGGTGTTGCGGGTCTCCCCTTGACTTCTTTAATATACACGAATGGCATACCAGAAGCAAGGGGCTGTGCCGGTTTATTGGTTGACACAAAAAAGGGCCTTGCGGCCCTCTTGTCATTCCTCTTCCATGTAGTGCTCTAAATCCATCATTGAATCCAGAACACTCATCGTGAAGGAATCTTCCAGACCCTCCCAAGTGCTGTCATCCCACTTGCGAGCGGCTTTGAGCATCTCCAGGCATTGAGCCTGAAACTCAGTCACGTTCATGATTCAGTTGTCGAGGTACAGGGATCGCTCCCGAAATAAGTATGGCATACCAGCCATCAGAAATCAAATCGGCCTGACGTATCAAATGTTTCAGGTGCTGCTTTGAACGGGCTGGATTGACAAAGCCGCACGTCTAGATCCCATCGCAGTGATCCAACAGTGATGTTCGCATTACCCAGTTTTGCCGCCTTGACGCAGTTGGCGTTGCTTGCGTCGACAACGACCCAACCGTTACTCCAAGCACCGTTTCGATGCAGCTCCACAGGTGTTCCAGGGGTAGGGGGTAAAAACCCCTCGACAAAGGATCTAAGGGTGTTGGGTGGATTAGGGGTTTTAGGGGTAAAACCTATTTCTTCGTGTGACGCGTGCGAGGTATTACCCCTTTCACCCCTACTACCCCCAATGTCCCTAGCTGCTTCTATCGGAGCCCAAAGAAACTGCGGACGACCACCTGCAACCAGTGCTTCAAGCTGTCCGTGCTGATAAACCAGCCCTTTTTTCTCTAACGCCCTCAAAGCACGCAGAACCTTGCTCGCGTTGCATTTGGCTATGTCCTGCAGCTCGTTTGTGCTGACAGGAAACTCTCCAACAGCCCATCGCTCGCACATGTGATCAAAGATGTCTGCTTGACGGCCTGACAGCTCATCTGAAGCCTCTTGCATGGCTTCTGCCGCCAACACGCTTTCACCATCACCATGGTGAATCCAACCATCGTCTTGCAGCTCGATAAGCAGCGTTGTTCCCTTAGCTCTGCCTTGCGTTTTCAAGACCACGCGATAATCGTTCTGTGTCTGGCCCTCCGCAGGCTGCTTAAACCAGTTCATGAGGATTGTCAGGCTGGCTGCTGCAGGCAAAGCGTTGCTGCCTCTGCTGGCATTGGTTGCGTTGCCACCGCTCACGCTTTTGTTGGTGTGGTGGATCATTGCCAGCGTGGCCTTGTGAGGCGCTAGAGCCTCTGCTAGCTGCCTTGCAGGGCCATCAAAGCTGCTAGCTGCTTCCTCAAGCCCTAGAGGCGCACAGCAGGCGTGGTACGAGTCAAGCAGGAATAAAGCGCCAGGGTTTGCAGCAGCTATCTCGCCAAGATGTGCAATCCCACCTTCTGTGAGATGCAAAGGCGCTCCTGTGTGCCAAAGCATCTCAACAGGCCCAGCCATGTTGCCTTCGCGATCAACTAAACCCTCACGCTTGAACAACGTGTGCCAGTCGCTTTCAGGTTGATCAGTGCCAACAATAAAAACTTTGGGACACACGCCGTGCAATGGCTGTCCTAAATAAGCATCTTCACCGTGAAACCATGCGCTGATCATTCCTACCATTAGCGCAGATTTACCCACCTTTGGTGGCGCTACAAGCAGGTTAAAAGTGCCTGCCATGATGACACCTTCCCAGGCCCAAGGCGTCGGAGTTGTGTCCATTTTTTCGCCACGCATTCGCGGCAAGCAGACACCTGAAACTGCGCCTTGCGCTCGAAGCAATAAAACTGCTGCTGTTTTTTCCGTTATCGGGAAACCAACTTCATCAGCATAGAGCCGCAAAAGTTGTGAACGACGCAGAGTATCTTCCTCGTTAGAAAGGACGATGCCTGCGTGTTGTTCGAGCCTGTTTAAAAGTTCCTTGTGATCTTTCAGGCTTTCGGGAATCATCCCGGAGCTGCTTGATTCTGTTGGTGTAGTGTCCATCCTTGGCTTTGCTTGGCGAATAAAAATCGGCGTTTGTGTAGACACCAAGCCGTTCAAGTTCTTGAAAAGCAGTTAG
>CEOI01025561.1_pt1 | contig 10489 bp, 13 predicted proteins | sample 530351 | NCBI WGS metagenome assembly CEOI01 (sample SAMEA2619962, study PRJEB7988) | marine metagenome | biome: marine biome (ENVO:00000447); feature: deep chlorophyll maximum layer (ENVO:xxxxxxxx); material: "saline water (ENVO:00002010), including plankton (ENVO:xxxxxxxx)" | depth 17 m | reverse complement strand
AGTAGAATCTTTTTGAACATTAAAAAGGGGTGCCGTCGCACCCCAATCTAACACCTAGATGTTTATATGTCTACTCTACTCAGAAGGAGTATTTAACACCCAATTTACCACCAACGCCGAGGTCGTCAGAGTCGTCTGTGGTCAGGAAGGAAACCTCACCATATACTCCGATTGCATCGGTAACGGGGACGCCAACACCTGCTTTACCAGAGAACTCAGTCTCGGTGTCAGCACCGTCCACAGCCACGATCGCAGGGCCACCCTGTACGTAGTATGAAGCACCAGAATCACCGAGAGCACCCTCGTAGCCTACGTGGATGTCGGTAACGGAACCAGTGTAGTCATCACCAGTCCAACCTGCATTTGCCTCTACATTAACGTAGGGACCTGCAACAGCAGCACCAGCGGATACGGAAAGAGCAGCAGTTGCTGCGAAAATAGACTTAATCATTGAATTAATACCTCTTAATTTTTACTTGTGGAGTTCAACCCACAGATGATAGAAGACTCGACATGTCTTCGTTTTGTGCCTTTTGTAACTAAGTGTGAAGTTTTGCAAAAGGTTAAGTATTTATACTATCCTAAGAATTGGTTAATGTCAAGTTTGTTGCTTTTCTGGTTCGGATACCCGACCGTAGTACGGGTCATAAGTCATCAAAGCATCAAGTTGAACGTTGGCACCGTTCTGTTGCCACCAATTCAGAAGACCATCATGACTCGAACGATGGAAAATGTCAATATGGTCTGGGTGGATAGAAGACCCAAGAGCAATCTTATACAGAAGCACTGGTACAGAGAAGGTATTACCTGAGTTGTAGATTAAATCATCTGCAACTGCACGAGGTTTAACACCATTGTCCAGTTTATATTTGTCACCTCTGCAGTGAAGTTTGACAAGTTTTGCTGCGTGGTGACGTGAAATCACATAGGCAGCAGTAGAGAAATCATTTACGAATCTCTTGTGTAGGGAAATATGGAGGTTTCCCGTACAGATGATTGCGAGTTGAACAACATCCCAATCGTATGGAATCTTAGAGTAAAACTCTTTCCATGTAAAGCACCAGTTATGAACTAGTTGCAAATCAAGGTCATCCTCGACAATGATAGCATAAGGTTCATCACTATTTTCATAGAACTCCTTAATTGCTTTCAGGTGAGAAGTGGTGCATCCAATCTCACCTGGTGTCATCATCTCAGGATAACGTCCCTTAATTATATCACTAAGGTCATCGTCACGTCCATCATATCCAGAGATACGAGTATAGTTCTCAATCTCCCAATACTTGAACTGCTCTTCCATATACTCTTTCCTTTCTGGTTGCCCATCAAGGTTGATGTAGTATACAGGACCAAATCCCTTTAGCTTAAATGCTGCTTTGTTTTTGTCTAGAGTTGAAAACTGGGTGGTCATAATCGAAATAAGGTGCGATACAATCGTCGTAGGGCAGTTCTGGTTTAGTAGAGATAGTCACTTTGATTGCCATTGCTGTTAGTTGATTGTATCTACCAACATCAAAGTGGCAATCTGGAAGAATATATTCCCAACACTTCTGTACTTTTTTCATATCATCCATTTCATCGAAATGAATTTTATGGTATTTGACATTTCTTTTCAAATATTCTGTATTACATGCCCAAAATTGAAACTTGGGAACCATTTGTTTTACAGGAAAATCTGACATGAGGTGATGTGATGCTAAGCACTTATCATACTCACGGTCTAAAAGCAAATACTTTGCATTAGGAAACATCTCATGAATTTTATCAACATAATGAAACATCTCTGGGTCAGAGAATCCTACGTTTTTCTCTGGTCTTCTATCAATACGTTCATAAATTTCATCCAGACTTCTCAAATATCTGGATTCCTCATTATAACAAAAACTATCTTTATATGTAAACAGGTTAGAGAACCAGGTGCTTCTAGTTCTCACTGTTCCAAATATGAAGAATATATTCTTACCCATTAGATAACTTTCCAACCTTCACAATAAAGGTCACTAGTATCTTTGTCAGCATAAGTCGGACCAAACCAGGTCTTAGGTGCAACAACAGTTCCTGCACCATTTTGCAACCATGCACCCCACCATGACAATGATGAGTTAGCAATAATTGCACCCTTACACAAACTCATAAGACAGAGGTCCACATAAGGTGTGTAAGAACCATCAGGATACTTATCTTCAGGTTCAGATACTAAGAATCTATCATCATTAAAGAATTCCTGGTCATTAACCCACTCAGGAGAGTCAGAACAAACAACAACTGGTTGGTCCTCAGGAAACTCCTTGAGTGCTTCTTCATAGTAAGCAAGAGGTTGAGGAGGATGCTGGTCAGAGCATTCAGTATATGACCACTTAAATCCCCGAGCATCAACGAGATTTGGGTCACCTCTACGAACATGGAGGAATAGAGGTTGCTTATCAAGAGAATCAATCATCTCTTTACATGGATTCAAGATTTCATCGTGGAAAGTAAAATCTCTACGAATGGTATCTATAATATGTGCGAAATATTTTTCGGTTTGAAAGAAACCATGAATAGAAACATCATTAGGACAAAGAGATTTCATCTCCTCATCATAATGAAAGTATCTTTCAATCACTGTTGGGGCATATCCATTATCCAGGATTTTCATGTTAGAGGGTTGAACACTACCCATCTGGAAGCAATTACCAAGACTATAGTTATCTACCCTAGGTGTATTCCAATGAGGAATACACCAATCATATCCTTTAAATGCAGCAATGCCTCTCAGTGCTGCATACTGGAACATCTGGTTTCCCAGACGACCATTGTTACCCAAACCATTAAATGCCAGCATTTACAATTCTCTCCTTAAAGTATTCCTGGTTTCTATAGTATGAAGATAGTTGTTCCCTATCTTGAGTCCGAATCCACTCCCACAGTTTCATATTTTCTTGCCACTTCGGATTATTGAACCAAGAATCTTGGGTACGGGAGTGTTCTAAATGATAAACATATTGTTGTATTCTGTCAACCTTATTTCCCATTGCAAGTAAACGATAATGTAACTCACAATCTTCTGGACCCCATGCTGCAAAAGACTCATTCATCATGAAAGAATTAATATAGTTTTCTTTTCTGATGAACTGACACCAACCAATTGTAGAACTACTAACGTAAAAATCTTTTTCAAGTGTGGTAGCAATGTCGTTATCACCCATAGGAGAGTTAAAGAACTCATCAAACATTTCAGGTGAATATCTAACTGCTTTCTGATATGGTCCTACAGCATATGGATATACAGCATCAGAAGTTCCATTTGCAATTAGTTCATATGCTGCTTGAATGCAACGAGTTGGAAGAATTACATCAGTGTCATAGTTAGCAACAACTGTTGTTTCAGATTCCTCAATCAAATCATTGAGAATTTTTGTCTTATGAAAATACTCAGTTGTTGGTTTTTCATAAAGGTAATGAAGGTTATCAGGAATACATGTAAATCTTTTATAGATTAAAGGAAAGACAAACTTCTTTACGTTTTGCTCATCATCTACTTCCTTAATAAGAATCTGAGCATCAAAGTTGTTTAATAAAAATCCAAGAACAGTACATACATTTCTAAGTCTATCTTCAGATTCAATCTTAGTTGGAATCAAAAAACTTAGGTCCATTGTGCCCTCCGTTCTTTTACATACTTCTGGTCTTCATAATACTTTCTAACAACATCAACATCTTGATGTCTAAACCACTGCCACAATTGATTGTTTTCGTTAAACTTAGGATTGTGATAGTGAGAGTTGAATGTTCTAGAGTGCTCTAGATGATACACGTCATGCATGACACGACCAACTTTATATCCAAGAATATTCATTCTGTAATATAGTTCACAGTCTTCACATCCCCAGGAAACAAAGTTCTCATTCATAAATCCAAACTTAGCATAGGACTCAGCATTAAAAACCTGAGAGAATCCTACAGTTGCTGGTAATCTGAAATAATCAGTTTTTAATAATTCTAGATTATATCCAGAGTTAATAAATCTTTCATACATTGCATCATCATAATTGATTGCATTCTGGTAAGGACCACAACCAAAAGGATATACGAAGTCATAACCATGATTAGCAATCATATTATATGTTGCTAGATAAGTATCTCTTGGAAAGAGAACATCAATATCGTAATGCCAAACTACTTTACTATTAGTTTGTAGAAACAAATCATTGATGTATCTTGTTCTATGGAACAAAGCATCATCTGGATTTTCTTGAAACGTATGATGAATTTTAGAAGTATCAGCATTCTTCTGAACTTCAGGAAGAACATACTGAGTAAACTTTGACTTCTCATCTACCTCTTTAATGTAGATGTCTGCATCAGGAACTACGTTACGAAGATAACTGAGAATTGTAATACAGTTTCTAAGACGGTCTAGAGACTCAATCTTAATAGGAATAATAAAAGATAAATCCATATCAACCCTCATCCATAATTTCAATCCAATCTTTAGGAATCAGGTTACTCATATCATAGTGAGAAAACTGCTGTCCAAACCATTTCTTAGGTGCAATAATTTTCTTATCTTTATTCTCCATCAACCAAGCACCCCACCAAGAGAACGAAGAATTGGCAATGATAGCATCAGTACAAAGACTCATCAAGCAAAGGTCAGTCCATGGTACTCGTTGCCCATCAGAAAATTCATCAGTTGACTCTGAGAGTATGAATCTGTCTGGTTTGAAGAATTCTTGTTCACGACACCACTCAATAACATCAGAGAATACAATGACAGGAATATCATCAGGAAATTCAGCAAGTGCCTTTTCATAGTAATCCCAAGTTTGAAGTGGATGTGCATTCTGAAGATTGACATATGCCCACTGAAGTTTAGGGTCACCTCTACGAATGTGTAAGAAAATCTTACGACCATCACCGAGACTATCAATCATCTCTTTACATGGATTTAAGATTTCATCTTGGAAGATAAAATCTTCTCTAATTTCTTTTTCAACGTTCTTGAAATACTTTTCTGATTGAAAATATCCATCAAGGTTTACATTGTCTGGACACTCATTAAAGAGTTGCTCATTAAAGTGAAACTCTTTCCATACTGCCCACTGTTGAGTATTAGAAATTGCTTGATGCTCTCTAGTTGCATGTGGCATTTTAAATGTATCAAACATGCAGTAATTATTCTCTTCACCAAAGTCACCAATACCTCCTGCTTCTGGAGGAGGTATAACCCAATCAAATCCACGATTCGCAGCAATACCTCTTAGTGCTGCATACTGAAACATCTGGTTACCCAGACGACCTGACTTTCCAAGTTTATTAAAACTAAGCATTGACAACCTCTACTAGTTACTATTTTATCACTTATTTAAAGCATTGTCTATATGCTTTCCAGTAGTCAACTGTTCTTTCTGGAATAGGTGACAGAGCTGTGTAGTTCCAATATTCTAGATTATCAATGAACTTCATTGTATTTCTATAACCAATGACTTCCTTTTCGAGATTGGTCACCAAATCTTGAACATTTCTATCTTGGTAAACAGATGCTTTGTTATAGACCACACTATTGGGAAAATACTTCTGAAGTACATAAGCACCCCAAATATCATCCATACGACCAACGTGAGGAAATACTGAATAAAAAGGAATAACTTCTCTAGCAAGGAATGTATTCTGACTATTAAATGGAGAAATAGTATTAGAACAATATGGTTTTTCTACTTCATATTTTACGATTGGTTTCATCGTAAGTCTTGCCATTGCATCAATGTCAGGGTCACCATCCCAAAGGTCTGCCTGAACCAAAACCTTTCTTTGAGTCTTTCCTTTATATTCAACCCTATGCCTGTCCTGAAGCAATTCGATGGGGAATCCCCGATGCCAAATATTTGGAGTGTTGGTAACGGACAGGGGGTCAAATACCCTTTCATCTGGTTCATACAAGTCACACTCAATGGTTTGACCAACTACAACGTTCTTACCCCAATCATCATATGGAATATTATCATCATCAACAGTAGCAACAATATCTGCACCTTGATTATATGCATATACAAATCCAAGGTTTCTTCTTTGGATTGATTTCCACCCAATAATATCAGACAGTTCTGGACACATCTCCTCTTGTTGCTCAGGAGAAAGATAAACACAGTTTAATTTCTCGTACTCTTCATGTGGTGTCTTTGTATCACCAACAACTACAAGAGTCCAATCCTCTTTATCTGCATAAAGATGAGTTGCTTTTGTTGGAGGATTAATAGTAGTAGTTACAATGTACTTTTTCATTTTAAGAATTTATCAACAAAGTGTTTAGTGGTGTAGTTATTCTTTAACTTATTGTATGCATTTTCTACCATAAAATTATACTTATCGTAGTTATTGATAACATCCTCTGCTACTTCCTTCAAGTGGTTTTCATTATCGATGTATATGAAATCTTCTCCTGGAGTAAAATAGTATTCAATAACATTCCAAGGGTCTCTTTGACAAAGCATAAGAGTCTTACACAATGCTGCTTCAAAAACTCTGGACTTGAGTTGTGGAATAATACCATCCTCAAGATGAGTGAATGCCTTATTATAAAATGATCTAGGAAAATCTAAAAATTGCTGAGGGGAACTACCATGTCTCCAGAAGTTATCAATACCATGAACTAGAGTTGCTTTTGCCTTAGCAAAATACTCAAGTTTTCCTGCATAATTTACATTAGTGACACTTGCATTAAACCTACCTATGTGGTCTGTTCCAGCATTATGCCAAAATCCAAGTTGAGTATTATAGTTTGGAACTAAAACATTATCAAAGTATGACTTAAAAGACCCAGCAGGGAACGTGGGTGCTTGTCCAATATAAAAGAAATCTATTTCCTTTTCCTTATTTTCTGGTTCAAATTTATCATCAATAGGAAACCAGCATTGCTCTCTTTCATCAAAACACTCTGCTGTATATGGGCAAAGTGTCAAGATTTTATCTGCGTATGTATGAGCAGTAACACATCCCAAATCTTGCCTATTAGAGAGGCAAAAATTTGGTTCTTCCAGTGTGAGGACTACCTTTTCTTTATCGTTAAATGCAGAAGAAGTAATGTTATTATGAAAGTCAGACAAAAACAAATAGCAATCCCTTGCTACATCTGTGTATGCTTCAAATCCTAAATTGAAAACAGGGTCATCATATTGACCTCTGCTTCTCCCGTAAATAACTTCCATTTTATTTTGATAAATTAAATTTTTACCCAACGATCAGGGGTAACATCAGACATGTTATAGTTAGAAAATGCTTTTCCTAACCATCTCTTTGGTGCTACTACTTTACCAGCATCATTCTGTAGCCATGCTCCCCACCAGGACATAGAACTATTTGCAATTATAGCACCTTTACACATAGTCATCAAGCACATATCCCAATAAGGAACAAGTGAGTGCTGAAATGTACCATCACCAAGTTTAATTTTATTAGAATAAGTTACATGATTTTCAGAAATCAAGAACCTATCTCCTTCCAAAAACTTTTGTTGGTTGCACCAATCTAAGTCATCAGAAAAAACAAGAACAGGAATATCTTTATCAAAGTGAGAGAGACCTTCCAAATAGTATTCTTCAGTTAGGCATGGGTGGTGGTCTGGAGTAGCAATATAATCTCCTCTACGGACATGAATAAAGATACAGTCACCGACTTCATCTATAATTTCTTTACAATCAGTATAGATGTCATCTTTAAACGCAAAGTCACATCTAATGTCTTTTTCTATTCCACTAAAATACTTTTCAGTTTGAAGATAATCATTTAAGTTAGTATTGTCTGGACAACTATTAAACAGTTCTTCATCGAAATGAAAATTTCCTGTAGTAAGTGTGGGACCTTGCCCGAATCCAATATTTTTATCTTCAACTGACTGCATTCTGAAACAATCAAAAAGACCATAATTACATGTAGACTCCGCATCCTGTGGTGGGATCAACCAATCAAATCCACGATTAGCAGCAATACCACGAAGACCTGCATACTGGAACATCTGGTTACCCAGACGACCATTAGAACCTAGTTGATTATATGAAATTGCCATCAGTCTTCCTTCACAAACAATGCGTCACCCCAATCTTCAGTATGTTCAAAAGTTTCTACATGAGTAAATCCTTTACTATTGAGATACTCAGTTAGTTCATCAAACATAACCCCACCTTGATAGTCTGGATTATTCCAAGTTGCTTCAGTAGTGATGTATTTTACATGATTCAAAACTTCATCAGCACCTTTAAGAACCATCAATTCTGCACCTTGAGTATCCATGTCAAGAATTTGATAATCCTCAAATGAAAGTTCATTATCTATAATAATACTGTCTAGTTTTGCAACTTCAACTTGAATAGTTTTCTGGTGCCACTCTTTCATTTGGTCACTACAAGGTTTCAAGAGAGAAGAACAACCCTTGTTACCAACCATGTACCCAGCATCTGGTCCATAACATACATGAAAATCAATCTCATCATTATCACTATCTCCAGCAGCAACACAAAAACCAGTGGATTCTACACTGGTCTCCGCATTTTCAAGGAAACAAACTAATTCTTCAAATACTTCTGGATTAGGTTCAATCCATACAACCTTCTTTGCTCCGAGTTTCTCGTAGTCATAGATTTCTTCACCACGATGTGCCCCTACATGAATAGCACCTTCAACTTTGACATTGTTATCTTTAAAATATTTGTAAATCATTTGAAATAGTTAGTGTAGATATAATCTTCTGCTACTGGAAACTCCAGTGAACGTTGATAGTTATCCTTTATAGCATCCATTTTAGAATAATAAAGTTCTTCAGTCAATGTAGATACATCAAAGTCATCATCCAAGAAGATAATTCCATCTTCATTAAAGTATTCAGTAACTCCTCTGCACCCATAGAAGATTGGAATAGTACCAGTAGCAAAACAGTCTGTTAGTTTCTCTGTGAAATAAGTATCATACACAGCATTCTCTACGGCAATAGAGAACATATAGTCACGCAAACCATCTTCTTTACAATCAATCTCTTGGAATCCACGACCATACAGGTCAACTTGGTTCTTGAACTTTTCAACAAACTCAAGTCTCTTCAAATGTCCAGGAATCATTCTCTTATTAGAAGAAATCATCGAAACAAGTTTAGTCTTCTCAAAGATTTGACGGTCAACCACCCAAGGAGCAGCATTGGTTACCGAGTACATGAACTTTGGGTACTTTGCACAAAGTTCTTTATCGCAACTAATAATACCGTCCACTCGGGAAGCAACAAAGTCGTAGTTTGCAAGAATCCAATCATAGTAAGGTTGAATGATTTGTTTTGATTCTAGCAACCAAATGTAAGTTGGTCTTTCATTGACCTTACTAAATGGTTCTAGTGCTCTCTGATTGACATAAAAGTCAACCACACCAGAACCATCATATGCCCAGTCAGTGAACTTTTGTTCGTTCTTATCTGAAGATGATGGTTCTAGTCTATCGTTACAATATAAATTAATTTTGAACGTCATATTCCTTTGCCATCTCATCAAACACTGCCTTAATACCATCTTGAATACTGGTCTGAGGCAACCACCAATCCATGATGTAATTATCTGCTTCGTTTCTCTTGTCTAACTGAACACTATCCTTTGCAAGTCCAGGTGAAATATGAACTGTCTTTCCAATACGAGAAAAGAGTCCTTGGATAATTGCAGCAACTTCCTTAATAGTGGTTGTTCTAAAGGAAGTAATGTGGAGAGGGTCTTCTGGTTTAAATTCAGTATAGGAATTCATCACTGTCTCTAATGCCTCACAGCAGTCCTCTGCATAGAGAAACTGACGTTCTTCAGTACCGTCAGTCATCATTTCAAAATCACCTTCTTCAAATCCCTTACGGATGAAGTCAGTAATAACGTGTGCTTTGTCATGGTCTTTCTCAATACCATAAACATTCCAGAACTTAACAGTAAGTCCCTTAAGTGCCATTGTGTAGAGTTCTCCTACACGTTTCATTACACCATATGGAGAGTAAGACATGTTACTCATCTGAGATGAAGCAAACACAAACCGTTTCTTATACTTTTCAATCAGACCAAATGCCTGTGTCATCAACCTGGTGTTGTTGTCAATGAACTTGAAGGTATGTTGATACTTTTTAAGGTATCGTGACCCACCAACATCAAACGCAAGAAAGAACACAAAGTCAGTATCGTAAATGACTCGATGTAGTTCTGCATTAGGAATAACTGTTGCATCATGGTGCCGACCATTTACGACATCAAATTCATGAACAGTGTGACCTTTTCTTCTAAGATATTCTGTAAGGTAGGCACCAATTTGCCCACTAGAACCAAGTACTGTAATTTTCATTATACAATAGTAATTTCGTGTACATATATCAAGCTCTCAGATGAACTCCGATGCCTGGTGGATTATTTTTCAATCTCCAATAACTATCAAACTCTGGATTGCTATCTGGAATATCTTCAGCACCCACAAGTCTTGCTTGTTCACATCCTAGACTTGCATG
>CEOI01045511.1_pt1 | contig 10574 bp, 7 predicted proteins | sample 530351 | NCBI WGS metagenome assembly CEOI01 (sample SAMEA2619962, study PRJEB7988) | marine metagenome | biome: marine biome (ENVO:00000447); feature: deep chlorophyll maximum layer (ENVO:xxxxxxxx); material: "saline water (ENVO:00002010), including plankton (ENVO:xxxxxxxx)" | depth 17 m | reverse complement strand
CATCGAGGGCTGCTTGTCCTAGTTTTCTTACATCATCTGTAGACTCTGCAGCCGCTTGCATATCTGCAAAATTCTCACTTGCGATTTGCCCTTCTGGAGCAAGTGCTTCGTTAAGTACTCTTGTGTCTCTAATATTAGTTCCACCACTGGATGCCATGCCTAACACATCTTTATTCCAGTAGCGATTAAATTGAATATTTAAGTTTAAACTAAAGGCTCTTGCTTGTTCTACTCGCTGTCCAACTTCTCCACCAACCTCTTTCATTTGAGTTAAGGCAGCATTAGCAAGTTCATCTAAAATACCTGCTTCTTTGAAACTAGAATTAGCAGTAGCAGTTCTAGACATATCTAACAAAATACTTCTGAGTTTAATCAACTCACCTAGCTGTATCTGACCGCCCTGAGCTAAACGTGTGATTTCAGCATTAAGTTCAGGGTCAGAGGTCAAACTCATATTCCCTAAAATTCTTTCTTTATCTACTTTAATCACACCTTCTGCAAATTTTTGACCGTCTACCATTACATTTTTAGGTATCCGATCCCAGACTAATTCCTCAACTGCCCTAAATTCATCTTTAGCTTCGAATAGGATACGTTGTGCATTAATTGAAGCTTGCTCTCTAGATGCTCCTGTACCTACATTATCAAAGGCTGCTAAAGCTTCTCTCTGTGCAGAGTCGATGGCTACATTGAGGGCTGTTTGGTACGCTCTGTAGTTTAATGCTTCAGCGGCTTTTACGTTACCGCCTCTGGCTAATGCCTCTGATACTTCAAAGATCGAGGCAACGGTATCATTTATGCGTTTTATAACCTGACCATCAAATTCAGGATTTCCCTGTAAACTTTTCTGAATAGCCATAAGTGCAGGATTACCTGAGAGAGTTCCTGCAGGTAGGTCACCTCTGGCTATACCATCAGGATCAACTACTTGGTTTTGTCGGTCTATTCCGTTGTATAAGTCTTGTACTACCTGATCAACGGTATATAGCTCTGCCTCGGCTTTATAAGCATCTGCTAATTCAGTATTACCATTAGCCTCTGCAGTTTTAGCAAGTTGTAGTAATTTCTTCCTAGAAGTATCTAGCTGCTTAACTATCTCGTTAATTGCACCCTCAGTAGCAGCTTTATTAGTTTGACCTTTTAGTAACTGCTTAAAAGGCTTCATTAAAAGTTTGCCGCCTGTTTTAATAATACTTGGCTTAGTTCCGTACAAATTACCCAGTAATTCTGCACTCATCTCTATAAATGGGTTATCATTTATAATTCCTGCCTGTTCAGCCGTAGCGACTGCACCTGCACCAAATGCTGTAGATTTACTTTCTGTAGAAACAAAGTCTCTACTTTTACTTTTTTTAGATAACTGTTTTACACCTGCTTTACCTAATTCCTCTGCACCTTCTTTAAGCGCAGTATAAAGACCACCAAATACAATTATAGGTAGATTTTCGCCAACTATACCACCTGCTTTAGCAACGGCTGTATTTTCAAATTCTTCAGGGCTGTCGGCATAATCAATCTTATTTGCACCAAAAGCATCGTATACAGGATTTGCAACAGTCTCTATTGTATCTCTTATAGTCTGACCACCACCTACAGGGTTAGATGCAGAAAGTTTAAAGTCTTTCGGATCAGTGCTTAAATAGAAGTTAGGATCATAGTTAGGTGAGGTGTAGTCATCTACTCCTTCAGGAGCATTAATACTAGCTAGTTTATTTACACCCTGTCTAAATCCACCTTCTATTCCCTGCAAAGCTGCATTGGCTAGGTCTACTGGTATACCTGCTAAATTTGTAACACCAGTTGCCATCATCTGCATAAAGGTATTTGCTGCACCTGCCTCTCTAACGTCCTTACCTGTAGATAAGAAATCTAAGATCTGGCTTTTTGATACACCACCTTGCAGAGCTTGTTCAAAGTCTAAAACCTCACCATTGATCGTGACTGCCTTAATACCATCCCCCTGAGTTATGGTGTCAAATATTTCATCATCTGTCATAGAGCCGCGCTGATCAATAAGTAGATCAATGTCTAATTCTCTATCATTTTCTTCTGCCATATTTTAAATTCCCGACTAAAGTTTTTTAGGTTTTAGGAAACTACCTACTTTAGGTTTGCTTTCAGTTTTACCTGCATTAATCTCCTCAAAAATTGAGTTAAGATCAGACCAAATTACTTGTAAGTCCTGCATTGCAATAAGAGCTTTTTGGGCATCACTCTTGCCAGTTTTATTAACTCTATCGGATGCAAGCTCGTTTTCTAAGTTGGCTATACCTTGCTGAATTAATTCTAAGGTGTTTTTGACTTTTGCCCCTGTTTCAATTGGACCCTGCCAAAATCTAGCAGTTTCAGGTAAGGTGGCTAGAATTTGCTGTTTCTGCCAAACACTATCTCTAGTACCTTGTGCGGCTGCTAATTTAACCGTTGTATTCAGACGTAGACCCTCAATAAAAGCTATTGCATTGGTTTCATTCTTAAAGCCTTGAAAACCTGCAGCGTCTGTAATCTTACCAAAGAATTTATTCCAGACACCCCTGATACCAACGGCTCCCTTCATTCCTGCCCTAGCACTCTCACTTATTGTGCGGTCAAATGCCTTAGCTTTAGCAATATCTTCTTGAGATAAAGTTATTACTTTTGGATTATTATCAGCATCTACATAGCTGAGTTCTAATCCACCAGTTTCAGGAATAATTTCGAGAATAGAAGTGGGTACAGTAGGAGATGAAACATTACCCATGTCTACATCTGTAGCAGATCCATCTATTTTATTGATGAATATGGGTGTACCATCAATCGCTGCACCTATTGATAATACTCCGTTTTTAACCTGTGCTATTTTCGCTCTATTCTCTGCATTATCATCAAGACCCATATCCTTTAACATCTGGGTAACAGGTCCAGGTTTTACGGCACTAAATCCCTGCATTATGTATTGTCTTTGCATGTCTTCGGAATCTACCTCTATGGTATCTCCGTTTGGTGCATACAAAGTCCTTTTAACAAACTTAGGATCTTTTTTAACCGTAGTCATTTCCTTCCAAGATCGATCCCACTCAGCCATATTTTCTATGGTCATCTCTTTATCTTTGAAGAACTCTCTCATACCAAGCTGATAGAGATTAATATCTTTCTCTGCAGCTATTCTTTCTTGTTCATCTAACAGGGCTATCTTCTGCCTCATTAATGACTCCATTTCAGGAGTAGGTTCACCATCTTCACCTAGAAGATCAGTTCCTTTTTGGGCAATAAATCTATTGATATCTACCACAGAATTGAAATTACCATCAAAAACTTGAGTAGTTAATTTCTGGTTTGATCGACTGTCGTACATATTCTTGACCAAGGTCTCAACTTTAGGTCTGTCAGATAGTAGTCCAGTGTCTATGAGAACCTTGAGATCCTCAATAGGCATAGCTAAGAGTTTATCTTCAGTATAGAAGTCATCAGGCTCTTTAGCTTTAGCCGTAGCCTCTGCCCACTGCTTCTCAAACTCAGCTAGGGCTTCAACTGTAGGTATATTAACTACATTAGCACCATCCACATTAGTCATTTTATAGTAGCCGTTCTTCTCGTACCAAGCATCTAAAGCCTGTTCCTTTGCAGACATAGCTTTTGTTGTAGCTAGTTCTTTGTCAGTTTCGACTGAAAGGGCGAATGACTTCATCGCAGTGAGTGTCTGGATAGTTTTTATTTTACTATCGATTAGCGGATCATCTGCAGCTATGTTTTGTATTTGTAGAGCTTTTAGTGCTTGATCATAATAGCTAGAAGGTTTCTCAAGTTGCTGAGATGCTTCAGTAGCAGACTTCAGACCTGCAATAGTTTCTTTTACTTCTATCGCTGCCTCTATGTTTTTATACTCGTCTGAATCTGCCTTAAATATGTAGATGTAAGATTGTAGCTTCTCTAAATCTTGATCTAAACTTGTCTCCAGAGTAGACCAGAATTTATTACCTGCAGCTTGATCAGTTTTAAAATTAACAATTCCTGTTACCAGTTCTTCTTGTTCTGTAGTTAAAGGAGTTGTTGCTACAATTGTCTTTATGTCTTCCAGTTTTTTCTCCAAGAGAGACTTTTTAGAATATCCTGGTATTACTTCAAACCAACTCTGTGAAGATGCCCACGCTTCTACTCGTCTAGCATCAGAGGGTTTTCCTTCATCTCTCAGTTGTTGCGCTGTTTGAGACCAATTTCTGTCAGTTAATTTGGATAAATCAAATAATTCTTCTTTTTTATCAAAGATAAATCTTCCACCATCTCCAGTATCTAAAGGACCAAAAATTCTTTCCATTTGTCCTGCGGTAGCGGCAACCCCAGATTTTAAATCAGTTCGTTTGGATAAGTCCCCTAATTGACCAACAGTAATCGGACCATCAGAACTTAAAGTGTATGAGGTATCACCAACTTTTATACCACCATACTTACTAATTGGGTCGTTTTGATTTACACTTGGACCTTGAAATGACATATCTGGATTTGCATCAAATCCAACTTTATCTTTAAAAAATTCGGTTAATTTAGTAGGGTCATCATAACCTGCTTCTATTAAAGCTAATATTTGAGACTTTGCTGCTGCACCTGAAGCATTCTGAGACATCAAAAAGGCGTTAGCTAAGGCATCATTTTTCTTATCTTGTAACTCTTTAGCATCCTGTAACTTTTTTAACTCTCTGGCTGCAGCCCTATCTTCTCTGCGTTTTTCCAGATCTTCCTGCATCTTTGCAGCCGCTTGCGTTTCAAGACCTGACACAAGAGGATCTACAAAACTAGCGAAGTAGTCTCGCTTCTTCTTGTAGTCACCTCTAGCAATACCTGCCCTGACTTTATTTGCTTCAGTCCTAAAACTCATTCTAAACCTCTTCTTCTACAGGTTCTTCCTCGCCACCTAACATGGCGGTCTGTTCTTCTTGCGTAGCTACGGAGTCACTATCTGGGGTAGGCATAGACATCAGCCCCTGTAGTGGTTCAGGTATCTCTGGCTTTTCTTCTTCCAGTGTCTGATTTACGTCCTCTGGATCTAGAGGTGTCTCAGTAACTATGCCTAATGCGGCACGTAGTAGAGTAGGGGTGATGACTATTCGATCCTCATCATCGATACCCATGTCATACTTAATGCCCACACCCTTAGCCTGTATCTCTAGAAATCGAGCTAGTGGACCTGCTATTAATATAGCTAAGTCTATTCCTACTTTACCTACTCGAATACCTTGGAGAAGAACTGTGGCTACTATAGTAGTAATCTGCGTATCTATCTCAAGCATGGCAAAAGTAAGTTCCTGTTGCTCAGGCTCTTCCAGTTTAGTGATGAAGTAATCTATTGCTTCGTCATACTCATTTAGATCAGGCGGTCTATGCCAAGGCATATTTCGAGTGTCAGAGGTAAAGTTCTCTCCAGGGATAGGTTGATCAAGCTTCATCTGGTGTATCCTCTTCATCAAGTTTTTCTTCTAAGAGGTCAAAATACTCAGCGGTGTAGAAGAAATCTTCACCTTTTGCTTCACGCAAGGCTTCTGGTGTTTTACCAGATAGAAAGCCTTTCACTGATTTTTTGATTGCTGTCTGAAAATCCATTTTTATTCCCTATTATTAACCGCCAAGCCACCAAGGTTTAGTTGGTAGACCTAAAACAGTACCACCTAGTTTAAGTACCGCATCGAAGAATCCGCTACCGCCAGTTTGCTGACCTTGAAGTTGCATCTGTGCGGTCAGTAATCTTAGTTCAGCATCTCTGTCTCCTGCAGCGGTTTTCTGAATAAAATCTAATAAGTTTTCTGCAGTATCCCAGATCCTATTCTGTGCCTCTGTAGATATATCCAACTGGTTTTTTACGTCTGTCGAGATGGCATCCCAAGTAGTCTCGAACTGCTTCAGAGTGACTTCTCTTCGCCACTTAGCATTAGAAGTATCGATGTTGTACTGCATCTCCTGATAGAACTTCTCGCGGTTGTTCTGCAGTTCAGCATTGAAAGCTAACATGTCGTTTACTTCACCTGCATTAAACTTGCGTAATCCGTTCAGTTCTGCAGTGTTATGTCTCTGGATCTGTGTGTTTAATTCATCATAAAATTTTGTAAAATCGTTCTTCTGTTCTGCAGTAAAAAGACGCTGTGCATTTATAATCTTACTATCTTCAAACAGTGCTTGAGTACGTTCTTGTTTATTAATTAGGGCAGCTTGTTGCTCGTTAGTTAAGTTCTTGAGATCCATCTCCAAGAAAGCCTTAGCATTGCTTACGGCTGCAGCTTGTCTGGCTCCTAAGTTAGCTTCTTCAAATCGAGCCAATACGTTAGCTTTATTTATAATAGCTTGCTGTCTGTTATCTAAATTTTTAATCGTAAGTGATTGGAAGAATGCAGACTCTTTCTCTGCTATTCCCAGTGTGGCTTCCATAATAGCTGTAGCCATCGCAGAGGTCTGGGCTGATCCAGTAATACCATCGTAAGCCATAGTCTGGGATACACTTCTGGCAATCTTCTGCGCCCACTTAGGTATAACGGCTTGACCCTGATCATTTACAAATTGCTCGGAGATGATTTTCATCTGACCTGCAATTGTAGCTTTCTCATCTAAGTAGTTGCCTTCTCCTAGTGCTTTCGCAAGGTTTTTACCTGATACAGTACTGGTATCGATGATGGAGCTAAACTTTTGTGTGGCATACTCGTTGACTGCAACACCAACTTGATTAACCGTACCGTCTTCGTTTCTACCAGTAGCGGCTCCTGTCATATCAGTCTCTATAGCAGAGGCATCTACGAGGTTATCATCATCAATAGTTCCAGTAGCAGCGGTCATGTCGAATGAACCATCTGCCATCTTCTCTGATATTGTTTCGGGAGTGTAGGTTGATACATCTGATGCATCTGTCGTAACCGCATCTACAGTAGCTACATTAGTAACTTGCGTTGCTGTTTGATTAAGACCATCAACATCCATCTGGTATTTAGGATCACTACCTAGAATGTTAGTTCCAGTAGCGTTGGCGTTAAGGGTAGGTACGACATCCTCAAGCTTCATGTTTCTGTCTGCTAGAAACTTATTAGGGTCATCTACAATTGCTTGCATACCTGCTGTGTCTATACCTGCAGACTTAGCCCACTCTAGAACTTGTTCAGTGACAGACTTTTCTGGTTCTACATTATCAGCATTCTGTTCCGCTTCTTGTAAGACTTTAGCTGCACCTTCATCGTCACCCTTGTCTTTTAGGTCTTGGGCTAGTTGCTGATATCCAGTTAACCCTGTTTTAGGATCTACGACAGATAGTTTATCTACGAAGTTACCTTGGTCGTTTTGAACAACTTCATATGGAAGACCTAATGCGTTGTATGTATACACCATTCCATTTACATTGGTGTAATATTCCCTGCCATTTATATTAGTACTTGCATCGTTTTCTGGATCTAAGTCGTTAGCCCATCCTGCTAGATTACCTATTATATTTACAGGATTTAACCAAGACATAATCCCACTTGTCTGTGGTGCAGAACCAGTTGCGGAACTACCACCGCTATCATTACTAGCAGTATTAGCTATGCCACTATATGTACCACCACTCCCGATATCACTACTAGGAACTGCAGTACCTTCATTAGATCCAGAGTCGTAAGTTAAAACACCGCCTTGATAACTAGCCCCATCATTTGGTGTAACCAAATTAGCCAGATTTTCAATTAAACTATTATCAGAATCCCATGCCATTATAGTTTTTCCTTCTCAGCATTGCACTGGCGAATGCGATCACGCAGTAGTATATAATCAGTAACTACTTCAGGGATTGCTTCATAAGCTTTATCTAAGACATCAAGCTCTGCAGCTAATGTCTCGTTAAAATCCTCAGAGTAATTTTCTATTGGTGGGCAATAGATTTCTAAATCGGTTCTATAAACCGTTTCCGCGCAGCCTATCAGTGAGAGACTTGCGATCAGTAATACTATCTTTTTCATGCTCTGCCATTTTCTTATAAAAGTCTGTCTTTTTTTTAGAGGCTTGGAGATCGTCTTTAAGTATTTTATTCTTTTCTTTATTGGCTCCCACGACCTTACCCATGACGTAAATGATAGGGATAGCCACCGCTAAAGCTCCAATAATGTAAGTTTTGATCTTACTAAAAATAAACACTAGTGGATGCCCTCTTTATTGTCTTTCCATCGAGCGTAGGCAGCTAAGGCAATGCCACCAATCGCACATATTAAGAAGATGGTTTTTAGACTATCGGCATAGGCAACTAGCCCCTGTAGTTGACCTGCCATCTCATTCATTGCTGTAGCAGTACCTGCAATACCTACACCTGCCATAGTTTTACTCTTAGCTAATGACTTGGGTGCTTCTGCAGTAGGTTTCTGAACCATATCAGGACCACCTTCATCAGATGGCATAGCAGCATCTCTAGAAAAGATTGCAGCTTCTGCAGCCCTACGTCTGGTTAGACCTTTTAGTGGAGTAAGTTTTCCATCTACTCTAGCTTTATTCCACCGCATAATCTGTTCGGGTACGTCATCGTACAGACCTTTGTTGAGCTTTTTTAGTAGGGTTGAGCTACGGAAGTTACCTTCACCTAAGTTGAATACAAATGAGGTAAGCGCATCGAATTGTCCTTGAGTTAGAGGTACTTGGACGTACTTCTTAACAGCTTTACCATGCTCGGCTAAGTCTTCGATAAGACGCATCTCGCAGTATTCTTTAGTCCACTTAGTACCAGATCGAACACCTTTGGTCGCGCCCCAACCACAAGTCCACTTTCCTGCAGGACATCTATAACTGGCTACCATACCATCTGGCTGTACTCTGTGTAGCCCTTCGAACTTTTGTACTAGTTTGATACCATCATCTGAAATTTTAACAGGGTGCATAAAATGCTCCTTAATTTAATTTTGCTGAATGAATGGTTGGTTATTTTGCGGTGACATTAAGCCCATGTTATTAGCTGATAGATTGCCAGACCGACTTCCTACCTGCCTATAGCCCATAGTATCTAATGCCGCCATTAGCTGATTTAGATCACTTTTCTTCTGATTAGCTAAAGCACCTTGCCTATTATAGGTATTGGTTATTAGCATGTCGGCATTATCCATGCCTCGTCTTACTTGGTTACCATTTACATCAATAGACGCTGCTATAAGCGTACCATTATCATTAAATGCGTTAGCTACCGTAGCATACTCTGCGCGAATGCTTTCATCTAAGTTATTACCCTGCGTTGCGAGTATTTGTTTAATAGTAGCTAACCTATTTAAGAAGTCTGTCTGTTGAGGGGTAGCTTCCCCACTAGCAGCCTGACCACTAGCTAACTCTTTTGCAGTAGTAGCAAATGTAGCTAAGGTATTTGGTGCAGCTTGTCGTTGGATTGCTGCCTGATTAGAGGCTGATACGTTTGCATTCCTAGCAGCCTGATTTTGCTGTTCCGCTTGATTTTCAGTGACTGCTTCAAAACCACCAGTGACTGTCTTTGATAATTCTGCACGTTGTTGATCTGCTAAGGTATTTGCCTTTTGCTGATCGGTTCTTAGTGTATCGAGACCAGTTTGCACTCCACCTATATTACTTGTGATTGTAGCCTGATTAGCAGCTAAATCTCCATACTGAGTAGTTTGTTCATCCCTCATTGCGTTGAGAACATCAGTCATAGAAACCTGACCGCTTAGAACTGCTTTCTGCATGTCTGCTACTTGGGTTTGTTGGTCAGCAAAACCCTGATTAACATCAGCCCCTAAGTTCATTATATTAGTATTTGCTGTATCGACACCTGTCTGTACGTCACCTACTGCACTACCAAGACCAGTTAGCGCAGTGTTTGCACTATCAATGCCAGTTTGCATGGTAGCTTGGTTACCAAGAATGTCAGTTTGACCTGCAGCCAAATTTGTTTGACCACCAAGGATAGACCCCTGGTTACCAATTATAGTATCCTGATTAGCAACCGAAGTAGCGAAGCCTTGGTTTACCTGATCTACCTTTGCCAAATCACTGGTATCAATTTCATTAACAATATTTGTGGTAGATCCACCGCCCCCAAAACTATCGAAGCGTTGGTTGATTAGGTCTTGGGTTGTAGACTGACCACCAATAATTTGCTCAGTATCGCCTTTAATAGTGCCTGTTACTCCTACAGTCTGTCCACCTGCGGTAACCGTTTCACCACCACTGATAACATTACCATCTTCATCTGTTACTATAGGAGTAGTGAAATCAACGGTGTTACCTGTAGTAGTACCTGTCTCAGAGGCTGTACCAAGTATTCCACCTGCTTGATTAATAGCACCAGTTACTTCCGCTGTTCCTTCATCCACAATCGATTGAACTTCTTCAGTTGATGCTCCACCGCCACCGCCTTTAAATGCAATTAACCCACTACTTCGAGGGTTCAACCAAGGCATAAATGGGTTGTATAAGGTCATCTTAGATCTCCATGTCGAAAACGTAATATAATGGTTTGTATTTGTTGCCTTGTCTTGAACTCAGGCTCTTTAATCTTCTTTGCCAACCTTTGCGCCCCCAGACTTGCATGTGTGAGCAACCGTTTGCTTTGGCAAAATCTTCAAACACCGTATGATCATGCTCGACCTGTTTTAGAGGTATTC
>CEOI01003810.1_pt1 | contig 10582 bp, 3 predicted proteins | sample 530351 | NCBI WGS metagenome assembly CEOI01 (sample SAMEA2619962, study PRJEB7988) | marine metagenome | biome: marine biome (ENVO:00000447); feature: deep chlorophyll maximum layer (ENVO:xxxxxxxx); material: "saline water (ENVO:00002010), including plankton (ENVO:xxxxxxxx)" | depth 17 m | reverse complement strand
ACCAATATCTATGGTTCCTGATGGTATAATATTAGTATCAACTTTTGCATTAATACTTACCGTATCAGAATCAGTATCTCCAATGTTAACATCTCCATTAAGAGTTGAAATTCCGGTTACAACTAAACCCGTTCCAACTTTTACATCTCCCGATATATCAAGTATATTTGTATTTGGATTATATTTTATACCGTCATCAGTGCGAATAGTTCCAAATCCAGTAGTATCATCATTGAAATCAACAAATGTTATATAATGATCGGCATCTGTATCTGTTGATCCAATTCCAACTGTATTTGCGGCAGTTGAAATCGCAGTTACAGTATCACCTATCAACTCTCTAACATATATTTTTCTCCAATACTGATCTGATTTACCAAGATCTACTCCATCACTAGTTTCATTAGTATCTGCACTCGTAGTGGGGAAAAATGTTGATGCAACCGAGGCACTTATGGTTATCTGATCAACACTTTCATCATCACCAATGGTGACATTTCCAAGGAAAGTTGAAAGTCCAGATACATTCAAACTTCCACTGGACATATTTCCATTAATGCTAAGTGCATTTGTATTTGGATTATAAGTTAACTGATTATCACCATATAGATTTTCATAGTCTCCAGAATTAGCAGGATCATTTTCAATAAATGTCAAATAATGTAGTTTGTCCATTTCGGAAGATTTTTCCGTGACAAGTATTTTGTCTGCCTTTCCTGCCGTGAGAGCACTTCCATCAATATCGACATTAGACGCTGCTGTTACTCTACCTTTAGTATCAACAGTAAGAATACCAACCTGAGTGCTAGATCCATAAGTTCCGTCTTCTACACCAGTAGTTGTTAATGTAAGTGCAAATCCTACATTTTGAGTTCCATCAAATGTTGAAGCAATAGAAACTACATCTTCATTAAAAGAAATTTTTCGTGGAGTTTCAAGTTTTGTCGCATCTGCCGATGTTCCAGCAAAATTAACTCCATCAACATTAGTCGCATAGATATAATCCCACCTACTACTTTCGGCACCGATATTTACAGTTCCGCTTGGAATGATACTAGAATTAACTTTTGCCGTAAAAGTTACAGTATCACTATCTGGATCATCTCCTAGAGTGGTATTACCTCTAAGGGTCAAATCTTCTGCAAGACGAATTTGAAGGTTATTGTCACTAGGAACAGAAGTTACTATTTCATTCGCACTTCCTGTAATTGAAAATGTTTCACTATCCAAATCAATAGTTCCAGTTCCAGTGTCACCACTGAATGCAAGGTCATTGGCTGCGTCTACAGTATCATCAACATATTTTTTAATTGATTGTTGAGTGGCAAGTGCTGTTGCACTATCAGACACCATATCATCTTCATCAAGAATCGTAGTGATACCAACTAAAGTCTGTCCTAGTTGTCCAATTTCTAATTGATTTATGGTGGCGATACCAGTAATCACCATGCTTTCACCAAGGAGTTGATCATTAAAGACATCATCCTTTACAAACAGATTACCACCAACATAAAGATCTCCACCAGTTGTGGTAATTCCACCACTATTTGCAAGTGTAGTTGCACCACCGACAATTAGTTGATTATTAATATCGACATTACCAACAAAAGTAGATACTCCAGTTACGTTTAAATGTAGTGTTTTAGTTGTTCCAAAAACATCAAGTTTTGTCGTTGGTGCTGTACTTCCAATACCAACACCAGTATTAGGAATATATACGAGTTCTGAGCTATCTACATTAATTCTATCATATGTGGTTTTATCTCCCAAATCTGTATTAACGACATCACCAAAATGAATATAATGCGTCGTAGTTGAATCTGTCTGTTCCGTAATTGCGACATTCTTTGCCTCACCAGAAGTTATTTCATCACCATCAATGTTTACCTCTTCTGCCGCCGTGACTAATCCTTTTGCATTAACAGAAACTCGTGCATAGGCAGTTCCTGTATCATTACCAAAAGTACCGACATTTGAATTGACAGTACTCAGTGTAAAAACAAAAGGAACATTATCTGTCCCATCAAAACTTATTGTAGGAGCAGTTCCGTCTCCACTAATAGAAAAATCCCGTGCATTTAATAATTTTGTCGCGGTATCGGCATTTCCTCTTAAAGAACCATATAATTCGTATGCAGTTACGATACCAACAGCAATCTTTCCAGTATTATCCGAACTTATTGGACTATCAAATCTATTAGTTGCAATACCAAGGGCATTTATGGATGGATTATAAATTAAAGATTGATCACCAAATGCAGTTGCAGTGCCCGAAAATACATCACTTAAGAAAATAAATCTATTTGTATTTGTGCTATCTTCCGTTATATCAGTTTTTTCTGCACTTCCAGCAAGTTTACCAACAAATTCGTCGGCATAAATGTTTTTCCATTTTTTTAATGTCGAACCAAAATCATGTTGATTATTGACTGAAGGAACTGCCGTTGATCCGAATCCAACAGATCCACCGACATATAAACTACCAAGAATACCAGCACCACCGGCAACTTTAAAGGCACCTGTATAGATACCAGTTGATGATGTAGTATTTGTTATCGAAGTAATACCGGCAACATTTAATCGTTTTGCGATACCTACACCACCAGTAATTTTTAAAGCACCTGTAGTCGGATTGGTAGATTCTGTATCTTTTGTGAAGGTAACGGCACCATCGACATTTAACTTCTTATCGATATCGGCACCACCTTTAACAATCAATGCGGCGTTTGTACCAGAAAAGTCAGTGGTATCTGTAATTTCTACCTTATCAATTTTAACAAAACTACTACCATCACCACTTATAATTAAATTTCCTGTTGTTGCAGTAATATTATTACCATCAATTTCAATATTATCAACTGTTAATTTTGCTGTCGTTGCAGCAGTACCTACATTTAAAGTATCAGTATCAGTGTGAGTTGCATCTATTTCTTTAATAGTCGCTATACCAACACCATTAACAACAGTTAATTGTTCAATATCTGCTCTAAAAATATCGGCAAGTCCAGTAATTGTGACATCTGTTAATTCACTATCAGTTGCATTAAAAGTAGTTGCCGTTACTGTATCATGTACAAGAATTCCGGTAGTATTCGTTTCTAATCTCTTTGTACCAGCATGATAAAGTTCTACTGAACCATCTACAACTGCCCTGACCATGTGTGCGAAAGTACCACCTTTGGCGAGTTGAATTTCACCACCAGTGCTTTGAAGTGATAGGTTCCCTACTCCAGTATCAGTAATATGTGAATGACTTCCACTATGATAAATCTTCAGGTCGGCATCGTCACCGAAAGTTGCCTTTGCATTATCTGCAAACTCTAATTCACTATCAGACTTATTCCATATGGCATTATAATCTGCACCAGTAAATGTAATAGTTTCTCCAGTGAATGTAGCATTTCCACCTACATCCAGAGTTTGACCTACGTTTAAATTATTTAAAATATCGACACTTGCATTAATATCTAAATTCCCACCATATGTTGAGATACCTTGAACATTAAGTGTTCCTACTTTTAAGTTTCCAGTTATTGATGCAACACCAACAACATCCAAATCAACTTGCGGTAATGTGCTTCCAATACCAACATTATTAACACCACTTATGTCATTAAAGACAAAATTAGATGCTCCACCTATTTTCCCAACTTCATTATGATATTGAACACTTCCACGAATTCCACCGGCATTTGGTTGAATAGTTCCCTGATCAACCCATATTAATTCTTCTGAACCGGATTTTTTTACTAATAAATTACCGGCGGCACCTTCAAAATTATTAGAATCATATACGGTTCCGGTCAATCTCAGATTACCCTGAACATGAAGCATTTGTGTCGCGGCAGTCGTACCGACACCAACATAATCATTTGACTGATTATATGTTAAATTTAATGCTCCATTAAACTCATCATTGTCATTAAAAATAAATTGTCTATTTTCGGAGAAAAACTCAGGTGTTACTTCTATCTGTGCTCTAATACTAGGATCATTAAAGATTGAAATTGATGATGGAGTTACTCCCGTGGCATTACCAGCTTGTTGTAATTCACCAGAGGTATTAAAATTTCCATTAACATTTGTAAGAGTTACGATACCGGAGTTTGTTGTTGAAAATTCTACTGCACCAGAAACTCCCGAATTACCAATCTGCGTTACTATCTGATCTTTACTAAAACTAAAATTACCACTCAAATTGAGTGTAGATACTTTTACAGTTTGAGTAGTGGCTTTGACACCCGCACCAAGAAAATCTAATTGAGTGATACTACTTAATGAACCGACTAAGTTAGTTTCATCAAAAACACTAATTGATCCTGGAATTAATCCACCTTGATTAGGAATCCAAAATCTTTCTCCAGGAAATCCATCAACGGCAACAACAATATATTGATCACCGGATTTTACAGGATTTGCACCTTCAGATGATGGTCCGACCTTTGGATCACCAAGATCTGGTTCGGCATGTTCTAATCCAAGATACCTATATCTCTGTTCATCTATTCGTTCTCTGGGTGGCTTTCTCCTCTTACCACTTAAAACAGAACTACTAAAATACTTTGCCATAACTTATTATACCTTGCTAGTCTCCAGAATACTCATAATGAGTTCCATTTGTACCGGTGATACAGTTCCACCACCAGTTTGAACTCCGACATTCACAGTAAAAGTGTTTCCGATTCCTATAAAAGTTGTGACACCGAGTGTATTTGAATTATTGGCAGGATCAGTTGATCTCGGATACTTTTTCTCGTCTGAATAATTATCCTGAGAGCATTTAAAAACTAAAGAATCATTAGTAAATTTAATAGTATCACCTGTTGTTAGATTGTGTGGTGTAGATGCCGTAACTGAAAGTATTCCTGTAACAGAATCATACGTGGTTCCTTTTATCACCTGTATTTTTGTTCCTGCTGCAGGAATTGTACCTGAAACGATAGTAATAGGATCCGGATTAGCACGAATAAATCGATGTTCTGATGGTCTAAAAGTATGTGGCAAATTAGCCACAAGTCCTGTATTTGTCGTAAATATTGTGGATGTTCCTACAGTTTCTACCTTAAAAGTTGTTTGCGGATTTGGAAAAATTGAACTTGTAATACCTCCCGTAGATGGACAATCAAATACCAATCCGTCCAGTACAATTTCATCATCTACATTAAATCCGTGAGAATCATAGGTAGTTATGGTGGTTAATCCTGTTGTATGATCATATTGTGCATCATAAACAGTTCCTACACCGGACTGATATCCTCTTACAAAAACAGAATCTATTTTTGTCGCATCTCTTTCTAATACTAACCTTCCATCAATAATAATAACGGCATCTTGTGGAGGGACTTCAATATCTTTAATTAATCTTATATCTCTAATGTTTCCATTGGTTGCGGTTGCCTTGCTCGTTCTTCTATGAGTAAAACTAACTAATGGATAAGATTGTCCAATACCGACATTTGCCACTGCGGCATAAAGTATAATCGCACTTGTTCCTTGTGAAGCTTCATAAACTTGCTGATTACTTGGAGTGATTGGGACTGCTTTTGTAAGAAATTTATTTAGAGGTGCGATTGCCATATTATCTCAGTGCTAATATTAATGGAGTAACTTCTACCTGAATTGCTCTACTAAAATCTCGACCACGAATTGTAGATGTAGTTTGATCAATCTGGATACCTTCACCAATATCAAAATTACCTTTTTGATCTGTAGATGTGAAAGGAATTTGTGCTCCCCCACTAGCTACAACTTCGTTTTCTTTAATAGTAACACCACCTACAAGAGGTGTCGATCTATTTATGTCTGTGCCCGTACCGACATATTCAAATGAATGAGAACTGGTCAGGATACGACTAATTCTTTGAAGAGTAAATGGATCATCAGGAAATACTGGATAAGGTATAAATTCGTTAAAAGTAATTGTCGTGATGCCAACTATTCCAGGATCACTTTCTGTTAATTTATTATAATATCCTGTATTTGGAGTTGCTTCAAAAATAGTGTAGAAAATTGGTTCTGTAACGGCAGTTGCAATTCCAGTATCACCATCTACACTCACAATAAGAGTTTGTGATGGTAAATAATTTCTTCCACTTGCAATTACGTTAAATTCTGTAATTTTTCCAGTTTCATCCACTGTTGCAGATCCTTCTGCTATAATTCCTTCTGGTCCCAAAGGTCCTCCGGTAGGATTATTAACAGTATCTGCATCTATAATAGTAACAGATGGTGGATTTGCTGCAGTATATCCTGTTACATCTGATCCTGGGATAATATTAATAGCACTCAACTCTTTCATTGGTGCGTCAAGTTGATCAAATGCCGGAATTGATGGATAATTCTGTTGTCCAACATTATTGATTTTAAAATATAGAGCTTGACCATCAAATGGTCTCTGATCATCATTATCAGAATCTGTCACTCCATAAGCAACAATAGTATCAGTTTCTGATGCAGTTTCAGTAATAATTTCTCCGGCAGGATTTGTATTGGACGTAAATCCTGTATACTGGGTGGCACCAAGACCAACTGCAACTAATCCAAAATTACCAAATGAGGAGTTTGAGTTTGTGAGGTCACACTGTCCTCCGGTTTCAGCATATATCGCAATGTCACAGTTAATTGTAAAAATAGAAACTAACTGTGCATATGCATCATTAGAAAGAGATACACCAATACCAGCTTCATTATATTGGGTGAATGAATCGCAAACCATAGATTTTAAATCAGATCCAGAATCCGGATCTGATGAAGTAGCATGATCACCATTAATTTTCATACCAATACTTCCTGTCATAAAATTGGTACAGTTACGAATATATGGAGATCTCCATCTACCAGAAGAACCTTCATCGGCAGGTCCAAGACCCGTAAATCCGCTTCTAGCTTGCACAGATATACCGGCATCAATATCAGTTTGTGTTGGTGGGAATGCAACTGCACCTGCACGATCACAACCTATTTCTACACCACTTCCAACAACACCACCGGCAAAACTTAAGTTTTCGACTAAGCAACCACGACGAACATGTATGACATCATCATTTTTATTTTCAGGGACTATCGTTACCAATCTTAAATCTTCTCCGGTGACTGATACATCAGTTCTTAATCCAACAGGATTATTTTCTAGGTACTTACCAGGTCTTATTTTGATTGTATCTCCTTCTTGTGCCACAGCGGCAGCACCACCAAGACTTGCCTTTGCATCACCTTCAAGTAGTCCACTATTCAAGTCACTGCCATTCTTAGAAACCCAAATGGTTTTTTTAGTTTGTACACCCGATGGTCTCCATGAGACACCTATTCCAGTTCCAGAAGTGTGATAAATTGATGATAAACGATAATCTGTTTTTCCTATCGCAGTGCTATCATTAAAATCTTTTAGCGGTCCATCTAATTCTAATAATTGACCTATTTTTGCACCTTGATCAACATCAAGATTGCCACCCATGTTGAGATTTTTACCAAGACCTAAACCACCACTAACAGTCAGTGCTCCTGTGTTGTTGGCACCAGAATCAACATCTGATCCTATCTTTCCCGTTCCATCAACATCAAGGTTGCCACCCATGTTGAGATTTTTACCAAGACCTAAACCACCATCAACAATTAATGCCCCTGTGGTATTAGAGGAAGAGTCCGTATCAGATCCTACTGCGGCAGAACCATCAACATCAAGGTTGCCACCCATATTAAGGTCATTTCCGATGCCAACACCACCAGTAACAACTAAAGCTCCTGTGGTATTAGATGAAGAGTTATCACCAGAATTTATCTTTCCTGTTCCATCAACATCAAGGTTGCCACCCATGTTGAGGTTTTCATTAAGACCTAAACCACCACCAACAATTAATGCTCCTGAAGTATTATTAGTAGAAGAAGTATTATTGGTAAATTCAACTATTCCCGTTGCTCGAACAGTTCCATCAATATCCAACTGTTTCTGCGGATTATTATTGTTAATACCAACCCGAGTCATCCTGAAAACATCACCGGTGTCAGTGTAACCCCACAAATCTTGTGTGAATATGGTAGAGAGTCCCGTGGCAGTTTCAGTACTAGCCGCAGTTGGTATAACTGTATCAGTACCAGTTCCTTGACTATTTTGTTGAACAAAATTCAAGGTCGAAAATGACTGTGCTATACCAACTGTAGGAACGAATACTCCTTCATCTTGTAAGAAAATACCTACAGGATCCTGAGGAACAATATTTACCCATCGAATACCATTTTCATCTCTAGAAAGGAAGAAGTTATTTTCTCCAGTAGCACCGCTACTATCATAAATGTTTCTATCAATAGCAATACTTCCCCGAACATCAAGTTTTAAGGGTCCGTTATCATTATCATTTATAGTCGGTTTGCCACCAGCAGTTGTTCCGATTCCAATTCTACCTTGTTCATCAAAATAGATTGATTGCTGATCAATAGTATTAAATTGAAATTTTGTAGAAGGTTCTGTATTAAAAAAACCTATTTTTTCAGTACCGGCATCGGCACTTATAACCGTTCCAGAAGTACCAACATTTAATCTTTCTTGAACAGTTAATGTTTTGGCAACGTCTAAATCATTATTCGCATCAATCAAACCAGTAAATGTACTAATACCACCGACACTTACATTTTTATCAACAGTAATACTTTTTTTGAAGAAAACATCTTCATCAAATGTCACAGGAACATTAAATGATATGTCAGTTCCGAAGGATATTTGACCATTAACCCTAACGTCTTTTAAAAAGATTACGTCTTCATTAAATTGAGATGATAGTCCGAATACCTGTTCGTATGACATTTTTAAAATTTACTTGTAGAGAACTTACCTAAGACGTTTGCAGCAAGACCAAGGGAGGGATTACCAATACCGGCAATTGCAGGTTTACCCAAAGCCTTTACAAGTTGCTCTCCTCCTGCAAGGTAATCCAGACCAACCGCTCCACCGGCAACACCAGTAAAGACTCTCATAACAAAACTACCACTAGTTTGTTCCACTAAATTCCCAATTAATCCATCTGCCTGAACCTTATTGCCCTTCAACATAACTTTTGCCTTACCATTGACATTAATATTTCTACCTGCTATTAAGTCAATATCTTCATCTGCCTGAAGAACAATGTTAGCACCCTTAATTTTTACCTGACCATCTCTCATTGCGGTAATAACAACGTCACCCTTCATTCCGGCAATAACAATATCAACAGCACCCTCGGTGTTGGTCATTCCTGCCACAATCTCTAGAGATTTATCATTATGAATTTTATATTTTCCACCTTCACTTAAAGCACATAAATTTACATCTTTGTTGTCTGTGACTGCATAAATTTTATAGACATCAGCACCCTCCGCACCCATTTCTGGATTAGCGACATCAATTCTAAACTTAGGACTTCTGCTATCAATAGTCCTTGCTTCCCAGTTTTCATTCGGTCTAGTTCCCATATTATGATACGCAGTCGATAACTTGTATTATTTTTTGTCCTGGTTTCGATTCTGGCAATCTTCCGATAATTGGTCTCAATAATGCTCCAGAACCACCAGTGGCACGTAATTTTGGTAAAATATTCACCTGAATAATATTTATTGGTTTCACTGATATTATTCTTCCCTCATCAACGATGACATCAAATTCAATTTCGTCATCATCATCTTCAGGAACAAGATCTGTAATAATCTCGGTGTCTTCAGGATAATCCTCTCCACCATCTATTATTTCAACATCAATAATACCAATAGGAATATCTGTATCAATTGGTCTAGTTGGATCATCTCCAGGATCAATATCAATATCAGGTGGACTGACAGGATAATTTTCTCCCTCAGATATTATTACAATTTTTTCAATCTCTCCTTTTTCAAAGTCCATAATTGCCCTTGCGACAGCACCATATCCTAGTCCGCAAGAATCACTAAAACTAATTAATGGTTCCTTATAGAAATACTTGGAACCAGGATCAGTTAATTCAACTCCAACAATACTCGCGGTTCTAGTAACATTTCTCGACAAGTCGTCGGCAGGTGAGTTTTCAACAATTCCACCAAGTATTGCCCTACCTGCACCACCAATTCCATCACCACCAAATATCTTGACTGTAGGACCACCACATGTCGAAGGTGTCGCACAATCAGGTTTAGTGAACGGAGAATTGACTCCTTGTGGAACATCGATATTAATAAGTCCTAGTGCATTCTGGACATTTATTTGACCGATGACATTATCATATGTTTTTTGTAAATCGAATGATCCATCGGCACCATAACCTAAAGTCCATTTTCTGACTCTACCTGTGCATTTCCCCTTATCTTGATTGCAATCAAAAAATCCTCCGGCAGATGCTATGGTATCGGCGGATGCGGAAAGTATATCTCTAACATTAATATTAACAAAATCCAATATCGGAGATATACCAGATAATACAGAAGACATACCATCAGAAATTTGATCGGTTATTTTATTCAATAAATCTCCGGCAAATTGTTCGACGACACAAGTTCCAAAATTGACGATGTTTATCAGTGCATCTTCAATCATTCCTTTAATAGTCTCACCAAGACCACTAATAATTTTTCCACCCAAACATCC
>CEOI01012050.1_pt1 | contig 10597 bp, 13 predicted proteins | sample 530351 | NCBI WGS metagenome assembly CEOI01 (sample SAMEA2619962, study PRJEB7988) | marine metagenome | biome: marine biome (ENVO:00000447); feature: deep chlorophyll maximum layer (ENVO:xxxxxxxx); material: "saline water (ENVO:00002010), including plankton (ENVO:xxxxxxxx)" | depth 17 m | reverse complement strand
TCTCCTAAAATTCACTCAACCTACTCTGCCGTCTATTATCTTGAATTTGCTGTGTATTATTTGGAGTTCGCTGTCGCATATTTGCTCTTCCTGCACTTTCTGCAAAACTACGCAACTGCTCCTCAGTCATACCACCTTCCTCAGACTCTACTTCCATACTATCTTTCATGTCAGTACCTGTCTGCATAGCCTCTTGATTACCAGCATCTTCAATATCTACTATTTGGCTGTAAGCAGAAGCATCTTGGGCAGATGGACTTGGTGGCATTAATTGTAAATTGGCAGGAAGAGGTTGACCTTTTGCATCAACTGGCTGATTGCGTCGTTGTTGATTTTGTCGCTGTAGTTCTATGAAAGCGCTCATAGAGTCATTTACCGGGTTCATTTCTGGTATAGGCTTTCCTGCTTGTCTGGCTTGTTTCACCCTTTGCATTTGCTCTCGCATAGCCATCGCTTCTTTCAATTTCTCCCGCTTATCTTTTGGTAGATTATCCGGTATAGGTTCACCTTGTTCCTTAGAAGGCGGTGGTAATTGACCTACCGAAGACGGTTGACTACCTTGCTGCTGCCTTTCTCTTATAGCCGCACCCATAGGTCCCATGAATTGACTTGCCGCCATATTAGGGTCAAGGCCAGTTTCTCGTCTAAAAGCCGCCATGGCCTCTGCATCTTTCCTTTGTTGAGTGCCAAATTGAGTACCTTGTGCTCTTGCCCTTGCCATAGCCTCTGCCCTTTGTTGAGCCAGCATATCTTTCTCTGCCTGCTTCGCCTGTTCCAAGTCATAAAGGCTACTTCCCATTTCGTTAGCCCTCATACTGACACCTACACGAGTTCTTGGAGTTCTCCTTGACGATACACCGTATCTATCAAACTCACCTGATGCTCTCGCAGCCGAGTATTTATCAGCCATTTCTCGCCTTAAATTAGCCCTTGCTTGACTTTCAGGACCTACTAATACTCTTCCAAGTCCTCTACCGATAGCGCCACCTTGGGCAGCACCCGATATACCACTCTGTACAAGACTACCTAGACTTCTGTGTTGACCTGTCAAAGCCCCAAGTGCACCTAATGCACCGCCTGCTAATCCACCAGCACTTTCTCTGATGGTTCTTGCTCTACCTCCTCTGCCTCCACTACCGAGTACCATGATAGGAGCACCTGCGCCTACAGGATACTGAGCCGATACTGCCTTTTTTACCAAGACTTTATCCATCAGTTATCACCTCTCAAAAATCCATCAAAGTAACCAATCTTCTTTTTTATCGCATCTATACTACTTGCAACATCTTGCGAGCGTTGTATAAGAGCAGGGTCAGGTCTGACTAACGCAGTGCTACCTATGTCAAAAAATGTTTGAGTGGGTTCTCTTGCTGGTAAACCGCCCAACATCTGTTGATAAGCCATTTCAAGTGGGTTCGCTTGTCTCATAGGATAGGCTGGTTGAGGCATTGGTGCTGGTGGGGCTTGTAAGAAACGAGGGTCAGTGAGTAACCTCTGAGAAGGGTCAGCAACAGGTACTGGTGCTCTCACAGGTACAGGAGCAGGAGCAGGCTGGGGAGCGGCTGGTGCCCCACCCATACCTTCTCCAACACCACCTAAATCCCCACCTTCTCTGACAGAACTACCAACAGGGGCAAGTTCATGCTCACCCATGATAATATTACCATGCCAGTGTTCAGGTGCTTCGTGATGACCCATTTCTATACCGGGCATTGAAAGACCGTGTGTTTCTTCATCAGTCGGTATATCACCAAAACTAAACTTTTCATGACCGCTTGCACCAAGTAATTTATCAATTACTCCTTGAACCATATTTCTGTATTCATCATCTACTTTAGATTCTGAATCAGATGCTCTTAGTTGAGTTAATACTGCGTTGAGGGCATCGTCTTGTGACATACCCTCTCTCATCAATTTACTCGCAGCGTGACTAAGGTGCGCTACCATTTTGGCAGACTGTATATTTGCACTTCTTGCAAAAGGAGTCTTTTCATCAGTCTTAGCACCTTTAGCGTGTTGTGCATGAAGACGATAAGTTTCTTCATTGTGATGAGAGCCTAAGTTTCTAATGATAGGTCTAAAGACAGCACCTACGCCACCTCCACTATCCGAGTTAAGATTATGCGATTTTTTCTGAAACAACAATCTGACCATAGCCGACCTTGCAACTTGATTAAGTTGGTCAGAAGAAAGTTCATGCTCTATGCCAAGTTCATCGAACATACCTTGTAAACTCTCACCACTAAATCCTGCACCAGCGCCTCTGCCTCCAGCACCCATCATTCTAAACGCATCATTGGGCATAAGTTCTGCAAGTTGGTGAGCGTGAACTTCGGGATGCATTCTTTGCTCTTGCATACTCTGTTGCATCTCAGGTGTAAGATAATGGTCAGGTAGTTGTCCAGTCTGTTGAAACCTCTTCCAATCTTGAGTGCCAATTGATTGAACAACACCACCACTCAGACTACCCGGCAAAAGACGATTGTACTTGACATAGTTCAAATCTCTAGCAACTCTAGGGTCTACTCCTCTTGCTTCAAGTTCCTCGCCAAGTTCTTTGTTCATGTGCATGAAACCAGCATCTATCCATCTACCACTCGCCCCTCCTTCTACACCTACATTACCACGATTATGTGAGTAAGTGACCAAAGGTCTAGGTCCACCTTCCATTTTAGGCTCTGCACCTCTGACTCTCCTCATGTGAGTAGGGTCTTTATTGTCATAAAATGGACCAACCATCACCTTTCGCCATTGAGGGCTATCGGCGTTAGGAAGAGTATGATTTGAATTTTCATCATGCTTTCTGTTATACCTATCGATTGCACCTTGTATAATACCCATAGCACCTTCGGGTGTTAAGTTAAAACGCTGCGTTAAATCTCTAGCGACATAATCAATAGGATGCAAACCGCCCTCTAACAACTCACCTGTTTTTGGGTCATGATTCCAAGGAGGATGGTCATGTTCGTCAGGGTTGTCGCTAATACCAGTATCAGTGGGTGCCCAACTGTGAGGCTCATGAAATCCTCTTCCAAAGAAAGTTAAACCAGCAGATTTTCTAATCGGTGCACGAAGAACTGATAGAAAGTGATTAGTGCCAAAGAAATTTACACTTTTGTTAAAATAACTTGTAGCAGGAAAGTGGACTTTGAACATCAGCCAACCCTCCCACTACCTCTCGCTGCAAACATAGTGGAAGGTGCGCCCCAACTTTTTGGGTCATTTTCCATATCTTCGGTAGCCCCTTCCGGTCTTGTGGTGCTATTCTGAGCCTCACGATGACCCGCTTCCCGATTATTACCCGGACCACTTTGGTCTTTCGATTTGAGTCTGCGCTCTTGCCTTTCTGTTGCATCTTTGAGTCTTCTTAGTAATCTTCTAATCTGAGCAAAGTGAAGATAGTCCATCTTTTTCTTAACTTCTTCTACATCTTCTCTGACTGACTTGGCAAAAGATTTACCTCTTTCCATAGGAGTTCTTGGCTCAGTAAGCGGTAGTCCGCCCGAAGGTGCTGATTTAGGGGCTTTTGGACTATAACTTCTCTCTGCTCCTACTCCGTGACCGGCAGGAACTTGAGGTATATTACCCATCAACTTTCGTCGAGCCTGTGTTGCCATCTGATGACCGTACTTTTCAGGGAACATACGAAGAGGCTGCTTTGTCTCTACACCTAAGTGAGTACGGTGTACGCTCAAAGGTGCTTGGTCAATACCTCGCTTTTTGTGAGGTTGAAGGAAACGAGATTGTAATTTGGCTCTCCTCGATGTACCTGTTGTAATATCTGAGCCACCCGGCTGAGTTTCGTACTGAGGTTGCTTCCAAGACTTGTCTTTAGCACCCTTAACCTTGTCAAGTCGAGCCTTCATCAAACTTGACCAAGCGCTATCCATTGGCTCACCTGTAGCAAGCATACCTCCGGGTTGTGGCATTGTACCTATAGCGTTACCAATACTAAGGTTTCCAGTATCAGGCATGCCTGTCATAGCACTAAGGTCTGCTCCCATAGGGTTTTCAACACTAGGAGTCATACCCTCTTCCTCTTCCTCCATTGGCATCATAGGTGGCATCATAGGTGGTTCAGGTTTGGGTATTGAAATTTGAAGATGAGGAAGGTCATCTGTAATCGTGGTCTGCTCTTGCTCTGCTTGTTTCTCGTCACGAGCAATTTCCATTTGCTCAGGGTCACCATAACCGTGTCGGTAGTCTTCATCTTTAGACCAACCAAGATTAGACTCACTTCTAGGACTGTACATTCGTGTATCAGAGCCTGTCGGAGTTCTTACCATTCATATCACCTTATAGTATTCCAAGTAAATCTTCGTCTATTTCACCGTCACCTTGTGCAAGTAGGCTGGCCTTGACTCTTTTCCAAGTGTCAGGACTCTCCTTGCCCAGTTCCACTTTGAGCACATTGATAGTATTGTTGGCGATGTTGGCGGTAGGCTCTGCCCATTTTTCTTGATATGTAGTCAAATCCTTAAGGGTTTCACGCACTTCTTTGTGTAATCTTACCATATCTGAAATTACACCATCGTCGTGTATGTTAGTTTCTTCCATAAACTGAGCAAGTTTACCGTTCAGCCCTTGAACATTGTTTCTAAGTATGTCGATTTCTTCACCGACCTTGACTGCAACTATTGCAGTAGAACTCTTTTTGACAAGAGGTTGAAAGTGATGTTTCATATGCCTGTACACTAACTCTTCACTACAATCTAATTCCTTTGCTATGTCATCAGTTGTACGCTCACCTTCAAAATAAGCGACCTCTAAGTGCCTTCTATCGTCACTTGTACAAACCACACAACTGTGATTCGCACCGGCATGATAATCACCGACATGATTCTTCATGTGTCGCTCGGCAGTATTGGCTCTCCAACCCATATCTTTGTCCATAACTTGTGGATTAGCGACACCATCTATGATGCTCTGCTCAAGAGCATCCCTATCATCATGTTGACAAAAGGGACAAGAACGCTTTGTCTGACGACCTTCCGCCATATCATACCCCAAGCATTATCCACGAATAACCCTTTTGAATGATTAACTACTGGAAAGTAACATGAAACTACCCCGAATAAAGCCCAAAATCATGGGAGTACCGGTGTCTATAGAAACTGCGAAAGGTATCACAAAAGCAGGTAGAGACATATTTTTGAGGAGGTTTGTACCTGACGATATAAAGCAAATAAGAATGGATATTTGCAAAGTTTGTCCTAGTTGGGAACATACCAGTAATAGATGCACAGAATGCGGTTGTCAAATGAGAGTCAAAGTCTCTCTAGCATCTAGCGAATGCCCCCTTAAGAAATGGGGCATGCATCTAAATCTCAGAGATTCGGGAGTAGATGCTACCGAGCATGAAAAAAGCACCGAATAATCCGGCCACTAAATAAGCCATAGTGTCGCTATTTAAGTTATCAGAGCCTGTAAGTAAAACTAGTCCTAATGTGACTATGATTGCTAACAACTGAACCATTATCATATCGATAATTACACTCTTTACAGGTGAAAATATTTCCATAGCCGTTGTCGAAAATCCCCAAAATGCATCTTGTTGCGCCATCATCTCATCCCCATCATTCTACCCATGAAAGTTCCAGCAGCATTTCCTGCTTTGTTCATGAAACCATCGTCTTGTAAAGCAGCACCAAGAGCACTACCCATCATTGATTGTTGAGCAAATGCTGCAATTTGTTGCTGCTGCATTTCTGCTTGTTGAATATTCTGCTGACTTGCCATTTGCATAGCATTAAACTGACTGGTTACATTCTCAGCACTCATAGTTTGAAGATTACTCGGTAAAGATGTAATGTCCATCTTTATCGTACCTTCGTTCTCATCAATCTTAAATGTAGCATTTTTCATAACTTCTAATACTGAAAAACTAACAAGGTCGTTTAACAATTGAAGCATAGTTGCCATCTGACCGCTTGCAATAAACCTGTCAATAGGAGCAAGCGTTCTCAAAATCGCTAATTGTATTTCCATTTCAGAGGGTGGTGCTATAGGTTGTCCCATCATACCTTGCTGAACACCTGCTCCGCCCATCATTCCTGACATAAATGGATTTTGAGATGCCTGTTGCATCATACCGTTTTGTGTAGCAAATGGATTTGCGGAAGGCTGTGTAGTACTAGCACCTAAGTTTAGTGCTCCGTTTTGCTGTGTATTACTATTTCCAAACATATTTTTTCCTCATTGTGTAAATAGCCCTTGCTCTGTTTGGGGCAAGCCTGCCTGATTGATAACATCATTGGTATTAGCGTCAACACTATCTACAGTTGGCAAGGGTCTTTGCATTATTCCTAAATTAGTAATTGCATCTGACAAAACTAGATTGTTAGATAGCATCTCTTGTTGGAATAATCTTAAGTCGAATATAATCATGGTAACATCATTTATGTTAGTTTCAGGATTTTTATAATGCAAAAGGCTGATTCCCGGCTGAGACTTAGAGTCCTTTTCTAATTCCATAAAGAAAGGCTCGTACTTTTTCAAAAATTCAGGCGTATTGTCTTTCTTTTTAATGATTGAAATAGGCACTGCTACAGTACTAACTCCTTTCTTTAGCATCTCTTTCATACCTGTTTTTGTTTTATTATGGTCTTTGTCAGCCTCTGCTTCCCACTTACATAAAAGATGGTAAAGATGAAGGTGCTCAGGGCAATATGTACCCTTCATTTTAGCACCGTTAGTAACCTTTTCTCGTGCAACAAACGGCTCAGGCGTCTGAGTAACTGGATTTCTCCAATACATTTCCCAAAGACTCTTTCCTGATTCTTCATCGCAGATTTTAGAGTACAAGTTATCATACATAATTAACTCTTCACAGTTACAGCCATCAACTACACACAAGTTACTTTGGCGATTATACCTATATTTTCTACCCCATATCCAACGAACAGGGTTATACCACGCTCTTTTTGTGGGACTAAGTAATTTTCTTGCTTGTTTAATGTCCTGCTTTCTAGCCTTTCTTGGGTCAGGGTTTCTACTAGGGTAAAAGTTTACCTTTGGTACTTCTATGTTTTTCTTTTGAGCAACATCTTTCATGCCTTGTTGTGCAGATTGCATCTCTAACAACTGCTCGTGACTGGTATTTCCTTGTTGTCCCAGTGCTACAAGGTGTGCTTGGCTCATATTTGCCAAGTTAACATCATTCTGCGGTATTTGTCTTCTTCTCCAATTCATCATAATATCACCTATACTAGTAAATCTAGCATTGTATTTTCTACATTCCAACCGATTTTAGTAGCCATCATGCCTCTTTTTGTAGGCACTCCTGCTTTCTGCAACCTTATCAAGTCTTCTCTAAAAGGGTCAAACATCTTATGTTCGCCTAATCTTTGCTGTTGCCAAAGGATATTTGCTTGTTCATCCCACCACATATCCGCTTTATTGGCAACTAACATAATGACTTTGGGACAGTACTTCTTACCCTTTATTCTTGCTCTCAGTTTACGATAACGATATTGCCTGTGTATGATGGCATCCACTAAGAATTTGAAACCGCCCACTGCTTGAACCGCTGCATCTCCACCTTTCATACAATTATGGTCAAATAAAAACACAACTGCTTCTACATTACGATTGACCATATCGTCAATCCAAAGATTCCAAAACCTTTCTTCTCCACCTATGTCAGAGGAATAGACTACTCTAGTATCACCTTTGTAAGCCAGTCTTTTTCTAGTTGGTCTAGGAAGCATAAACCTATTCATACCCGGTATTTTGAAATGTTTAGTTCTGTCATCTAAAGAGATTTCTTCCATCTCACCGGGCGTAGTCATATATCTGTCAAGTGTAGTTTTACCAACTGTTGTAGGTCCGTATATGCCTATTTTTCTAGGAACAAAGTAATGCCAAAGTTCACGAGCAAATACCGCACCACCTACTAATGCAGAGCCAGCCATTGCACTCATGTTATCACCTAAAATATAGCATCAGACCACTCTGCTAATTTATTCTTCAACCAGTTACCACTAGACTCCCAAAGATTCCAATCAGTATAATATTCAAACGCACTCACTACAAAGGCAGTTATTGTAGAAAATATAACCACTTTGACCCACCCCATTGTTTTTTCATAAGCCACATCGACAGTATTAGCGATGTGCATACTACGAAGTGTTTCTTCTACAGCGTCATCTGATGGCGTCTTGAATATTCGCCCCAAAAGGCATCACTCCTTTTTCTGATACCTCTTGTCCGGTGTACCGTCTTTCTTCAATCTAACTTCTGCTTCCTCAAAGTCTAATCCTAAACTAAGAGGCTCTTTGTTAACAGACTCTAAAGAAGGGACGAAATCAACAGTACCTGTACCTGTGCCATACATTCTTGACTCAATCCAAGGAGGCGTCTTGCCGGGATTATCTTCCATCCACTTCAATTCAGATTCCAACTGCTTTTCCTGCATGCGCAATTCCATATCTTGTCTTCTTCTTTCAAATGTGAATTCCATAGAACGATAACGGTTTCTTCTGTCTCTTTCCTGTGTAGCCATTCTCGCTCTTTCATCCATACCTTGCTGAAAGAACATTTTAAACAAATAATATGCCAGTCCTTGTACAGCAAATGCTGCCATAGCGTATGTTACACCATTAATTGTCGGGTCTTCTAACTTTAGCCAAAGACCTGCGTCAAATATACCTACTGCGATTCCAATTGATACCGCTTGTGTAAGAATAAGACCCATTAATCTTATTTCTGCTTGGTCATGTTCACGATTAGATTCAATACTTTGTATAGCAATCCCTCTCAATGTCGCCACTACAATAGCCTACATAAAGTATTACCATGTACATTTAAGTATAACAAAATTAAAGTGGACCAAAGAAGGCAAGAGGGACAGCCCTCTCGGTCCGCTTAAACCGAAAAGGTATCTTAACTTGAACTTCACTCTTTTTTCTTGTCTTTTTCAGAGTCTAGTTTCTGACGCTTACCGTTCTTACTTGGTCCCGGTCCTGCTTTAGAACCGATTACTATTACCATACCATGTGCCGGTTTCTTATCAGCCTTAGCCATACAGTGCATTTTGTCAATGCAGTCCTTACCGCATTTTGGGCACTTTGCTTTTGCCAAATGTTCGTCATTCATTCTTTCTGTTACTTCTTTCAAAATTTGTTCTCCAATTTTCATGTTATCACCTTTTCCAAATCCACCAAATTCGGCTTGTTGCTCAAAAGCACTGCCTGTAGGATTGAATATTTCTTTTCTTTCAGTTAAATTACTAAATTGTGAAGATAAGTCGCCAACTCCATAGTCTTGACCAAATCCACTCGCAGCCCCTCCGCCAGCACCAAATGCTCCTGCTCCACTTTGACCTGAGCCTGCGCCGCCAGTGTAGTCTTCAAAGCCGCTTGTATCAGGTGGGTCTTCGCCGTCAGGAGGGAAAAACGGAGGTAATCCTCCTAAATGATGTTCAAACTGACCAGCCAATTGTGCCGCTCTGCCACCAAGTCTTGCGAGTCTTGAAGCACCTAGTCCCCTTAAGCCTCTACCGGTTGCATCAACTGCTCCTCCAGCCGCTCTTCTTCCCATACCACCTAACGACATAGAAGAATCTACTACGCCGGGTGCGACCTGTACATTCCTAACACCCGGATAAAGAACCGCCTCTTCTGCCAAAATCCTTGCTTGTTTAATTTCAGCAGCACTTCCTCCTGCCTGTGCAGCAGCCCTTGCTGCATCATCACCTGCTTTGGATGCATTACTCAAAAGATTACTTTGTCTACCTGCTCTTAGTCCTTTGATACCCCTACCTGCTGCTCCAGCATATGCAAAAGGGTTGATTGCTTGAGTTGCACCAACAGCACCACCTAACAGTCTATCTCCAAAAGAACTTTCTAATTCTTTTTCAGCGATTAATCCGCCTGTAAGAGGGTCTTGTAAAACTGCGTTACCGCCAAAATTTAAGTCGAGATTACCCTCGTCATCTGTAAATCTACCACCAGCACCAGTGTAAGCACCCAGTGCACCAAACGCAGCAGGTACTGCTAGTGCAGCAAGAGGTATAAATTTCTCAATCTTATCATCTTGCCCTAAATGAAACCATGCCGAATCAATCGCATACGAAGAAGTCGACATGTATATCCCCACCACATTTCTCATGATAAGCCTGTTGGAGGAAGTTATAGTTATCTGCCGCCTCCATCAAAAGAGTCGCTGCTTCTATAGAGCCATCCTGTGCTTCTTCTATACGCATGAGGTTATCTAATGAAATACCGAGCATATAATCGAATAACTGTACCCACCAATCTCCGGCCATGCTCATCTTGTCACTAATACTGCTTCGCTTTTAAGTGTGCCTCTTTCTTTGAAATGCCTTGCTCGGTTTGCATGAGGACTTTCAGCAACCAGTGTGTGGTCTTTAGTATGACTCATATCAGGTCCACCTTGACCGTAAATACCTCGCTTTCTACGCTCACGGTTCAATTCTTCTCGATACTTGACACGCTCAGGGCTAGACTCGTATTTCTTGTCATACTCCAACTTGTGCCGCTTGGCTTCGGGCGAAACAGGTGACTTAACCAATACAGATTTGACAATCGTCGGCTTACCGCCGACTCCCTGCTTCTTGCTACGCTTACGCTTAGTT
>CEOI01005237.1_pt1 | contig 10847 bp, 16 predicted proteins | sample 530351 | NCBI WGS metagenome assembly CEOI01 (sample SAMEA2619962, study PRJEB7988) | marine metagenome | biome: marine biome (ENVO:00000447); feature: deep chlorophyll maximum layer (ENVO:xxxxxxxx); material: "saline water (ENVO:00002010), including plankton (ENVO:xxxxxxxx)" | depth 17 m | reverse complement strand
ATAAACTAGAGAGAAGTATGGACAACTCCTCCCTATTTACTTTGCCAGAGATGTAATAACCATCGTCGCGTACCAATAATTTAAGGATGTCACTTTTGTTCACTATTTCAACTCCATAATATCCCAATTAGGGTCGTCAGGTGTATCGATCCAGAACCAATACTCTCTGTTTGCCTCACTAGAGACAAAGATTCTACCATCAGACCTACGATGTTCGATGTAAACGAACGTACTACCATTCATATAGTTGGCAAGGTTGGTCCTTGCCTTTTCACTCTTTGGTTGTACGATTGCTGTGTTCCTAATAGTCACGACCGTCTGAATACCTCATTTTTAAGTTTGTCATAAACGTGTGCCAATTTAACACCTCGATCGCGATCAATCGAGACTTCGTGAAACTTTGAAAGATGCTGCATTGTGTCCATTAATGCTTCTAGTTCGTTACGATTTAGATTCATCCTGCTTGAAAGAGTGGGGAGGAGTGTAGTAACCGTACTTGAGGAACTTGTAAGTTTCCTCATTGTACTTGCGGCGATCTTCGATTTCCTGATAATACTTCAGGATCTCTTTGTAGTCAAGGTGCACTGCTGGGTGTGTCATCGTTGATCCATTGATGGTAGCATATCATTACCAGGGTGGTCATCAGTCTTACCCTTGTAATTCTTTACATCATAAAAATGCGTGTCCTCAATTTCAATCTCATCCCACTGATGTGGATAGATGATGAGACAACATTTGTGAACACGTTTGCTGGCGTGTGGATCTTTATTTGGATAGGCACGGAAACACATAGTGATGTATTCATCATCTACGAATTCAATCGTGCCCTCGTTACCTTGAAACCTAATTGGCATACCAACCTCAAGAGATTTGAGGATGTTTCGTACTTCAAGTGGTACGGATTCGCCAATCATTAGTGGTGTTGTCATTTGAGATAATACTCCAAAACGTACACATTTGTGTTCGTTGTGTTTGAACTCAGGGAAAGATCCAACAGTGATGATGGATAGATGGTCAGGTTACCTTCAGTTGGTGTAAATGTGAACTCAGTTGAGTTTAGGATGTTTGCTTCAACAAAACTATCCTTTATGCCACTATACCAACTGTCTACACCTTTGTACCCAAAGTTCATATCACAACCAGGATCTTGAAAGAACATTACACCAGAGAAGATTGTGTCATCCCGTGCATCAATCTTGACAGATTGCCCAGGTTCAATCTTCCTGACGTAAGATTCTACGATCTCGAATGTCTTATTATCCTTCACACCCAGTAGACCAGCAAACTGCTGCATCTGAGTGGAAATTAACACTCTGTACGACACTTGTTGTGTCGCAATGTCACTTGCAACAGTACGTCCCGTAGTGTTATCGAGCAGCAAACTATATGCGTGTTGTCTCATTCCTGTGCTGATCTCCGACTGTTGAATATAAACAGGGAGACCAAATGCAGGAACGATGTCAACAGAATTGAAAGATACTCTATTCGGTTTCATACTGAGTCGATACGTGTTTTAAGTGCAAAATGTGAGAAACCTCATCAATTACTGATAGGTCAACTCTAAGTTGCTCATCATCAATAAGTCCTTTATTGTGACGAGCGTAGAGATCTTGCAGGTACAGTAATACTGACTTGCGAAGGATCTCAATCTGTCTGTCATCCAATAGACGCGATTTTAGTCCGAACATTTGAACTGTCGTGGCAACGGTATTCGTAATACTGTCCGACGAGTTTGACTTCGCCATTTCTCCAAGCAACGGTCTGCCTAAGTCTAGCGCGGTCATCGTCGATTAGGCGAATTTCTTCACGAAATATCCAGGAATCATAACTTGTGTGGAACACTACTGTGTCGTTGTCAATAAATGACGTATCACAGATCGTTGCAGAGTCAGTCATATACCCTTGAGATCTGTAAAACTTTCCGTTGCCATACCCACACTGCATTTCACCAGATGAAGATGGTTTACCATCCTCTAATACGCTGTCCCAAACAAGACGAACATATCCCTGGTTGTAATCATCTGGAATCGCCTCTTTTTCAGCATCTGTAATATCTATACGTACACTTAAGTCCGTATAGATCATCTGTGGTTTGAATTTATCCTTTCCAGCATATAGGTATCTCCTATCGCTTTTCCAATCACCTTCAGCACGTTGAAACCATTCATTAAGGGTCATAACAGGGGGATAATAGAGAACTGATCGTCGGGAAGTGTAGGTTCGGTAATAATATCAAACCCTAGTGTAATCCTTGGTCCTTGGTAGTCATCGTTTACAACAACTCTGTGCATACGTTTCCATCCTGGTCCAAAGTATATGTTCCCAACTTCATTCTCAATATCGTATGTTATGTCGCCTTCTTTGAACTGTGTTGTACTATTCTTAGGATCTATGCTGATGTAACCGTGAAAAGGAAAGTGATGATCGTGCCACCCTAATACTTCTTTAGGGTTATGCATATTCATCCAACATTGCATCCACAGTGGTTGTTCTGCTGGTGCACGTAGTTCTAAACGTACAATGCGACTTACTTCCTTAAGTAATCCCCAGAACAGAGGACTTGGTGATGTAAGTGCAAATACATTATAGAATCTGTACCCAGACAGATCTTGTCCCTGCATTTCTTCTAGTTGTTTATGATCCTCATTGTAAGAATCACTCGGGTTGAATAACTCTGGTAGAGCACTCAGTGTGAGTCCATCATTCTTCAATGATGAATCACAACCAGTAAATGTATTTTTGAATTGACGATAAGCACGTCCTAATTGTGCTTTCATCTCTTCAGATTCGTGTTCAATTACCTCTGAACGGTAAAGTACCCAATCGTCTCCACGTTTTAATAGTGTAGGATCAAACATTGCTGTATGCTCGGTAAGGATCTTGTACTGGATTTTTGCTGATGTTGATATTCACAACAGGTCTCCAGTTTGTGCTGGGTGTTGTTGAGGCGTGGAACATATCGCCCTTAAACATCACAGCACGACCACGTTTAGGTGACACACGCTCGCACACTGTAAAACTATCTTTCTCCAGATATTTCTGGTAGTCGTAATCATTCAGCGTACGCTCATTGTATATTACTGTATCACCATCACTTTCGTCAAGGTAATACACAACGTTCCAAGAATCAGGAACGTAACTATCAATGTGTGGCAACTGTGTGTGGTTAGCAAACATATTAGGAACTGCATTGATACGCATACGCATCAGGTGATAGCAGTTAATTACGTCCATAGCATTTAATGCCAGTGGCACAAATGCATTGCAGAGAGGAGAGATGTTACCACCTTTATCACCCTCGTACATATAATGAAAGTTGCAGAATCCATTGCGAGGATCCTGCTCACGTCCATCCATAATTGCACTATCTTTCCTGTGCCACATTAGGTTCTCATCTTTAATAAGAGTGAGCAACCAGTTCTGGTACGTTGGAGAGATTAATTCATCGACAACAATCACATCATTCATAGAAGTTCCTCAAGTGCTTCATCATCTTCATCGATACCTTCGCCTGTGTTCTGTTCACAGGGACCATAATATGGGTTGTGGTTCTGATTACTTTGTTCATTACGAATCCATTCACCCGCTGCTTCCCAAGGTGCTGCCAACATAGGACGACCATCCCATTTATTCTTGGCATATTTACCCTCTTGCTCAACATATGAGACGAAGCATTGAATTTGTTCTTTCGGTCCTTCGTAGTTAGGACGCCAGTGCAAATCCTCGTGACCCTTGAATATAATAGAGTCACCAGTATTTAAGAAGAACTCATAGGTTTTTCCCTTCACTTCGATAAAGAAGGGCCACTTATATTGTGGGTCAGCACTAACACAAATGTTACCTACCCATTCTCCACTACTACGGTCACGATGTGCGAAGCACTCAGTGTTCTTAACGTACAGTCTGCCATATGAGAATGTCTGCCACAATTTCTTCTTGATTAACATCTCAATCAGTGGTTTGTGATACTGACCAAGTGCTTCAAATGGCACAGGACAATACATACTAAATGCACCAGGCATTGTAGGATCGCCCATAGGAAGATCAGGATATTGATATTGCACAACATCCTTAATCATATGATATTCAAGTGCAACGTGGTCACATAATGTCTTCGGAACAGCATTACGTACGATCCACAGTCTACCCTCAATAACTTCATTAATTTGAGTCATAATGCTCTGCCAAAAAATACGAGAGTGAGTCTACCACTCTGATTGTCAGTGCCAAAGAACTCACCACCAGAATGATACTTCCTACCATCAAATATAACGCATCGATTGTATCGTGCTTCAACGGTAGTGTTAGGAATGAAATGTTTATTACACTCCAACCTGTGCTTATTTAACGACTTTCTAAGATCAGGATCATCCGTATTAACATTAGTCTGAAACTCTTCAGTGTAGTTAATACTATTGTCATTGTTAGGTACATCGTAGATAGATGTTCCAGCACCCTGAGGACAATTCTCGTTGAGATATATCAGACCACCAACACCATAATTGTCAGCATCACGATGTATCCATCCAGATTCATAATCCTCCGTACAGATGTGAAAGGTCGCATCTAATTGATCGAAGTATGTCTTCCCAGGGATATATTCAATGAGTTTGGATGCAAGTCTTTGGTGAAACATCCAATCAGTTTGGTGCAACAATGGTGCTGCACGTACACCTGGCCAGTTACCTTTATCTGGGTGATCTTTGCAGGGAAGATAATCTAAACTGAGCGCCCAGTTCCTGATAACAGAGGGCGTCTCAAAAAAGTTATCTACGACGATCGTCGGAAAAGGAATCGAAAGGGACATTTAGGTTCCTCCTTTGTGCCGAAGATTTTCTCTTTGAGTTTGCGTAACATAATTAAAGTTAATTACTACACGATGGGTTGATTCCACAGGGCAGTGTGATGCGTGCATTGTGAGTCCATCGAACTCTACCAATCGACCCTTCTTCGGTGTTACTGTCTGGTGTACTTCACCATCACCACTGAAGAAATAGGTGTCACCATCACTATCGTTGACATAATATAGTGCTGTAGTGTGTGGACACTCAGCGTCAACGTGAGGCATATTATACCCCATCTTAGTAGGCAAAAGCAACCCACCCTTGACTCTCATCAACTCAAAGGTGGGATCATTTAGGAATGATAGAAACAATGGAAAACAGAAGTCCCAGTATGGTGACTCGTGTTCATTCATTCTGTCATAGAATAAATGTGCAAAACCTGCTGATCCTCTTGCATTTGGATCTATACTCTTTGCTTCATCTTCCTTGCGGTACGTTACATCAGGTAGAAATGCCCAAGGAAACTGTACATTTGTCATCATCGCCTCAATTCTGTCTTGATACAGTTTGGGGATTACATCATCAATTATTCGCAAGTGCATAGTTAAAAGTTAAGCATACACGATCATCATCCACTCTATTAACCTGTGTGCGATGTTTCAACCACCCAGGAAATATCAGGATGTCATTAGTTTCTACGGTTACTTCATTCCACAGGTCTATCTGTGGTTCTCCAGGTGTACCCCAGCGGTGGTATTCGAGTGGATCACGATACTCAAAAGCACCAGAACCTTCAGGTACCTTGAGATAACAAGATACCACAAGTGGGGTGCCATTGTGATAATGTTCGACTGTCCTTCCAGAACGTTTGTGTACGTTGACCCAGGATCTTACTGGTTCAGGCATACCAGGACCATAACCCCAATAGTGCCAGATAGGTAAAACTTTTGCTTGTAACCATACTAGGAACTCTTCATTGATCTCCCAGTGATGTGGTGCTTGTTCTTGATTATGAGCACTGGAAAATGCAGCACCAGTTTCTAATACAGAACCAGTGCCCCAGTGTTCTTCTGTGGCATCCATAAGTTTGCCACAGTGTTCTTGTAGCGCCTCGTTTTCGTAATTGAAGTCATATTTCAACTTCCAAATGTACGTCTTCGATTGTGCTACAGCATCAAGATCAATCGGAAGTTGCACCAATAACCTCCATCTCTTCAGGTTCTTCGTAGGTAGGAACTCCCACAGGAGAACTGTCACCCAGCACCTGCTCTTTACAGATCAACAGTGCATCAATAGCACCGATAAGTTCTGAACGACGCCGAAATGCATCACTGCGCTTTTCAAACTCAATAGTAGTTACACCATAAGGATTCAGTTTCTTATTACTAAAATCCTCGTCATACTTTTCAATCTCTTTTTCTACGAGTTCTTTCTGCGCGTAGAAGTTTTGAATAAGTTCGTCAATAGTCATCGGTTTTCGCCATCAGAATGAAATTTAATTGCCTTCATAGCACGTTTGATACGTCCTTGAACATTGTCGTGGACCATATACTCAGCACGGATGGAATAGTTGAAGGCGTGTTCTAGATCCCAATCCTTTTCTTTTGCTGTGTCTATAGTCATATCATACCACGTTTTCTCCAGAGTATGTCTGGGGATGGGGATGAATTGTGCCAGAGGTGTACCTGCTTTCACAAGTGTACCTTCTTCGCCAGTATTTAGTTCGTGCCATAGCAACTGAATGTTCACTTGCAATGCATATCGTGGATCGAACACACCAGCAACTGCTTGGAATCTTGACTCATTGTTCCACCATACTGGTTGCTGTAGCAACACAATATCATCAGATGAACGTACACGCCAAGGTGTCTCCAGTTTAATAATGTGTGCCAGAGTATCTCTAGGACTATCAATCAAAGGCATAACCTGTGACGGATCGTGATTAGAGATGTAGTTAGTGTGCCGTGAAAACTGGTTAGGAATTTCATATGAAAATGACGTACCATCACCATTAGTCTGGATGATAAAATCCATCGGTGCAGTTACAACGTAACCTGTACGGCATAGTTGTTTGATGCCAGGGCAATTAGCACTGTTTTGTGATCCCATAAAGGGACATCTCTTGTCCTTTCCTTCCATCCACTGACGCTTAATTGTGTGCGTGGGGATGACAGGATAACATTCAGCAATACCTGGTTCCAGTGAGAAGAATCTGATCCAGGGTTTCTTCTTCTTAAATAAATTCAGCACGAAGTTCATCACCTCCATAAATGTATTCTTTCAAGTAATCATAATGTGAAGGACATTCGTCAGATGATACAAAGTCATAGACTTCTTTCTCATATGTACGATGTGCATTTTCAACGAACTCTAGTTCGTCTGGATCACGATCAATCAACCAATCACGACCCAACATCATACCCATACCAGCAGCAATGTAGTTCATACCGTTCATATTGACATCCATAGTTTGATCGAGATCAAGTGAAGAACCCATACGCTCGTAATTGTCAACAACACTTACGTTCATTGCCATTTGTTCTTCCAACCACAGATTACGCTGGGTACACCAACGCCAATACGGATTATCAGTTCTCATAGACAGTGCATAATGCATTGCTACAAACTTACTGAAACCAATAACTTCTCGCTGTGCTGCATAGTTAAACCAGTCACGTTCCATTTGAGTAACGTAACCCTTCCTGCGATTCAGGACATCAACAAGTCTAAGAATATTCTCGTGAGTTGTCAACAACCCAGTAGACTCAAGAGGTTCAACGAAACCATAGGACAGACCAATACCAAGTACGTTTAGATTCCACGCTTTCTCGTGATAACCGTGCCTAATATCAATTTTACCAATCTCATAATCACCTGGGGGAACATCAAACTTCTCTTCAATCCACCGTTCAAACTCAGGTTCAGTCTCATTCTCCATTGCAAATCGTGAGGACCAGCAGTAACCAACACCAATACGATTCCACAAAGGAATAGTCCACATCCACCCGTTTTCTGCTGCTTCGCAGTCAGTTACGTTGTGCATATGCTTCTCACGATGTTCCTGAGTCACATACGGAATACGCGCAAAGAATGCCTTATCGTTTGCAAGATCATCAAACTTGATGAATCGTGTTCCCAGATATTGCTCCAACAATATGCTAGAGAACCCAGTACAGTCGATAAAGAGATCTCCAATGACGCCAATCGTTCTCTGATCTTCAATTAGTCGTACCGCAAGTTGTTTGATTTCTCTGTTAGATGCAGCAGGTGATCCACCACGTTCAATATCTTTAACGGATCCACGTACCTCACCAATAATATGAGTGAAGCGTCCCTTTTCTGACTCAGGGTAACAGATATTATCACGCAGATACTCACCGAAAAGCGTAGCATCCATATGATACGCTACATCAGTCAACCAGTTAAAGTTTCTCCAACGCTGATCGCGATTGTCCCACTGTTTGTTGTACTTAACCAGTGCACAGTTCTCTTTGTTGAAGAACTCAGCAAATGATTCTGGTGGGTAATCGATAGGTTTCTCTCGTGCAAGATCAAACCAATCTTTCATACCTTCTACGGTATCGCTGTAGTCATACTGTCCAAATGGATATTGGAAAGTGCTACCCTTCTCGCGAAAGTTTGTGAACTGAATACTGTTCTTGTACGTTGCATTGCAAGCAGGCATCCAGTCTTTATCTTCCAGACCGAGTGCTCTCATATACTTGTTAATATGTCCCAGAGTAGATTCACCCACACCTACAGTGGGTTTGTCACTCTCTACCAGGACAACATTCACCCAAGGACACAACTTAAGCAGAGCAGCACAGGTCATCCAACCTGCTGATCCTCCACCTACAATTACAATGTTTTCAACCTTCATAATGATTCCTATTGTTCTTTATATATGTGGGTAAGGTAGTAGTCAATGGTACGTGGATAATCCTCCATACTACGAGGTGATAATCGATCACTAATTACATCACTAAAATCTTCCAAGTGGAAACCATTGGTCAGAGACCTAACCATCTCCCTAGAGAGTTCAGCATAGTGCTCAGGAATAATATCATATTCATATCCTCCTAGCAAGTACCCCATCCCCTCTGGAAGATAATCAAGTCTGCTCACCTTATCCCAATCCAGAGTGATAATATCAGGGAATTCACCTTCATTATCTAAGTCGTTATAGTATTTCCAGAATGGTGTGTCATCACGTACACCCATCGAGTAATGCTTAACTACAAAATCCCTGAATGATTCAAACTTTGTACGTACAGCGTGATTGAACTGCTGCCTCTTAAATGCATTCCACGTGTTAGAAGATTTGGGTAGCACCTGTATCAGTTTCCACAAGAACTCGTGAACAGAATATAATCCACCAGATTCTAGAGGTTCAATGAAACCAGCAGATAGACCAATTCCAACAACATTTTTGTGCCATACTTTCTCACGCATTCCTGTTGGCCACTTCAACAATCTGCACTCGTGATCTTCACCTACACCCAGGTGATCTCTGAACTCTTTGAGTGCATCCTCATCAGAAATATAGTCACTACAGTAATTATATCCTGTACCAATACGTGACCAGGTAGGTACGTTCCATACCCAACCAGCACTCAATCCTGTGCAATTAGTATATGCAACCAGTTGATCTTCTTTATATTCATAATCGAGTCTAGTTGCCCAGGTGCTATCTGTCTTCAGTTCCCATCCCCAAGAGTTCCACGGTGTGTGAATCTTATTAAGTAACAGTGCCTTAAAACCTGTGCAGTCAATGTACAAATCTGCATCTACAAATCTACCAGACTCCAAATGCAGCATAGAAATACCACCATCATCTGTTTGAATACCAGTGACAGTATCCATCATATATCCGATCTTATGCGAATACTTAGACTTTAGATACTCAGAAAACTTTACAGCATCAATATGATAACCTACAAACCGATCAAGGTTCTCAGGATATAGTCTACGGTTTTCAATAGGATCAATGACATCAGAGAACACTCTGCCAAATGTCATTGAGTCTACTTTATTATCACGTCTCCAGTTGAAATAATCACTGATGGGTACAACATTAGTAGTCTTCCCAAATGGATAGTGAAAGTTACCATTAGGATTAAAGTTTTGAAAACGTACTGAATGTTTATAGGTAGCATCACACGCAGGCATCCACTCCTCATCTTTGAGACCAAGATACCTTACAAAGTCATTAAAAAATTGTGTCGTCGATTCACCTACCCCAATCTTAGGAATAGATGATTCAATCAACACAATCTCTTTAGTATCACCAAAATGTTGGGACAACATTGCTGCTGTCATCCAACCTGCACTGCCGCCACCGACAATGCAGATTTTATCCAATTTCATAACGACTTTTGTTTTTTATACTATACCACAGGTTCGTCGTAAGTTCTACCCCAGTTAGAGTAACGCTCCCAGCAGGGTGTTTCCTGAGGGGACAGTTTACAGGGACGATTGACTGAAGGTTCCTGTTCATCTGACATAAAGTCAGCAACTTCTTCCTCTGTCATCGTGGGATCCATCGCTTCTTCTACAGATGAAGGAGCAGTGGTATTCTCTTTTACCTGTTTGATGTGATTAAACCACAGTGCATCTGATCCACCAAGATCTCTACCAGCAGCAAGATCTTTGTAGAGCATATCAAGTTGCTCGCCAATTTGACCATATGCAACTGTACGTGCAGTAGCAGGATCAGTGTACGATTCAGTACGCTCAACCCAGACCATATCAGAGGCAGCAGGACTCCACTCAAGAGTCCAAGATTTAGTGACATTATCGGGTGCATTTACCCACATCTGTCCACAACCACGACCAAAGAAAAGGTCGTACTCTTCACCTGGTTCAACTACGTCAGAGACGTAACCAGTATAGTCCATTAACGCTTTCTTCATTATTTCTTACCTCACTTATAGTTGATGACACAGACGATGCCGTACTTGCCGTTGGCACCACGGAAACTGTGGAAGTGACCACCCGAACCGCCTGCACCAAATGCAGCGTGGTCTTGGTGGTTATGGGAGAAGTTGCCACCATTGGGCCAAC
>CEOI01005621.1_pt1 | contig 10952 bp, 3 predicted proteins | sample 530351 | NCBI WGS metagenome assembly CEOI01 (sample SAMEA2619962, study PRJEB7988) | marine metagenome | biome: marine biome (ENVO:00000447); feature: deep chlorophyll maximum layer (ENVO:xxxxxxxx); material: "saline water (ENVO:00002010), including plankton (ENVO:xxxxxxxx)" | depth 17 m | reverse complement strand
TCAAGATGGAACTCCTGGAACTCCTGGAAATGATGGAACTCCTGGTTCGGATGGTCCTCCAGGACCTTCTGGTGATGCTGGTGCCCCTGGTCCAGCAGGTGATGCTGGAACTCCTGGAAATGATGGAACTCCTGGAAATGATGGAACTCCTGGTGGAACTGGTTCGCCAGGTCCTGATGGTCCACCTGGTCCCCCAGGTGGTGGTGGAATTGAATTATTGACAGCAAAATCAGCAACTGGATCATCAGTAGAATTCACTGGCATCTCCGCAGATGCAAAAGAATTAACATTAATGCTTAGTGAGGTTGGTGTTAGTGGTACTAGTAATCATTTGTTAGTACAATTGGGAACAAGCTCCAGTTGGATTACTAGTAACTATTATGCTGCTTCTGAAGCAGAAAATGGAAACTATGATATTGCTAGTACTTCTGGATACCCAATCCACAACCGAAATGTTATAACTTCTACTGGTAATCGTTTTACTGGTAACATGATTATCAAGTTGTTCCAAACAAGTCCATCTAAGACTTATACGCAGATTGGACAGTTTAAGCGATATGCAAGTTCTAGCAATGGTGAGAATGTATCTAGTTCATGCCAAACTTTTGGTAATGTAGAATCAATCAGTAGCAGCAGCGATATAACCAGAATAAGAATACTCGCCAATCACTCATCTGGTAGTCAAACTTTTACAACAGGATCATTCAGTCTTTCATATAAGACTAGTGGCACGGGTCCTGCTCCCGCTGGTCCCTCTGGTCCTCCTGGACCTGGAGGACCAGCTGGTACTCCTGGTAGTGATGGTCCTCCAGGTCCCGCTGGTCCTCCAGGTCCTCCAGGTGATGATGGTGGAGATGGTGGCGACGGTCCTCCAGGTCCTGCTGGTCCTCCTGGTCCTCCTGGTCCTACAACATCACCTACCCAAATTTACATCAATAGTACAAATGGTAATAACGGTGATACCCAAGCATATCCAGTTCATGTGCCAAGTGGATCTACGGGATATCAATCAGCGTTTCTTAACACAAACTATTTTGTAAATCATAATGCTGGTAATACTTGTCTAAGACTTGCTAGAAATTCTGGTAGTCATAACAGAATAACTCCATTTATTCAGGGCGAATTTAATAATGGTGTTCCCCTTTGGTCAATTACTTATGAGAATCAAGCTGCACCTGGTGCTATCTATTTAAATACTGATGGTCAAACTGGAGGTTTTACTGGTGCTAATTTAGGTCTAGCAGCAGAATCTGCAGTAAATGTTGCTGTTGGTCATTTTATTGGGCATTCAAGTGGATCATATGATCTAGGATTTAGCAACTATAGATGGAGAAATATTTGGTATAGTGGAGGTTTGAATAGTAGTTCTGACGAAAGATTAAAAGTTGGTATTACAACATCTTCTCTTGGATTAAATTTCATTAACAGATTAAGACCTGTTTCATACAGATTAAAAAATGCATCGAATGAAATAGACAAAAACGAAGATGGATCAATCTCAAGGAAAGAAGATAGTAGAGAGATTAATCTCACTGCTAGATCAGGTGAAAGAGAGCATTACGGATTGATTGCTCAAGAAGTAAAACAAGCTCTTGACGCTGTTGGAGTTGGATCAACAGGATTTGGTGGATGGTGTTTAGAAGATAAAGATGATCCAGATTCAATACAATCTCTGGCTTATCTTGAATTCATTGCACCTATGATAAAATCTATTCAGGAGCAACAAGAGATGATTACTCAGTTGCAAGCACAAAATGCAAATCTTCTATCCAGAATAGAATCATTAGAGTCAAATTAAATAATGATACATAATGAATAAGGGAGGTAAAAAATAAGTTATGTCTAGGATTAATTTTCCATCAAATCCAAATGTCGGTGATGTATATTCCTTTGGTGGTTCTAGCTGGAGGTGGTCTGGAACTGCTTGGAAAAGAATAGCAGATCCTGGTGCTCCAGGTCCTGCAGGACCAGATGGTCCACCAGGATTAACTGGTCCATCTGGACCTCCTGGAGCAGATGGTGCTCCTGGAGCAAACGGTTCTGATGGTTCAGATGGTGCTCCTGGAGTTCCTGGTCCCGTTGGTCCTCCTGGTCCTCCAAACGGTCCACCAGGTCCTCCTGGTCCCGAGGGTCCTCCTGGTCCTACTGGTACTCCTGGTCCCGTTGGTAATCCTGGTCCTCAAGGTGATGCTGGTCCTCCTGGTCCTGCAGGAGGTCCTCCTGGACCCCCTGGACCCGCTGGTGGACCTCCTGGTCCTGAGGGTCCTCCTGGTCCTAAAGGTGATGATGGTGATCCTGGTGGAACTGGTCCACCAGGTCCTCAGGGATCTCCTGGTCCTTCTGGTCCTCCTGGTCCTGGTGGTAGTGGACCTCAAGGTTCTCCTGGTCCTGGTGGTCCTCCTGGTCCTGCTGGTCCGCCTGGTCCTCCTGGTCCTAATGTAGGTATTCCAGCAGGAGTAATTACAATGTGGTCTGGATCATCAAGCAATATTCCCAGTGGATGGTATCTATGTAATGGTGGCAACGGCACACCAGATTTAAGAAATAGATTTATTGTTGGCGCTGGTAGCAATTACAGTGTTGGCAATACTGGTGGTAGTGCTGATGCCACACTTGTATCTCACTCTCATACTATCAATAATCACACTCACTCTTTTAGTGGTAGTGGCAGTGATTCAGTTAGTATTTCTGGTACTGGTAGTGGAATAACTGGAAGTGGAGATTCTAACCATACTCATACATTCTCTACAAACAGTAAAGGAAACCATAGACATGGTATGGATTTTGGTGATGGAACAGATGATCAAGGTGGTTCTGGTCCTAAAGATACTGCTGATTGGGTTGGAAATTACAACTATAATACCAAGCAAGCAGGACAGCACTCCCACAGTGGAACTACTGCTGGCATGAGCCAAAATCACAAACACGCTTTTGCTTTTAGTTTTAGTGGAAGTGATAGTGTTAGCATTAGTGTTAGTGGTACTACTGGCAATCCAAATAATAGAGGAACAAGCACACAAGGTTCCTCTGCGACAAATGCAAACTTACCACCTTACTATGCTCTGTGCTTTATTATGAAAGCATGATATAATATAGTCCTAGGACTTGTAATATTGATTATTTTAATGGAAGAGTTAATTCAAGTGATGAAGATCTTATCTAAGGATGAGGTCAATAAAATTAACAAGTATGTTGATACTTTAGATTTTAATAAAAATTCAGTATTTGGTAAGGATGATGGTCCATCCAGAGTAAATGAAGATATTAGATCTAGTGTAGGATCTGCTATGAGTGAAGATGCAGAGGAAACTCACATCTTACATAATGCAATGAATGATGCTTTAATTAAATATAAGAAAAGGTGTCAAAAAATCCACCCAAACTTTGGTTATGCACCAATGATTGGAGCTCAAGATACAGTATCTTGGAGAGAAGGATTGCAAGTTCTAGAATATCAAGAAGGACAAAAATATAATTTTCATCATGATGCAGCAACATCAGAAAATATACCAGAGTATCATAGAAAAATATCGATTATTACTTACCTAAAAAATGCTGAACAAGGTGGTGGAACATTATTCCCACATGCAGGTTTTAAACCATCTCCAGGTTATGCTTTGATATTTCCATCTAATTGGTGCTATCCACATTCTGGAGAACCAGTTACAAAAGGGAAAAAAAGAGTTGCTGTTACCTGGTACTATGTACGTAATAGGGTGGCTAAATAAAACATAGAAATCCACCTGGACAGTAGTATAAGAAGATGCCTCTTAATAAGCTGGAGAACTTTATAAAGAATAGTGAAGGTCGTATTCTTTATGTTAATCCCAATGACCTTGATGCCACGGATGGAATTGAAAACCAGGGCAACTCTCTAACTAAACCATTCAAAACGCTTCAAAGAGCGTTAATTGAATCTGCTAGATTCTCTTATTTGAAGGGTAATGATAATGATATTACCGAAAAAACTACTATCTTATTATTCCCAGGTGAACACTTAGTTGATAACCGCCCAGGATTTGGTATTAAGGATGTAAACGGCACTGCTACTGCTATCAGTCCAGGTAGTACAGAATCTGGTGCTCAGAATACTTTAACTCTAACACTAAATTCAAACTTTGATTTAACCCAGGAAGATAATATTCTCTATAAGTTCAATAGTACCGAAGGTGGTGTTATTGTTCCCAGAGGTACGTCTATTGTTGGTCTTGACTTAAGAAAGACAAAAATTAGACCTAAGTATGTACCAAACCCAACTGATGATAATGCAAAACCAACTGCAATCTTTAGGGTAACTGGTGCATGTTATTTCTGGCAGTTCTCTATCTTTGATGGTAACGAATCTGCGTTAGTATATACAGATCCTACCAACTTTGACGAGACTAATCAATCTAAACCTATTTTCTCTCACCATAAAGTTACTTGCTTTGAGTATGCTGATGGTGTAAACAAGTTAGACAAGTTTGGTGGTCTAACAGATTTGGATGTTTACTATAGTAAACTATCTAATGCATATAACAGAGCATCCATCAGAGACATTGATGAGAAGTTCCCTGATAAGGATGGTGGATTTGCAAAGCAAAGACCAGAATTTGAGATTGTTGGTGCTTTCTCTTCTGACCGCTTACAGATTCAAAATATTATTTCTGGTGATGGTAATACTGCTGGTCAAGTAGTTACTGTAACTACAGCAGTTCCTCACCAATTAAGTGGTGGCACTCCTATTAAAATTGAGGGTGTAAACGATCTTACTTACAATATTTCAACTAAAGTACAGAATGTACTAAATGAGACTCAGTTTACTTATCTACTACCATTTGTACCACCTAACTTGAAAGCAGGTCCTGCTGGTGGTCTAAGTGCTGGTTCTGCTGAAGTCAGTGTTGAAGTTGATACTGTTACTGGTGCATCACCTTATATCTTTAACATCTCCTTGAGATCTGTTCTAGGTATGCAAGGCATGAAGGCGGACGGTGCTAAGGCAACTGGATTCCGCTCTATGGTTGTTGCACAGTTCACGGGTATCTCTCTACAAAAAGATGACCGTGCTTTTGTCAAGTATAACCCCAACAGCAGATCTTTTGATGGTATCAGTTATCAAAAGCAAGTTGGTGAAAGATTATCTTCTGAGGCATCTTCACTAAACCCTGCAACTGTCTATCACTTAGATAAAGATGCAGTGTATCGAGATGGGTGGAAAACCTCACACATTGCTATTACAAACGATGCTGTTCTACAGATCGTTTCGGTATTCGCTATTGGTTATCATAGACATTTCTTTGCAGACACTGGTGGTGATGCTTCTATCACCAACTCAAACTCCAACTTTGGTCAGTTTGCTCTAGTTGCTGAGGGATTTAAGAAAGAATCTTTTGATAAGGATGATAAAGGTTTCATTACCTCTATTATCGCACCTAAGGCAGTTGTAAGTAGTGAAACGGAAGTTGAACTAGGGCAGTTTAATAAAGCTATCATCAATAGTGTTGGTTCCAATGAAAAACTATTCCTTCTTGGTCAAAACAATGTAAACAACCTACCATCCGAAATTGCACAGGGTTTCAGAATTGGTGCAAGAGTTGGTGAAAAAATCTTCGTTGACCTAAAAGATAGTGGTGGTAATGATATTACACCATCAGCCATCATTTCGATGTCTAAAAAAGTTAGTGGTGTAACTCAGACTGTAAATGTAACATCTGAGAAGAATTATGAAGGTGTTCATAATGATACTACTCAAGGTAGTGCAACACTAATTCATAAAATTACACTATCTAATCTATATGATGCTGGTGCAAAGCATGATCTGAATAATGGTGAATCTATCAGAATCATTGCAGAGAATGGAGACCTTCCAGAAGGATTAGATCCACACAGAACTTACTATGCAATTACTTCTGAGAAGAACTCCACAAGAACTGATAACATTGGTCTTACTGATTATGAAATTCAGATTGCATCCTCTAAAACCAATGCTGAGAGAACCACTCCAGTATACATAAAAACTATTTCCAATCCTGCTGCTGGTAAGTTAAAGATTATCAGTAGAGTAGCTGATAAAAAACCTGGAGAACTAGGTCACCCAATTCAATTTGATTCTACCGCTGGTAACTGGTTCATCCATGTTCAGGGTGCATCTAATGAAATCTATACTAATAGAGCTCAACTAGATGATACTAATGAGGATATTCCATACATTAAGAGAAGAAGTGACGATAGAAGTTTAGATGACAAACTATTCAAAGTTCGCTATGTAATTCCAAAAGAATTGCAGAACTCTAGAGATCCTAATGATAGTTTCATTATTCAAGACTCTAGTTTCACTAATGTAAGATTTGATTCTGATTTCACTAGAACTTCTATTGGTTCTACTGATTATGACTTTAATAGAAATCCAAGATTTATCTCTCATCTATTCTATAACAGTACAACTAGAGTTGCTAGAATTAGATCCGATAAAAATCACAATCTAAGAATTGGTGATCAGATTATTGTAAAAAATATTATTGATACTGTTAATACTTCAGGTGCAGGTGATAAGGGTTTCAACGGTACTTTTGTTGTAACTAATGTTCTAAATTCTAAGACCTTTGAATATGTAACTACTGATGTCTTAGGTAACTCTCGTATTGTTGGTGCATATACTAATGATCCAACTACTGCAAGAACAACTGCTCTACCTAGATTTGAGAAGAACAATAACCAAGAAAATCTATTCATCTATAGAACAGAGACTATCCTACCTTATATTGAAGGTGCCCAAGATGGTGTCTTCCACCTATATGTTCTAAATGGTGGCAATTCCCTTGAGGAAGAGTTTACTACTTCAAAGTATAATCAGAATGTTGTAAACCTTTATCCAGAACTTGATAGAGATAACCTTAATGACAATCCACAGGAAGCATCTAGTTATGCTAAGAGATTCCCGATTGGTGATGTTGTAACTAACGATCTTAAGAAGAGTATTACTAGAGAGTCTACTAATAAACTACTGCGTAGTTTTGATGTTGCAAATGAAATCTCTGATGTTGATGACAACACTACTTCCGCTGTTCTAACATTTAATAGAGAGCATACTTTAAATGGTTTAGTTTCTGCTAGCAGCTTAACTGGCGGTGGTGGTCATACTGATGGTACTTATTATAATGTAAAGATCTTTGATGATGCTTCTGCTCCTGCATCTGCTGTATGGAAAGGTGCAACTGCTACTGTAGTAGTTAATGGTGGATCTGTTACTAACTTTAAGATTGAAGAACCTGGTTCGGGATATACTTCATCACTATCACCTTTATATTTTGATAGCTCACTTCCAGAAGATGGTGGTATTGGTGGAGCACCTAGTGCGAACATTTCTATTGTCGATTCTAACATTCAACTTGCAACAGGTGATTATGTTCAGGTAACTGGTATTACCACTGGTACTGATAATTATTTCAGAATCCAAGATGTTCCAGCAACCAATAAGATTAACATCAAGAAATCTGGACAAGAAACTATTCTACATGGTCAGAGTGTTGTTAGTGTTGGACCTGTTGCTGAAGTTAGTGGCACCCCATCTACTTCAAATCAAGTAACTACTATTAGTACAACAAGAGCACATGGATTATCCAAAGGTTCTAAATTTAGAGTTCTTGATACAAATGACTCTAATCTAGGTGATTATGTTGTTAGTGAAGTTGTTAGTGTAACTCAGTTTAGACTTTCAAATGCACCATCAAATATAAGTAGTGCAAAATATATCTTGAAACATGCATTATCATCACATAATGCAAACTCTGGTAGAGATGGTGAAAGTTTGGGTACTAGAGGATTTGGTTTATATGATAATGTTTCTCTAAAACTAACCAGCGCAATCTCAACTACCGATCAGATTCCAGTTGCTCTACCTGATGGTGGAGGTACTGATGCTGATATTAGAGTAAGATTCCCACTAGGTTCTTATTTCCAGATTGATGATGAGATTATGAGAGTCGTTGATACGACTTTAGCTAATGGAGTAAAACTAAAAGTTATCCGTGGTGCATTAGGTACTATTGTTGAACCTCATGCAAATAATCAACTAGTTAAGAAGATTAAACCTCTTGCGATTGAACTTCGCAGACCTTCTATTCTTCGTGCATCTGGTCATACTTTTGAATATCTTGGTTATGGACCTGGTAACTATTCAACTGGTTTACCACAGGTACAACTTAAGACTCTAACCGAAAGAGAAGAATTCCTATCACAATCCCAAGAAACTTCTTGTGGTACTGTTGTTTACACTGGTATGAATGACAAAGGTGATTTCTATATTGGAAACACCAAGATTTCATCTGACTCTGGTGAGCAGGTAACCTTTGATATTCCCGTTCCAACTGTAACTGGTGAAGATCCAAGTAGACTCAGTGTTGTCTTTGATGAAGTTATTGTTAAGGATAGACTACTTGTTGAAGGTGGAACATCTAAACAAATTCTATCTCAGTTTGATGGTCCTGTTACCTTCAACGGTAAAGTAAGATTTAACAGAGATTTGAGAATTACATCAAATCTAACTGTTGATGGTGTCGGCAGATTTACTAATGAAGCACAAGCAAATACTTCATGTGACAATGCTGCATCAGGTAGCTTAATTGTTGAGGGTGGTATCTCAGTTGGTAAGGCACTATCTAGAGGAAATAACCAAAGTAGAGCGATTACCGTAATGAACGGTACTGTTAAACTATGTGATACTACTGCTGCATCAGCTGGAAGTCAGGGTTCATTAGTAGTTGATGGTGGTGTAACTATTAACGGCACGGGTGCTGCATTATATGTTGAAGGTAGTAGTTTCTTTAACCAAACGGCAAGATTCGGTTCAAATAGTGCCTCAAGCTCACTTGAAGTAGGTCTTCGACCCATTACCGATGCTGCTGATAATGGTGGTGCGGGTGTAGCACTTGGATCTGCATCATTTGCATTTGCTGAAGCACACATTGGTAGGATTCAAATTGGTGTATATGATGGTACTCCTGATAATGGAAATCAGCATATTACAACTAGAAGTGGACCATTAAGATTAAACTCTGCCTCTGGTGATATTGAATTAAAAGGTGACATACTTGTAACAGGGAAATCTACATTTGAGGATGATGTTTTAATTGAAGGAGATTTGAATGTTACTAAGGATATTACTGCATTCTATCAATCATCCGATAGAAATCTGAAGAAGAATATTAAACCAATCCCAGATGCTCTAGCAAAAATTCTATCTATAAGTGGAAATACTTATGAAATGATTGCTGATGGTTCTGCAAGTACTGGTGTAATTGCACAAGAACTGGAAGCACTTGGTCTTCCCGAACTAACTAGAGTTAATGAGAATGGATATCTATCAGTTCAGTACCACAAAATCATTCCTATTCTAATTGAAGCAATCAAAGAACTCAATTCTAAGGTTGACGCTTTATCATAATAAATAACTAAAAAATTAGTATAAATGGCTAATATCAAGAAGGCTTTCAACTTCCGTAACGGAGTTCAAGTTGATGACGACAATTTGATTGTTAATTCAAATGGACTAGTTGGTGTCGGTACTACCGTACCAACGGAAGCCTTGGATGTTCGCGGAAGGGTTAGGGTTATTGCAGACTCTGCCGTTGCTGGTTCTGGTGTTGTAAATGCCACTACTGGTATTATTACTGCTTTAAATGTAACTTCCGAACTTGAAGTTGGAAGTTCCAAACTTCACCTTGGGCAAGTTGGAACTGGTGTAAGTGTTGGTTATCCTGCTGGTATTATAACAGCATCTGATGGAGGAACTGTCACTTATTATGGCGATGGTCAATATTTACAGAATCTACCTACTTCACAATGGCAAAATGTTGATGTTGGATTAGGTTATGCGAGTGTTTATGTTACTGATGCCATAGGTGCTGTTGGTATTGCAACTGTTGACCCACGATTTACTTTACAGATTGGTGGCAACAATAATCTCAACGATTTTAAAGATGGTGTAGGTATAAGCAGTGGTGGAATTGTTGCTACTGGTGTCGTTACTGCGACGGAATTTAAAGGTGATTTTACTGGTGATGTAAATGCGGGTATCGCAACTGTTGGTTTCTTAACAGCAACCGAAGGTATGAATGTTGCTGGTGTTATTACTGCAACAACATTTAAAGGAACATTAGAAGGAAATTTATTAGGTAATGTTACTGGAGATGTATCTGGAAATCTATCAGGATCTTTGGATGTAGGTATCGCAACTGTTGGATTCTTAACTTCAACTGGAAATGTAAATGTTGCTGGTATTCTCACCTCAGGTACTTTAGTCTCTGATCAATTAGAATCTAGAAGAGCATTATTTGTTGAAGAGATAAGTTGTAAAGGACTTCAAGCTAGTGCTGGTATTCTTACTGCTCAATCAGCAGTTCTAAGCGATTCAATATTAGGTATTGCAACAGCATCTACTTTAAGAGTAGATAAGATTGGTATTGGTTTAAATGCTCCAACGCAAGACTTTGATTTCTTAAAGGTAGGTATTGCGACAGTACAGATTGTTGGTACTGAAAGTGTGATACTTAGTATCGGTCAAAGATCAGCTATTCAAACTGGTGTTGCAGTTAGCACTGGTGGAATGAGATTTGGTTCTACCGATAAATCTTTTGATCTTTACAATGGAGATAATGGAGATTTTAATTACTATCTACAATTATCTGGTCAAGTAGGTCTTAATACAGGATCTTTTAATTGGTATCATACCACAAATAAACGCATGACCTTAACTTACGACGGTAAGTTAGGTATCAATAATGATGCACCAACTGAGATTCTTGATGTTATTGGAAATTCCAAACTTACTGGTAATGTAACTATTACTAATGACTTAATTGTTCAAGGTAATATAAACGGAACAGTAGTTCTTGATCCAATACTTAATGATATAAATCTCAATAATACCGCAGGTGTATCAACTATTTCAGATATTGTAGTACAGAATCTAC
>CEOI01015589.1_pt1 | contig 11099 bp, 17 predicted proteins | sample 530351 | NCBI WGS metagenome assembly CEOI01 (sample SAMEA2619962, study PRJEB7988) | marine metagenome | biome: marine biome (ENVO:00000447); feature: deep chlorophyll maximum layer (ENVO:xxxxxxxx); material: "saline water (ENVO:00002010), including plankton (ENVO:xxxxxxxx)" | depth 17 m | reverse complement strand
ATGATTTTGGAATGCAACAGGAAACTTAGCTTCAGGTCTTGTTTTGAAATGTATTTTATAAAACAAATCAGTAATAGCGCCACCTAATATGAATTCTATATCAGGATTTATATCTTTTATCTTACTGAACCATTCATCAACTTGGCGCTGTCGTGTAAACCAAAGATTAAAATCTTGCGCTCTTGGATTAAATGTATTCAATAAAAATGTTGTGCTTAATCCAATGTAATGAGTATCTTCATTGATAAAGTTTGCTATGTAATCGTGAAAGTGATCAATTTTTGTAAACCAATCAATTACAACTACTTCCCAGTCCGGGCAGTTTTGATGAACTGCACTTGCCACAGCATAAGGACCCATATACCTACTCCAAAAGGTATATTTGTTGTTGGTAGAAATCATTTTGACTTCATACTTTTTATTTGACTTTTCTTGTTGTTCAATGTGTAAATTATTGAACGTATCGTCATCTAAATCTTGTAAAGAGTCTTGCGTCTGCCCACTAATATCATTATCAAAGATATCATTGAGTAGAATAATTCTGTTCTTTCTCATAGTAACCTTTTTGCTAATACTTTATAGTAACATAACAAAGTATTTCTTGCAAGTATTTATAGATGAAAAAAGAGCCCTAAGGCTCTTTTTAATATTGTGTTGTGTTTACAATTAGAAGTTAAAGCTTACACTCGCTGATGGTGTAAATTCTTCTGAGTCTAAGTTGTAGACCATTCCTGTACTAAGTGTTGCTCCACCTATGTTATAGTCATAGTCACCACCGATGTTTTGTAGCAGATCTTCGTCGTCACCGTTTGCGTATGCTGTAATAGCACCCATTGTTGCAACGCTTTCGAATCCCCATTCTTCACCGTCTACGTCATATGTGACAGTACCACCAAGACCTAATGGTCCTGCTGTTAGGCCGCTAAATGCACCTCCTAGTAAGATGTTTTCGCTGTCTAGGTTGTAGTCACCTGATGCTGTTACGTTTAAGCCAGCCACTTCGCCGATTGCATATGAACCTTGAATGTTGCTGATATCTGTAACATCTGTTGTCCAGTTTGTGAAACCAACTGCTACTGCCGCATCACCAACTGATACTTTTACAGATTCAGTCATTGCTGGTGCCGCTAGTGTTTGTTCACCTTCTGCTCCAACAAATACACCATTGTCGTCACCTACTGCTACGCCAATGCCGTTTACGTCAGTGCCAACTGTCCAGTTGTCTAATGTAACTGCTCCGCCGTCTTGTGCAGATAGATCAAGATCAATGCTTGCTAAACCGCTTGCGTCTATACCTAAGTCTAGACCCATTGCGCCACCCCATTTATCTGTTGTAGCGTTTTGTGTGAACTTTAGTTCCACTTCACCTGACATTACCGGACCCGATACTGCTGGTGCTTCAGCGTATGCCGCTCCCGCGACTAAAATTGCTGCCATTGTGGTAAATACCTTGCGCATAATATATTTCCTTCTTTTTTATTATGTGGATATGGCAAAGGGCAAGTTTTTTAATTGCTTGCCCTTTCGCAGTATTATTTATGAAGATATGCTACTGAAGTGCGTTAATTTGTAACACTTTTGCAATAGTGTTGCTCAAAGACAACATTAAAGTTCCTTCAATAACTTCTTAAACTTTTTCTTTGATTTACCACGTACCTTGGCTTTTTCTACTGCTGAGATTGCTTCATCTGTTGCTTCGCCAACTACTACAATACCAAGCATACCCATTGTTGCGTGTGGTGTGCAGACATAAACATACACGCCTTCTGTATCAAATGATAATGTAACATCTTTTGATAATTTTGATTTCTTTGGCAGCTCATAACCTTCTGGTCCTGCAATTATTTGTACGTTATGTCCTTTATCTGTTGCCAACCAAGTAATAGATTGTCCTGGTTCAATGGTTACAATCTCTTCTGAGAAAACCATTTTGCGTTTTTTGTCTTCTGGATCTTTGTTCCACATTTCAAGTGTAACATCTTCTGCAACGGCAGGAATTGCCATTGCTACTAGCATAGCTAGGGTAGTCAATAGTCTAATCATATTATCCTCCTACATAGACTTTGTTTCTAGAACGATACCAAACTTTTTGATCGTGTATACGTCCTAGAAGGTTCATAATTTGTTCTGTTTCTTTTTTTAGTTCTATATAATCTCCTTGGCCTGTAAGTATTTTCATACCTCTCCTACCTGCCTTAGCTCTAAGAGCTTTTTCAATTATATCAATGTCCTCAACTGTTAAGTCAAATTTTGTATTAGGCTTCATCAGGCACCTCCACTACATTCTGATTTTCCGGCAAGCATAATACTCCCGTTATTTCGTCATTGAATCCTGCTTTTGCTATCACCTCAACAGCAAGCCTATCGCTGTTAGCTGGATTCATAACATATTCTACACATTGTTCTTTTGAATTAAATTCTAATATTGGAATTATAAAAGGATCTGCGTAACTCATCATTACAATAATAATAAACTTCATAATCTCACTCCGCTATTTTTATAACGATCTCTTGTTTGGTATCTATGACTGATATAGACAACGCCAATCATACCAAAAATATATCCATAAACAACAGTAAAAAATAAAATTGCTTGCCAAGTCATAGGTTAATCCATTCTACTTTGGCATAATGTGCATCCAATGAGTCTCTATAATCAATAGCATCCAATGCATTGTCAAACACACGTCTTACTGTATAATCTCTAAAGTAACCAATAATCTCAATCATTACCAAATTCCTAATGTTTTTCCGTTTCCTGCTATAATCATAAAACAGGTTAGAATGTGTAACACAATCCAAAATGTTCTTGCCCATAAGGCACGTTTGACATCTGACTGTGATATAGGCAAGAACTCTGGCTTATCGTCATCAGTAATACCAATAGGCATACCAACTGTTCTTGCCCACCATTTGAGCATACGTCTTTGTCCGCTCAAGTTCTGTTTCCTCTCAGTGCAAAAAATAATCCACCAACCCATAATAAAACGTGTAGATTATCATATAAAATTACATCCATAAGACTGTCAGGTTCTCCTATCCATATGACGCCAGTCACGATACTACAAATAGTAATACCTGAGAATCTTGTGATTATGTCTTGTAATTCGCTTAATGCTTTCCATATCACCGCGCCACCTACTAACAATCCTATGCCAGCACCTATTTCGCCGTATGCCGCAAACCACCAAACAATATATGGTAAGTCGTAACTTTCAGCACCATCAACTGTGACTGGTAATTTGCTAAATCCTTGTTGTAAGAAAACAATAGCAAGAGGTATACGTATCAACCAATGACTCATACAAAACTCAGGTATTCGATTTACAAAAGTTTTGAGGCGGTTCATTTGTTTTCCTTTACATAACTTACTTTGATTTTTTTGTAGTCAAGTTTAGGACTAAGGGTTTTATAATCTAAGATTGGATTCATCTTCCAGTCACCTCCGGCAAATCTTTTGTCCAAGGAAATCCTACTTTTATTCCTAGTAGTTTTGTTAACTTCCCCATCCTGCAAACTCCTCTTCTTTGTTTTTCATACGCTCGTGGCGTGTTGGCAAGTATGTGTCTTGTGTGCCTAAACACATCCAGCCTGTATCTGTAATCCAATCTCGCATTTGACTGTCGCTGTCAAACTGCATCAACACAGTCTCGCCTGTGTTTGGATTGTAAATATTATATTTCATTCGTGTTCTCCTCCTGGATCATTTGAATCTAACAAAACTTTTTCACCATTTATCCACATATGCTGTCTTGTTCTGCCTACGCTGTGATAACCTGGTCTCAACTCAAATGCTTGAGGATTATTTTCTGCTGTGCGGAATACCATTAAAGTAATGAACACACCAGCAATAAAGATCAAGTGGAACATAGCACTTATGCCAAATGCCATAGCACTGCCCAGCATAATGGCAAAGATACCTGACCACATAAAGGCCAGCACTTGAAATACCATATGGGCTGTTGTTGGATTTAAATTCCGTAATGGCGATCCTTCGATGGTCATTATAGATTTCCAAGAGTCGGTTATTAACCGTTTCATTTGTGTCTCCGTGTGTGAAAGTTGTATAATATATATAGCAAATTTATCCTATAAAGTCAACCTTAATGAGTGTGCTATATTGTAGCACTTTTATCCCAATCTTCACGCTTGGGCAAGATCTCAAATGTGTGCTCTGGTGGAGGACAAGGCAGTGTCCATTCCAGTGTATCTGCATATTCGTTCCAATAGTTGTTTTCTTGTATCCTACGACCAAAGAACAAACTGTAAGCAACAATACCAATGAACAGCACAAAACTTGCAAACGCTAGGAACGCACCCAAACTGCTGACATAGTTCCACAATGCAAATGCTTCTGGATAGTCAATGTAGCGTCTTGGCATACCTTGGCGTCCCAAGAAGTGTTGTGGGAAGAATGTGATATTGCTGCCTATGAACATCATCCAAAAGTGCAGTTTGCCTGCCCACTCTGGATAGTGCCTTCCGCTCATCTTGCCAAACCAATAGTATATGCCTGCGAACACTGCAAAGGCCGCACCCAAACTCATCACATAATGGAAGTGTGCCACAACGTAGTAAGTGTCGTGGTATGCTCTATCCACTGGTGTTTGACTGAGTATAATACCAGTTACTCCGCCTAGTGTGAATAAGAAAATAAATCCCAATGCCCATAGCATAGGTGTTTTGTATTCAACCGAACCTCCCCATATGGTTGCTATCCACGAAAAGATCTTTACACCTGTAGGCACCGCAATAACCATTGTGGCCAACATAAAGTAACTCTGTTGTGTAACACTTAAACCTGATGAATACATATGGTGAGCCCATACAACAAAGCCTAGTCCGCCAATTGCAATCATTGCCCATACCATTGGCAAGTATCCAAACACTGGCTTGCGTGAGAATGTTGCAACAATGTGGCTGATAATACCAAAGCCGGGCAATATAATAATATACACTTCTGGATGTCCAAAGAACCAAAAAATGTGCTGATACAACAGTGGGTCGCCGCCACCTGCTGGATCAAAGAAAGTTGTGCCAAAGTTTCTGTCTGTGAGCAACATTGTGATAGCACCTGCCAACACTGGCAAACTCAGCAGTATCAACCAACCTGTAACAAAAATACTCCAAGCAAACAGAGGCACTTTGAACAAACTCATACCTGGTGCTCGCATATTTAAAAAAGTTGTAATGATATTGATAGCACCTAGGATCGAACTAGCACCTGATACGTGCAGTGCAAATATCACAAGGTCCATACTCATACCACCTTCTGTGCTACTCAATGGTGGATACAACACCCAACCTACGCCTGGTCCTGCTTGCCCTGATCCGCCTGGTGCTATAAGAGCACAAAACAACAGTGCCACACCTGCAACAAACAACCAATAACTTAGATTGTTCATCCTTGGAAATGCCATATCCGGAGCACCTATTTGCAGTGGCATAAAGTAATTTCCAAAGCCACCAAACAGTGCTGGAATCAGCACAAAGAACATCATCATCAAACCGTGTCCTGTGATCATAACATTCCACATATGTCCATTTGGTGTGCATTCTCGACTGGCATCCACAAACAACCTTGCACCTTCTTCACACATATACTGAACGCCTGGATCCATAAGTTCCATACGCATATAAACTGTAAATGCAACACTGAGGAATCCTACAATGCCTGCGGTGAATAGATACAGTATACCAATGTCTTTATGGCTGGTGCTCATAAACCAACGAGTAAACCATCCACGTTCGTCTTCGTGTGTCATTGTTGCTTCTGTCATTCTGTTTCCTTTTGATAAAATGTGTAACTGAGTGTAATAGTATCTAGATAATCAGTTTCTGGATCATCTAGTATTGCTGGATCTATATAAAAGCTCACAGGCATTGTTTCTGTTTCACCTGGGCCAAGTTGTTGATGCTGGAAACAAAAACACTCTGTCTTCACAAAGTATTCTCCAGCACTGAGTGGCAACACATTGAAGGTTGCTGTGCCTGCTTGTAGTTCGTCAGTGGGATTATGCACCGTGTAAAATGCCATAGCATCTTCTCCTAGGCGTAGGTTCATTGATCGGGTCATTGGTGAAAACATCCACTCAAAGTCTCTGTCCACATTGGCATCAAATCTCACTTCTATAACACGATCAACAGTTTCAACTGTGTTTGATTCTGCTGTGAGTGGTGTTCCGCCAAAGCCTGTGGTCCTACAAAACCAATCATACAATGGCACACTGGCAAACGCTAAGCCTGCCATTACCACACCTATCGCAACCAGTCGCACTGCTGTTTTGCCGTTAGCCGAACTCATCTGCTGCCTCCACTAACCATTGTTCATATGCCGCTTGACTTACAACTTTTACTGTGATAGGCATATAGGCGTGCAGTTGTCCGCACAGTTCTGAACACTGTCCAAAATACACACCTTCACGTTCTGGCTTGAACCATAGCTGTGCTAGTCTGCCTGGCACTGCATCTTGCATCACACCAAACGCTGGTATCTTCCAACTGTGTATTACATCGCCACCTGTTACAGTCATCACCACAGTTTTACCCACAGGCACAACCACGGCAGTATCAGTTGCCAACAAATACAAATCATCTGTGTAGCCATAGTCAGCTAAATCTTCACGCTCCAACATATAACTGTCAAATGCAAAGTCGTGATCTGTGTATTCATATCCCCAATACCATTGATATCCTGTGACTTTGATATTGATGTCAGCCTTGGGTATAATCTGTTGTCTAAACAGTTCTGGCAATGTAAATGCACCTATGAACACCAGTATAAACACAGGCACGATGGTCCAGGTAACTTCTATTCTAGTGTTGTGTGTAAATGTAGCAGGTGTTGGGTTGGCCTTACGTCTGTAGCGAAAGACTGCATACAACATCAGTGCTGTAGCAAAAACCAATATCACAAACATTACGATGTGTAAAAGGTTGTCTAAAAAGTGTATGCCTTCTGCTAGGCTTGTTACTGCGGGCTGAAACCCTGTGCCACCAGCAACTGGTGCTCCGACTATCTCAAGTTCTTGCATTGTTTTCCTTATCTTATTAAGTAATTATATGTTTTTATATAGGTATGTCAAGTTTTGTAGATGCGCTAAAGTGTAGCACTATACCTTATTATTGTCTGCTATGAAATTATTATAGTTACTTATCCGAAATGTAATTCGGTGCAATACTCTTTGAGCTAGTATTTCTGGATCATTTTGATCACGCTTGTGTAAAGTTAAAAGTTGATCCATCAACACAATATCTCCTGGTTCATACCAATGTTGATATATGTATTTGTCTTGGAACATATGATCGTACAAACGTTGGAACAGTGTTTCATCTTCTGTGATAATCTTACATTTATTATTGGTGTAAAAATAAATGCCCTTTACACCTGCAATATTTTGTTGGAGCAGCCACATTTTATAAGGACCATCTTGTCCGTCCTTTTTCATCATTTTATATTGTGTTTCGGGCAAGCCCTTTGCCCATACTTCTGGTGTGTATTCATATTCACAATACACGCCTTCTAATTCTTTTTTAAAGTCATCATCTAAGTCATTGTAGGCTAAATTTGTATTCAAATAACTTGTGCTTGTGTTTTCGCAGCCTTCATAACCTTGTAGTGCTACACCATCAGCACGATCCAATCCATTTAAGTTGGCGTGCCAATCTAATATACCCGAACTGAATATACCAGTTGATATGCCCTTTTTATTCTTTTTTGCAGTAGTTCTTTGTATAGGATATAATTCTTTATCTTTATCCCAGCTATTTGTATTTGGAGGAGTCTTACCAAGATAAAACTCCCCTTCTTTAGTGTAAATCATTTGCCTGTAGTTAGCAACGGTGCCTATACGTTCAACAAAATTAACAAACCAAAAAGGCAATCTTTCTTGATGTTTTAAAACTACAATAAGATCTTTGCGTAAAATGTTTTTGATTTTATCTGCATCACTATCACTTAGATTTGTAATATCAACATTGTTTATTTGTGTTGCTACACCGTTCAAACTTTCTACTTGCATTAGATTTTCCTTGGTAGATTGGGCATAGTAAACAATGCTCTCACGTGATATGGATGTGTATTGCTAGGCTTTCGTGCAAATATAACCCAACGGTACCCTTGTCCTGCTGTCCATTCAGGATAGTTTTCTTTGATAAAATCCTTGAAACTTGTGCCTGTGGTAAACACATCATCGCAAATCATAATCTGATCATTAGGATCACCACTTGCATATTTGTTCATTGCCTGTGCAAATGGCAACCCACCTCTTGGTATGCCCACTGCTTTGTAAAAAGGCCTATCTTGGTAGTCCATTACCATACGTGCTAGTCCATCCCACCATTCAGGACGTATAGCATCACATTCAATCTTCCAAGGTAGTTTTTTACCCGCGTGACTAATAAAGTCTCCTACTTCAAATAAATCTGCGCTTGTTCTATATGCCATATTAATAACTCTGTGCTAGTCGCCACATTAAATATTCTTTTGATTCGATTGGATCATACTTGTCCTCTTCACCTTTGCGCAAGTTTTTAACTATTGTGCCAGGTGTAGGATCAACAAAGTGTGGCATTGAATATCTTTGTTGATGTATGTGAGTGTTTACCACTCTATGTTTAGTACTTTTAAAATAATCATTAGTCCAACGCTGTAGTAAGTCACCAATGTTAACAACAACGCCGTCGTCCGCAAAGGGTACTGGATGCCAGTCGCCACCAAGGTCTTGAACTTGAAGTCCGGGGACGTCATTAATCTGCCAAAGTAAAGTAATAGTACCGTAGTCACTATGTTCTCCTATACGCATTTGTTTGTCTAACATAGGCCCATCATATGCTGGATAATGTATTACTCGTGTTGTGTTGAATGGGACTTTGTGTGCATCTACCAATGTAGTGCCAGTATCTAAGATAGTATCAAACTTCTCCAAAATGCGTAATGTTAATCTATCAGCAATATTTATGCTGGCTAATGCACTTTCTTTAAAGCCTTTCATTTCTGTTGGCCATAAATGCTCAGGCATTCGAGTATTGTTGTAATTAAATGATTCTTTTATATCTTTTGGGGCAGTAGGATCTACGTTTTCATCGCCGACCATACTGTAACCTAAATTAGTATCTCCTTCATATGGATATTTTTGTTTTGTTTCCATTGGCAAATCAAAAAATGATCTCATTTGATGTTGCCAAGCATTCATATCAGCCTTATCTACTCCATTAAGAGCGTTGGTAAACACGGCGAAGCCCACAGTGGTGTAGGCTTCGTCAATGCGATCTAAAGCGTCTTGTGCTTGTAAATCAATTACCGGTATCATCAGTTAGGCAACTCTGCGTCAATGCCTTCTACATAGTACATCATACTATCTAAATGAGCTCTGTCTGCAATTTCACCTTCAGCAATTTGAAGATTACCTTTGTTGTCGTAAATTGGGCCTGTAAATGCAAAGTATTCACCGTCACGGATAGCATCCTTGACTGCTTGTGCTTTTGCTTCTACCTCTGCAGGCATATTTGTAAATGGAGCCATTTCAACTGATCCATCATCCATATGTCCAAAGTAGCAACCATCTGGTCCGTCACAGGTTGTAGTCCAAGTTCCATCTAACACTGCACCAACTTTTGCAACATAGTATGGTCCCCAGTTGTCAATAGTAGCTGTCAACTGTGCTTTAGGAGCAAAACGATATTGATCACTTGCTTGTCCAAAACCAAGTAAACCTTTTTCTTCAGCCGCTTGTAATGGAGCAGGCGAGTCTGTGTGCTGTGCAATCACGTCACAACCAGTATTGAACAATGCATCGGCAGCATCTTTCTCTTTGCCTGGATCATACCAAGTGTAAACCCAAACAATATCAATGTCTACATCTGGGTTTACACTTTTAGCACCCAAGTAGTATGTATTGATTTCACGCACAACTTCTGGAATTGGGTATGCTGCCACATAACAAATTTTGTTTGTCTTTGTCATCATACCAGCAATAACACCTTGAACGTGTCTTGCTTGGTAGAGGCGCAATCCGTAATTAGTCATATTTTTGCCATTGGTTTTATAACCTGTAGCGTGTTCAAATTTTGTGTTTGGAAATTTTTCTGCAACTTCTAACATTGGATCCATATATCCAAAACTAGTTCCAAAAATTATATCTACACCTTGCATAGCCATCTGTGTAAAAACTCTAGTAGCGTCTGCGCCATAAGCCACTGACTCTACAAATCTTGTTTCTACTCTATCGCCGAAAGCTTCTTCGACTTGCTTACGACCAATATCGTGTCTATAAGTCCATCCGTGATCACCTGTAGGTCCTACATATACAAACCCAACAGATACTTTATCCTTTGGCTCTCCTGCAATAGCACTCAAGCCGAAACACCCCACCAATGCAATTGATGTGGCAATTAATTTAAATAGTTTCATTTGATTCCTTTCTAATTTGGTTGTTCTATAACTAAAAAATGTATCAACCAGTATTTTATGGTGAGCCCGTTCTGTTGCTAGGTGGAACTCAATACCCCGCATACCTAATTAGGCTGCAAGTGCCATTGCTGGCGCACGATTGTCGTTTGCAATTGTGTAAATTGACCAATAACGCAGTCATCCGGCTAACTCCACTTCACTTTCACACCTGTCGATCCTAGTTCAGCCCCATCATAAACATACGACTTGTTACCTCTCGGTTCTTGTCCTATGCACAGGAAAGCAGGTGCATCTACTCTCATATGTTTATGGTGGAGCTGCTCGGTACCGCCCCGAGGTCCAGAATGTGTCCACGTTGCTTCAACGCTAACAGTCTATTTATAACATTAAAATAAAAGTTTGTCAACCTTTTGATAAATAACTTGGTTTAAGATTGAATCCAGCTATTCTGGACATATTTTTTTTAGGTCAAAAAAGGAGAAAAAATGACGCAACTAATATCACCCGAAAAATTTACGAACACAGTTGGCCTTTTAAGGTCATTTTTTTTGGACAAAGGTTTCCAAGAAGTACATACACAAAATAGATTAAGCATCCTTGCTGCCTGTGAAGATCCTTTCAACGTAGCAACGTATAATTATGAAGGCAATGTTTGGCCGCTGCCGCAAACAGGCCAGATGTGGTTAGA
>CEOI01005514.1_pt1 | contig 11285 bp, 27 predicted proteins | sample 530351 | NCBI WGS metagenome assembly CEOI01 (sample SAMEA2619962, study PRJEB7988) | marine metagenome | biome: marine biome (ENVO:00000447); feature: deep chlorophyll maximum layer (ENVO:xxxxxxxx); material: "saline water (ENVO:00002010), including plankton (ENVO:xxxxxxxx)" | depth 17 m | reverse complement strand
CACTGGGAACCTTTCGATAGGAGTCACAAATGAACCCCGTAATTTTAGTCGGGTGTTTTACACCCCTTATCATCATCTTCATCGTGATGAAACTTGCTGTTTGGATCGAGGCAGTTAATGCAGAACAGGATTATGTCAGACAAGAACCCTTCAGAAAACGAGGACCTTTTGTGGAAAATGCATATGCAGATGTTGACGAGGAGGAAGAAGAATATGGAGATCGCACGGATTATAGATGATGCCTTGTACGATTACTATTCGGAACAAGGTCGTCCAGTGCCTTTATGGAAGAAGGAGAAATATAGTTGGTGGATTGAGTATTTAAAATCTCTAGGAATGGATCCAAACAACCCATGACTGAAGACGAAAACGATTTTGATTATGAAGTATGCTTGAGGATAGAAGACATCCATCTTCTACATCATTGTGTGCTGAAAAGAATTGAAACTTGGGAGGGTTCTCCTTCTCGGCATCCGACCGAGCAGGAGCATTTGTGGTATCTGAGAGATTCTCTATATAGAATGATCTTGGAATATAAGTTTGAGAACCTATGAATTTATTTCTACGCCCACTGGAAGATCCAAATGGAGTAACTTGGAGTATCATCTGGTGCTTAGTTATTCTCTTAGCGGGTGTAGGTTATTACATATATACCATAATGACTCTTGCATATGAAGAACTTAAGGAAGATTACGTTGAAGAAAGCAGTCCCGTATCTCATTGTGGCACAGACGGGGATGCTGTTCATAATCACAATGGCAACACTGACAGCGATGAATGATAAGAAAGTCATCGGTTGTCGTATGACGGGTTCAAGCACTCTTGTGTGCATTCAGAAATAAACTTGACTAAATAGGTCATGAGGGTCTATACTAGACCTGTCGTTCATCCCTTCGGGGACGCAAGTAAGTCGCGGAACGGAGCGTTCATCCCATGGTAGAACTACTACTTTATGCAACAATGGCATGTGAAGATGCTGATGCTATAGTGCTTCGCATTAAAAAGCATGAGCATTTGAAACCAGAGTACAAATTAGAGTTGGTTGACACCATCAAAGATTCTGTACCACAGTGTGATTTCTACTGGGACGCAAACGACTGAAGGAACGGGGAATAAACCACCCTTACTTTCAGGAGTACATCAAATGAACACACTTACTATCATCAAGAGACAGATCCAAAAGGCATCTGCACTCCACGATGCACAAATCACTCACACCGCATATCGTGGTGTTAAGTATGAGTGCAAGCAGGGCGGTGAGGAATCTCACGGCACATACTGCTACCGTGGTCGCGTCTATACCAAGTGAGGTATAGACATGTTGAAGATCAGATTTGAATATGATCTTCCAACATACGATCCAGATAAACACGATCCAGATAAAACCTTTGCGTTTTTGACTTATCGTGGTGTACACTATGCCAAGTGGGTTAAACTGAAACCCTTCGGCATACCCAGTTGGAAAGTGAACACTTGACAAAACCGAATAGGTATTGTATACTTCTATTTCCGTGTGAAGGAAGTGACTAGGGAGGGTTTCACACCCCTCTCTTTTTTTATCTAATTACCATGTCCTATTTTACTCAAACATCTGATGGTCTTTACGATCGCCACAAATACAAATTGATTTTCAAGAACAGAAAAGCAATCGTCTTTGATGACTGGGAAACGTTAAGAAACACCTGGTTTAACTTGACAGGGTTGAAGCAACTAGATAGAGTAGAAGTACTCGACAAGTAATATGGGAATGTTTGACACGCTCAGGTCCTCCTATGATATAGGACCTGGGTTTTGGGATAAAGAACTACAAACAAAAGACCTAGGTGCCTTTATGTCACATTACTGGATCGATCCAGCAGGTCGTTTGTTCCGAATTAATTATGATGGAACACATGATTGGGATATCAATCCAGCATTTGGTTGGAATGCAGTTCCTAATGGTAATCATGGAAAGGTTTCTCCAGTAATATTCACTGGAGAAATTGAGGTCTATCCATCTAAATGGGACTGTAAATATGCCCCGTTCCCTACAAAATTTTTAAAATTCTTCGATGGAGTATTACAATGAAAAGGTTTATGTCGGCGGTTGCTGCGGTAGCGGTTGCCCTACCTGCCCTTTCCGCCCCAAACCACGACTCTAAGATCACCAAGGGTTACCACAGTAATGATTCTATGGGGTGTATGCTACTTAGAGAGTGTACAGATGGAGTCAAAGAAGTATTCAGTTTACTTGATGTATCTAGTGAGTATCCTAATACTGATGAGTTTACTTTTGTTGCTAACGAGTTCAACAACATGCTCGTCTCTCTTAACCAGGTCGGAGTTAAGGTGTTTCTAGCAGATTCAAAGTATTTTCCTCACACCCATCGTGGTGTGTATCATACAGTAGGAAATAATTTCTTTCTGAATCGTAAGTACATGGGAAAACCTGGTGTCCTTATGCAAGTGATGCGTCATGAAGGATGGCACGCTGCACAGGACTGTATGGCAGGGACTATTGATAATAGTTTAATTGCTATTATTCTGCCTGAGGATGATGTTCCTATGATCTGGAGAGTCATGGCAGAGAGAACCTACCCTGAACACGCTGTGCCTTGGGAGGCAGAAGCAGGATGGGCAGGTAGAACTGAGAACATGACCAAAGATGCTCTTGCTGCATGTGCCACTGGACGCATGTGGGAGATCTATAAACCAACACCATTGACTCGCAAATACCTTGAGGACAATGGATACATTCAATAGGGGGTTGACAAATACCGATGGATAAAGTAAGATTGAAGGCGTTGTTGAGCGATCTTAAACGTCTCTGCAGCGAACTTGAATCAGAGATCTACTCCGATCTATCTGCTTATCAGTATGATGAGATCGCAAAGTGTCGTCCTCTATCTACAGATGACGATGATGGATACCCTGATTAAGATTTGGAAATACTCCCTAGGGAGTTTCTCCGATGACAAGACAGCACCCTATGACAACTACGTTGCCACTGTGAGAACTGTCATATTCGTTTCCTATATGGTCACGAATGCGTTTATCATCTCTGGTGTCATCAAACACTGGGATGATTCTGGGAAGAGTGGTCGAGTGGTTGATGGCACTGGTCTTGAAAACCAGCGTGTCTGCAAGGGCACCGTGGGTTCAAATCCCACCTCTTCCGTGGTCAGGATATCCACACCTGACTAATTGTATACTTTGTATACATATATTACAACTGTCACATGTGACAGTTGACTGTACTTTACTTAAGGAATTTAAAAACAATGATCAAAACTGCTTTCGCTGCTTCCGCTGCAGCTGTTGCTTTCGCTGCTCCTGGTGCTGCCCTGGCAGGTCCCTACTTGAACGTAGAGGCGAACTCAGGTTTCACTGGATCCGATTACACTGGAACGACCACAGATCTTCACGTGGGTTATGAAGACGCTATTGGCGAATCTGCTTCATACTATGTGCAAGTTGGTGGATCCGTCGTCTCTACTGACGGTGTTGGTTCTGAAACTGTTCCTTCTGGTAAGGCAGGTCTTGGCGTTGCTCTGAGTGATGCTCTGGGAGCATACGGTGAGATCTCCTTCATCGGTTCTGGTTCGGATTCTGTTGACCGTGGTTATGGAACTAAAGTAGGTCTGAAGTATTCTTTCTGATTTCTGCTATAATCTAGGGGACTTCGGTCCCCTTTTTTTATGAAAAGAATCTTAACTTCTCCAGTTACCCACTTCAATCTTTTGTTAGTGGGTTTTCTTATTCTTGTTGGTGTCATGCATAACCATGCACATTACACCATGGAAGTTGATGCTGACTCTTATGTCAGGCAGTTCTGTAAAAAGAATCCTGATAAGTGTGAGAGTTATCTTTCTGATTACTAGGGGGTTGACACCCCCTTTTTTTATTGGTATAATTAGAAGCAGTTATTCCTTCGGAGGTCATGGAAGTCATTCTCTATTCAAAAAGTAATTGTCAATGGTGTGAACGTGCCAAGATGTTATTTGATAATTTAGATGTAAAATATACTGAGTACAAATACGAGAAGCATTTTACTAAAAGAGAATTCTACGCTGAGTTTGGTGAGGGTGCTACGTTCCCCCAGATCTCCATTAATACCAAACACATCGGAGGATTCAAAGACACGCTGCACTATTTTCAAGAAAACAAACTTATCTAATGGAATCCACTGAAGAACTTTACACCCTCGTTGAACGATCAATTGATGCTGCCTTCGATGGAAAGTTCCTGTTTAATTTTTATAGTTATGTGAAGGCATCTAAGTTCACTCGTAGAGAGGTGACCGCTTTTATTGAAAGTTCTACTGCCGCAAACGTATCTAACCTCGTATTAGAACTAGAACTATATCTTAAAGGTAGAGATAAGATTTCCAAAGAAGCATATGGACATCTGTCAAAACCACAAGCAAGAAAGATCAAGGACTATCTCTACAAAATTCTAACTGACGCATGGAAGTATGAGCAAGAGCGAAAACCAGGAAGAAAACCTGGAACCAAAAACAAGAAAAGAAAGTCAGCAATCACCAATAAATAGAGGTGATGATTTTATGCTTAAAAGGAGGAGGCGTAAACGGTCCAATCTAAAGGAACCTGAACCAGAGGTTCAACTTACCGAGGAGAAACGCAAAATGGATTTATCAGTAGTTTTAGTGTTCTCAACACTAATCACCATTGGTGGAACACTAATTGGTTTTTTGATTGGGTGGTTCGCCCATGCATATTACACAGGATTCGTTGAGCAAGTTGCAGAAGCAATTACAACAGAGGAGGAGGTATCATTCACACCACATCCAGAAATGATGGATGAAGAAGGAAACACTATTCCATTTCACGTTGCAAAACTGATTAGTGTTGAATTTGATCAGCGGGATGCTTTTGATACTGATCCCTTTGCCGACGACTAAATAATCACAAACGAAATTTCGTATTACTCATGAAGCTATTGATTTCTGAAGTCATTAAAAAGGCATCTAATGCCAAAACTAAATCTGAAAAGATCAAAATTCTCAAAGAGAATAATTCACAGGCACTACGTTCTATTTTGAAATGGAACTATGATCCTAATATCAATACGGATCTTCCAGAAGGTGAAGTGCCTTTTGAAAAGAATGATGCACCAATTGGTACAGAGCATACAGTTCTTGAAAGAGAGTACCGTAACCTCTGGAGATTTATTAAGGGTGCAAACTCCTTGACTCGTATGAAGCGAGAGCAACTGTTCATTCAATTGCTTGAAGGTCTCCACGAAAGCGAAGCAGAAATTGTCTGTCTCGTTAAGGACGGTTTACTCCAATCAAAATTTAGAATTACTATTGCCGTAGTAAAAGAAGCTTTCCCCGAAATTAAATGGAGTGAATGACAACATGGTCAACATCGTTAACGAACAACGAGTGATCTACATGATAAAAAAATGCATCGAGGAGAAGCACCATGCCCGAGAAACTTACCACAGAGTCCGCATCTCAAACCCAGGATTCTGTGAAGACAGAATTAGACAACTCATCGATGAATTTCAACCTGACTGAATCTGATAAGAAACTATTGCGTTCCAAGTATGACGTAGTAGTTTTTTCTCATGACTGTACACCTGAAAGTATCGATAAAAGAGAGTGGCCATACAATGCCGTTCTAGTTACATATGAGATTGATGGTGTTGTTAAGCACGATCATGCTGCAGGTCCAAAGAATTCTAAAATCTTTGACGCCTATTACGATCTCCTCAAACCCCTAGGAGGAAAGATCTTGACAATGGAAACCATGTATGGTATGGTTAATCCGAAACTCTGGGGTAACAAACCTAAGAACAAAAAATGACCGAAGATTGGCGCTACAACGAAGAGCGGATGGAACTCCGCCAAACAGTTTACACAATCCTTCTCAATAAATTTGGTGGTCTAACCCATGAAAATGGGGAACCCAAGCACAGCATGGAAAGTATTCAATCATGTTGTCATGATTGGGTCTCTCAAGGACACGTCAGTTCATCTGGCATTGTAAAATATTATCAAGCGTATTATGCAAGTTAAACTCGTTAGTGTTACCCCTGATGCTGAGAAGCATATGGGGTATGTGGCAAGGGTCAGCAACCCCTCTAATCAAGATAATCCTAAGGTTGCAGGTCTTTTATCCTATTGTATTAAACACCAGCATTGGAGCGTCTTTGAGCAGGCGTTCATGACGCTTGAGATTGAAACTACCAGGGGACTGGCAGCTCAAATATTGAGGCATAGGTCCTTCACATATCAAGAGTTTTCACAACGCTATGCTGACAGTTCTCTGTTGGCAGAAACTATCCCTCTCTTTGATCTTCGTCGTCAAGATACAAAGAATCGTCAAAACTCTATTGATGATGTTGATCCTTTCTTAAAACAAGAACTTGAGATCACTCTTAAGCGACACTTTGAAAGTGCTATGGATATCTACAAGCACATGCTTGAGATGGGAATCGCAAAGGAGTGTGCTCGTTTTGTGCTTCCCCTCGCCACGCCCACTAGGTTATACATGACGGGTTCAGTTCGTTCATGGATCCACTATATAGAGTTACGCTCTGCTCATGGCACACAGAAAGAGCATATGGACATTGCAAATGAATGTAAGTGTTTGTTTGCAGGTCAATTCCCAATCGTCGCTGAAGCATTAGGATGGACAAATCATGAAACTATTAACACTTGAAGATTACGAAAAGGCAGGAGAATCATTCTGGCCAAAGTATTGGTATGTCGCTAGGGAACTTGGTGAAGATGCCAAAGCAGAGGATATTCTAAAGGTCCTTGAGTCCATTGGTACAGTCGCACTGCGATTGAAGATGGAAGAGAAAGAAGGACCCTTTGGGTTCAATAAAAAGGAGGACGGCGATGCCGACGTATCAGTTCAGGAATAAAGAAACTGGTGAAATCATTGAAGAACGTATGAGTTTCACTGTTTTAGATAAATATAAAGAAGATAACCCACATCTCGAACAGTATCATGATTCATTTCCTGGTGTTGTTGGTGATGCAGGTATCCGAAACAAAGTTCCTGATGGTTTCAGAGATGTTCTGAAGTCAATCAAGAAAGCAAACTACGGTTCTACAATCACACCTCCATAAATTCTATGCCCAGAAGAAGGAAAGACAATCAATTCGATTTTGTGAATAGCACTCCTAAACAAATGAGACGCAGAAAACCAATTAATGTTGATCATCTAGTTGAGATCAATCCTTTAACAGAAAACCAAACAACTGCATTCGATGCATACGAGAAGGGTAAGAACCTCTTCCTGTATGGTTGTGCAGGCACAGGTAAAACATTCATTGCAATGTACCTGGCACTGAAGGAGATCCTCTCAGGTACATCTCCTTACGAGAAACTGTACATGGTGCGTTCTCTAGTCCCCACAAGAGAGATTGGATTCCTCCCTGGAGATCACGAGGATAAGTCAAACCTGTACCAGATTCCATATAAGAATATGGTCAAGTACATGTTTAAGATGCCTGACGATCCAGCATTTGATATGCTGTATGATAACCTGAAGGCACAAGAAACTATTTCTTTCTGGTCTACATCTTTCCTTCGTGGAACTACACTTGACCATGCCATCGTCATTGTTGACGAGTGTCAGAACTTGAACTTCCATGAACTGGACTCCATCATCACACGTGTTGGTGAGAACTGTAAGATCATCTTTGCTGGTGACGTTATGCAGACCGACCTCATTAAAACTAATGAGCGTAATGGTATCCTTGACTTCATGAAGATTCTTGAAATCATGGAAGAGTTTGAGAGTGTTGAGTTTGGCACTGATGACATTGTTAGAAGTGGTCTCATCAAGAGTTACATTCTTAGTAAAATGCACCTGGGGTATGGTTGATGTTTAATCACGTTGATATGGGCGTGATTCTTGAAGACCTGAAAGCACAAACTGTTGAAGGCAAAAGAGTTTACGCCGTTGGTGAGAATTATTATCCATCAATCTCCACCATCTGTTCCTATCGCAAACGCAAATCTATTGCAGAGTGGAGGAACAGAGTTGGTAACGAAGAAGCAAACAAGATCTCTACTCGTGCAGCGACTGTAGGAACCTCACTACATAGTATAGTGGAAGATTATCTAAACAATAATCTGGATCTAGAAAGGTACAAAGATAAGTATCTTGCGTTGTTACTATTCAAGCAGGCAAAGTCCATGCTTGGTCGTATTAACAACATTCACTTCCAAGAGGCACCTTTATTCAGTCATGAATTTGGAATCGCTGGACGAGTAGATTGTATCGCTGAGTTCGATGGCAAACTTTCGGTCATAGATTTCAAAACTTCTTCAAAGGAAAAGAAAGAATCCTGGATTGAGAACTACTTTGTTCAAGAGACAGGATATGCTAAGATGTATGAAGAGCGATCTGGTATTAAAGTAGATCAGATTGTTACTTTGGTCACTTGTCAAACAGGTGATACCCAAGTGTTCATTAAGAACCCTGACGACTATGTGCCTCTGCTAATCGATTACATTGCAGAGTACAAAGATGCCCACTAAAAACAAAAACATTAATGAACTAATTGATGAAAACTTTATGGACAAAAACAAGTTTTCAATGACTATTGAAAACATGGTCAAGGATAGTAACAGAACCATCAATTACATTGATGCTATCGTTGATTTCTGTGAGTCGAAAGACATTGAAATTGAATCAGTTGTTAAACTGATTGCTCCTTCATTGAAGGAAAAGATTAAGGCAGAGGCAACTCGCCTTAACTATATTAAAAAAACAACCAGAGGCGTTCTGCCACTTTAATTATGTACCCCTTTGAGGTTTATCAAATTTATGTTGCGTTGAAAACGCACTTTAGTCGTAAGACATATGATTACTTTCAATACCAAGGTAGTATTAAAGTATCAAGAGAAAAATTCATGGAGAGGAATGACGTTTACTTCTTTGAGAAACTCTCCAAAAAATACAGAGCAGAAGAAGTAGAAGAATACTTTGTATCTAACTTTCTAGTCAACTCAAACTTCCATATCATCCAGATGAATGAGAAGAACTACATGGACTGGAAGAGGAAGATGCAGAGTATTACTTATTTGTTTGGACAGGATATCGAGAACCTATCTACTCTGTCCAGCAATTTTAATGATGTATTTGCATGTAATCGTGGTCACTCCCAGTTGCTAAAAGCATACCTTGGTGGTAGAGTAATGTTGGAAACTCTGATCATGTTAAATAAGATTACACATTTCGTTAACAGGTATGACACTCTGTTAAAAGAGGATGTAATCTGGAAGCAACTGTCGTTGCTCCTTCATAAGTATGATCCTTTCATAGAGGAAGACCCCAGCAAAATCAGGCAACTAGTATTACAAAAGTTATGAACGACAAAGGAATGTTTGCATCTGAGATCGTCCGAAAGGAGATCGAAGCAATGCATGAGTTATATAAAGAAATCTACATGGCAGCACCTGTCATGGATCAACAAACCAAAGAGGACAAGGAGAAACTCCTTGACAAAATGGAAAGGTTGGTCGAAATGCAGGAAGTCCTGTACACTAGGATCAATCTTAGTGATGACGAGGACAGTGCTATTGTCAAAGAGAACTTCAGGATAGCAGCAAAGCAGATGGGTCTTCCAACGTCCCAGATCGGTCCTGAGGTCTTCAAGGTTGCTCGCCAAGGAATTGAAGGTCTTCGCAAACAGGTACTTGACAATCAGATCTAGACCTGCTATCATAATTTCAATGGGCAGATGGGACAGGGCGACTTGTTCGTACGTAAGACCCATTCACACACAAAATCCAATCAATCTTTTCAATACGGAGAATACAAATGTCTTTTAAATCCCTTAAAGCCCAAGGTTCCCTTCTGGAGAAACTTAATAAGGAGATCAATAAGGTAGAAGGTGTTTCTGGTTACGTCGATGAGCGACTCTGGAAACCTACCATGGGTAAAGAAGGTGTCGGCAGTGCCGTCATTCGATTCCTGCCCCCAACCGAAGGTTGTGACATGCCTTGGGCAAAGGTCTGGAGTCATGCCTTCCAGGGTCCTGGTGGATGGTATATTGAGAACTCTCTGACCACTCTTGGTCAACAAGATCCTGTCAGTGAAGCAAACCGTCTGCTGTGGAACAGTGGTCTGGATAGCGACAAGGAAGTTGCACGTAAGCAGAAGCGTAAACTGTCTTACTACAGCAACATCTATGTGATCAAGGATCCTGCTAACCCTCAGAACGAAGGTCGTGTCTTCCTCTACAAGTATGGTAAGAAGATCCATGACAAGATCATTGAACTGATGCAACCTGAGTTTGAAGGTCAAGAACCAGTCAATCCTTTTGACTTCTGGGCAGGTGCTGATTTCAATCTTCGTATTAAGAAGGTTGCTGGTTTCTGGAACTATGACTCTTCTGGTTTCGGTAACCCTGGCACTCTTGGTCGCTTTGAAGATGACCAACTGGAAGCGATCTACAACAAGATGTATGATCTGAATGAGTTTACTGATGCCAAGAACTTCAAGTCCTATGATGAACTGAAGACCCGTCTTGACACTGTGCTCAAGGGTCGTGCTCCTGCACCTGAGGTTCGTGATGAAGAGCGTGGTTACGATCATGCAAGTGATAGTTTCAATGCACCTGACATCACGATGACTCGTCCTACACCTGCACCAGAACCTGCTGCTTCAGCACCTGCTGCATCGGAGGATAACTATTCTTACTTCGACTCCCTTGCTAACGAGGACTTCTAATGGACCTTGTTCATGCATGGAACACCATGGGGTATGGAGAGGGTTTCCTCTTCTCCCTGTGGGTTATCGGGATGTATTACATCAAGCTTCGCATGGATAAGTACATCCGATAATTTTTTCCCAAAACGAAAATCACTTTTTAGTTACAAAAAAGTCGGGAAAAAAATCCCGCCAAAAATTTGCCCAAAAGGGTCGATGTAAAATTTACTTATGAAACTCACTTATTATGCACTACAAACCTTATTCTCCAGAGTGGCATAGATACAGGTATCTAAAGGAAGCACTCGATAAATACATTGAGGACTACATCGACAACGATGTGATCATGAATGATATCTTAGACATTATATGTGAACGTCAAGAACGAGCACATGCTGAATATCACAAACTTGAAGATTTAGAACTTAAACTACGGGAGTGACATGCTTTCTACCAAATATCGCCTCAGATTGGAGTTTATCTGTAAGAAGATTGCTAATAAGGAGGAAGTACAACTAGATGATATGATTTGGGCAGAGAAACTCGCCAAATCACACACTACTGCCAGAGAGTGGTTACGTAAAGCACGTCGTCAAGCAGCACAG